>FZPS01000158.1_pt32 | contig 20383 bp, 13 predicted proteins | sample 1817821 | NCBI WGS metagenome assembly FZPS01 (sample SAMEA104158645, study PRJEB21678) | metagenome | place: Germany | collected 2015-04-21 | reverse complement strand
AAGATATGACGTATGATCAAATTGCGGGAAAGATGCAGATTTCGCCTAAAACCGTTGAATCGTATATCAGTAAAGCATTGGTCCTATTACGGATAGAACTCAAAGATTATTTTCCTCTCTTTCTTCTTTTTTGCCAATTTTTACGTGATCTGCGTTAAAGATATATAAATAAAGTTATTTTCAATAGGGTGTTTCTCGATTCGTTCGTCTATTAAGAAAGTTGGCATTTTAGAAGAGTTCAATAAATTTAGTCAAAAGTGTAAAATAAATCGATTTTATCAGGTAGAACAAGAACATGAGTGAAATTTTTGATGAGTCGCAAATTTTTTCTTATCTCGACGGCAGCTTATCGTCGGACGAGAGAAAACGTTTTGAGAAATTGCTTCAATCTTCTCCCGAGTTTCGTGCAAAATTTCAGGAGATGAGTCATCTTTATTGCCTTTCGGAGAATTACAAAAAACAAAAGAACATCGATGTTTCAGCTGCATGGGATACTTTGTCGCGAAAAATTGCCCTTTTGACTTTCAAGGAAAAAGCGTGGAATTTTGCCCGTACGGCTGCCGCTATTCTTCTGCCGTTGTTTTTGTTGTATCAATATGTTTTGTTGCCTTCCGTGAATCGCAATATGCCGGAACAAACGATCACCCTTGCTTCCATGCCGGGAGTAATTACCAAGGCAGTTCTCCCCGACGGCAGTGAGGTTTGGCTGAATTCGCGAAGCGAACTGACTTATCCGCGTCAATTTAAAGGGAAAGAACGCACGGTTATGCTTGAAGGGGAAGCTTATTTTAATGTAGTTTCCGATAAAAAGCGCCGATTCAATGTGGTTGCTCCGCATCAGATGATAGTAAGTGCATACGGTACGGAATTCAATGTGAATGCCTACGAAGACAATGCTCGACACAAAGTTACGTTGGTTAACGGACATGTGGAGGTGGCTGTTGGCGATTTGTCGGAAAAAGAGGATTTGTTGCCCGGAGAACAGGCCCTTTATGCGCCGGAAACAAAAGAAATTGTCACGGAAAAGGCCGACACTTATGTGGAAACGGCATGGAAAGAAGGGAAACTGGTGTTCCGACGTGAGAAGTTTGAGAATTTGATCGAAAAACTTTCGCGCAAATTCGGCGTAACCATTGTCCTAGAGGATGAAAAGTTGAAAGATTACGAATATACAGCGACCTTTACGGATGAGTCGTTGGAAGAGATTTTGGAGCTGTTGAAAATGTCGGCACCCATTACCTATGCTATTTCCAAACAGCAACAAGTCGACAACACTACATTTACCGAACGGATTATTACCATAAGAAGCAGAAAATAAATCTATCAGTAATTTAGGAGGAACGCCTATGAAAACATAACCGTTAATTATTAAGTCACGAAAAACAGGAGAATGGATTCGCATCCACTCTCCCTCAAAAAATTACGCTTACCGTTTCTGTAAATTCCACTTCACCAAAGGGTAAGCAAATTACTAAAATCATAACAAATTAATAACAGAGCAAAAATATGAATAAATTATTAATCGTCAAAAAAATACCTATCGCCATGAGGATAACGTGCCTATTACTCTGTTTAATTGTATTTCAATTACAGGCCGAAGATGTGTATTCTCAGAAAACGAAGATTTCGTTGGACATGAAAAATACAACCATCGAAAAAGTATTGCAAACTATTGAAGAAAAATCCGACTATCACTTTCTCTACAACAACAAGTTGGTGAACGTCGACCGGAAAGTGAGTGTTCGGGTAAAAAATGCAGCCATTGCCGACGTGCTGAATAAATTATTTGCATCGGAAGATGTGGAATATCAAGTAGAAGGCAATCAGATTATTTTGTCACCCAAAGAAAAAGTAACGGAAATAGTTTCCGGAGTTGAATTCGCTCAACAACAGTCTCAGCAAAGAGAGATTACCGGAAAGGTGACCGATGCTTCAGGACAGCCTCTGCCCGGGGCGACAGTAGTGGTAAAAGGTACCACGATTGGCACAGTAACCGATGCTGACGGTAATTTTTCTCTTCGCATTCCTTCTGATGCACAGAATCTTCAGATTTCTTTTGTAGGCATGAAAACAGAAGAAATCCCCATTGCCGGTCAGACAGTGTTTAATGTTATATTGGAAGAAGAAGCGATAGGACTGGATGAAGTTGTGGCTATTGGGTATGGGGTGCAACAGAAGAGATTAACAACAGGAGCAACAGTACAAGTAAAATCGGATCAAATTATAAAACAAAATACGGTATCACCTATGACCGCTTTGCAAGGATTAACCCCAGGCTTAACTATTATCAAACAAACAGGTGAACCCGGAAGCGGTTTTAAAGTAAATATTCGTGGTCTTGGTACCACGGGTAATGCAGAACCTTTAATTGTGATTGACGGGGTTCCAGGTGGGAGTCTCGACTATCTGCCACCATCTGACATAGAATCCATAGACGTTCTTAAAGATGCTGCTTCTGCAGCTATTTATGGTTCAAGAGCAGCCAATGGTGTAGTTTTGGTAACAACCAAATCAGGATTGAGAGGAATAGCAAAAGGTCCCAAAAAAGCTCAAATTACTTATGATGGATCTTATGGTGTTCAGAATCTATATAAGAAATTGCCGGTAGCAAATGCTCAAGAATACGCTGTGTTGATAAATGAATCAAGAGTAAATTCTCTGCAGCCTTTAATGGATTTTGCATCATTGGTTCCGGATTGGGATAAAATTGAGAGTGGCATTTGGAAGGGGACTGACTGGTTGGATGAACTTATAGTAGAAGATGCACCAATGCAGAACCATGCCCTTAACGTTGTGGGTGGAGGGGAAAATTCCACTTATTCTTTGGGCCTTTCTTATGCCGATCAGGAAGGTATTTTTGGGGGTCCTGTTAATTCTAAATACAACCGTTATTCTTTCAGACTAAATAGTGATTATGTGCTACTGAGAAATGTTTCGGATACTTTTGATGTCTTGAAAGTTGGTGAAAGATTGCGTTATCATTATACAACACAGCGTGGTATTGGAACGGGTAATCAGTATTGGAATGATATTTTCAGTTGCACTGTAACTAGCCCTTTTTTACCTATGTATGATGAAAATGGGGAATATCATTATGCCATACCCTGGAATCCTCAGGAAGCAAACCCAATTGCTTCTATGGAATATCAACGTGGATATAATAAATCTAAGAATTATGATTTAAATGGCAGTATTTATGTTGAAGTACAACCTATTAAAAATTTGATTTATCGAAGCCAATTTGGATATAATAAGAGTTCAAGTTCATGGCGTAGCTATACTCCAACTTATGATTTAAGTACTACTGTATTCAGAGATCATGATCAGGTTTCTCATAATATGAGTAATGGCTACAGATGGACGTGGGAAAATACCATAAATTATAATTTTGACATTAACAATCAGCATGCGTTTAATGTATTAGCGGGTATGTCTGCTGAAAAATGGGGTTTGGGTGAAGATATTTCAGGAACCAATATTGATTGTATTTTCACAGATTTTAAATATGCGTGGTTAATCAATACTCCGGTAGTTAACAGTGATGGAACTACTAAATTATCCAGTAGTCCGTGGGGAGAAGGAGGAATTTTATCATATTTTGGACGTGTCAATTATGATTATCTGAAAAAATATATATTTACTCTAATCCTTCGTGCAGATGGTTCCTCGAATTTTGCACGAGGTAATCGTTGGGGTTACTTTCCTTCTGTTTCTGGAGGATGGATTATTACAGAAGAACCTTTTATGGAGAGTTTAAGTGGGGTTTTCGATTTCCTGAAATTGCGTGTAAGTTGGGGGCAAAATGGTAATCAAGCAATCCCTTCTTTTCAATATCTTTCAACCATTTCTTACCAAAATGTAAATTACTTTTTTGGTCCTGATAAGAAAAAAGTCTACATAGGTGCATATCCTAATATTTTACCTAATCCAGATATAACGTGGGAAACTTCCGAACAAATAAACATAGGAATCGATGCATTCTTTTTGCGTAACAGGCTAGGCTTTAATTTAGACTGGTACAAAAAGACAACAAAAGATTGGCTTGTTAGGGCAGACAATTTAGCCTCCTTTGGCACAGGTGCTCCTTATATTAATGGGGGAGATGTACAAAATAAAGGTGTTGAGGTAGCATTGAGCTGGGGGGATAGAGTTCAAGATTTTAATTATAATATTGGAGTAAATGTTTCTTACAATAAAAATAAGGTAACTAGAATTGCTAATTCTGAAGGTATTATTTATGGCCCAGACCATGTATTGGGACAAGGGACAACAGAACTTTTCAGAGCTCAAATAGGTTATCCAATTGGGTATTTTCGAGGATATAATACACTCGGCGTTTTCCAAACAGATGAAGAGGTGAAGAATTATAAAAATTCAAAAGGTGTTGTGATACAGCCAAATGCTGTGGCCGGTGATCTTATTTTTGCCGATACTAATGGTGACGGAGTCATTAGTGATGCTGATAAAGTTATGATAGGAGATCCTAATCCGGATTATGTTGTTGGTTTGAATATGAATTTTGAATTCAAAGGGTTTGATTTAAGTATTGTAGGGAATGGTGCTTTTGGCCATCAGATAGCTTGTTGTTGGAGAAGATGGGCGGATTCTCCGCTAAATAATTATACTACCAATATTTTTAAAAGATGGCATGGTGAGGGTTCATCAAACAGGTATCCCAGATTAATATTTGGAGCACATCCAAACTGGCAGTACGTATCTGATATTTTTATTGAAAATGCTGATTATTTTCGGTTGAGTAATATTACTTTTGGGTATGACTTTAAGCGTCTTTTAAAGAATGTGCCATTTGATCAGTTACGTTTATTTATTACCGGTCAAAATGTATATACTTTTACAAAATATATTGGAATGGATCCAGAAATAGGTACGAGTACCGATGATAGTAATTATCCTTGGGCAAAAGGTATAGATATTGGGTATTATCCTTCACCACGTACTGTTTTGATGGGTGTAAGCGTTAAATTTTAAAATTAAGATTATGAAAAAATATATTTACTTATTAATAGTGTTTATTGGCATATTGCTGAGTAATTGTTCGGAGAGCTTTCTTGATACAGAGCCTTTAACTCAAAAAACCAACGCCACCTTTTACGAAACTGAGGAAGATATGTTTCAGGCTCTTACAGCGGGTTATTTTGTGTTGGTAGATTGTCCCGAGGAAGCAGTTCTTTTTAACTATCCTTTTGTTGTTAGTAATATTTTAAGCGACGACTGTTTTGGAGCTATGGGAGATAATGACAGAGGTGCTAGAGCGATCGATGAATTTAAGATTATTGGTCCGAGCATGTTTGAAGGTATGTGGAAAAGATATTATCAAGGTATTTTTAGGATGAACATGTTGATTGAAAATCTGGATAAGCCAACGTATTCTACCGATCAGATTAAAAACCAAATTACAGGAGAAGCTTATTATCTACGAGGATTGTTTTATTTTGATTTGGTGAGAATGTTCGAGAATATTCCATTAGTTTTGAAATCGGAACCTGCTAATCTTCCACAGGCTGATCCGAAGGATGTTTATGCTCAAATAGCTTCGGATCTAAAAAAAGCCATCGAAACATTTCCTTCTACCCCTAAAGGAGAACTTGGACGTGCAAATAAATGGGTGGCAGAAGCTTTAATGGCCAGAGTGTTTTTGTTTTATACAGGATTCTATGAACAAGAAACCCTTCCTTTAGCAGGAGAAGAGGCTGGTTCTATTTCCAAGGATCAAGTGATTGATTGGTTGGAAGAGGTTATAAATAAAAGCGGATATCGATTAATGCCTGATTTTAGAAATTTGTGGCCCTATGCTGTTGCAACTTCGAAAAATTCCGACGAACCATTCAAATATGCAGAAGATAATAATCTTGAATGGTATGGAGAGGAAGGTGGAAATGAAGAAAGCATGTTTATGCTCAAGTTTTCGACTTTTGCTGATTGGGGTACTAGTATTTATTATAGTAACCAGATGAACTTATTCAATGGTTGGCGTGATTATAGCTATAAAGGAGTGATAGGTCAAGGTTGGGGGATGAGTACTGTCAATACCAAACTTTGGGATGACTGGTCTGATAAAGACTTACGAAAAAGAGGATCAGTAATTAATGTAAAAGATCCATCAGAAATTGCCATCCATGGTGTTGACAACTATGGTTATGGAACAGATCCACATGATAAACAAATGGACGATACCGGTTTGTGGCAGATGAAATATATGCCAATAAATTTATGTAGGGATGCACAGTGGTCTAATTACAGTGTGTTTCTATATGGAGCAACAAGGGATTTCCAACTAGATAATATGCAAGATATTATTCTGATTCGTTTTGCGGATATTTTATTGATGCATTCTGAATTGACGCAAACTGTGAATGGTATAAATCAAGTTAGAGAAAGGGCCGGGTTGCCTTCAATAGATAGCTATTCTCTTCAGGCTCTTCAGAATGAAAGAAGGCATGAGCTGGCTTTTGAAGGGCTTAGATATCATGATATTTTGAGATGGGCCGGACAAAGTAATCTTGAACAAATCAAGACTATTATTGACAGTCAAGGAGGTGTTTCAATTATCAATAATGGTGTTCCGAGTGAGAAAAAGATGGATTTCCGCGTAGAAACGAGAGGATTTATACAAATTCCCGAAAGAGAAATCAGCCTATCCGGAGGTGTTTTAAAGCAGAATCCCGGATGGGGACCTAATGCGCCTGTATATTAAATAATTTATATATTGTATATTTAGTTGTGCCAAAGAAAAAATTTATGATATGAAAAAATCAATTTTATGTAATTTAATTGGATTATTTGTGTTTTTTGTGGCATGTGATCCAATAGAAAAGAGAGATAAACTGGGACCAATAGTTCCAACATCTGAATTTGAATATACTATAACACAGAATCCAGAAATGGATTATGTAATTTATTTAGAGAATAAAACACCAAAAGTGCTTTTTTCATGGGATTATGCCTGGGGTATCACAACTCGTCAAAAAGATACGGTCCATATTTTGGTTCCGGGGAAATATAAAATCAAAATTACCGCAACTACTCCTGGAGGAATTGTATTTGATGAACACGAAATAATTGTAACGATGCAGGATCCTGATGCTTTTCCTGAACCGGAATGGGAAATGTTAACCAATTTTGCCGAGGGGAAAAGCTGGAGTTGGGATTTAAGTGTACCATCTCCCGCAGGGAATGGTGGTTATAAAGGATGTACCCAGCCGTGTTGGTGGATGTTGAATGCTGCGGAACTTGAAGAGCAAGGAGTGCTGAATGATTACATGATTTTTGATCTCAATGGAGGCAAGCATCTTACCCTTGTATCGGAAAGTAAGCCTAAAACAGGAGAAACTAAAGGGACTTTTAATTTGGATATGATTAATAAAATTGAAGGTTGGAGCGTAGGTACTCTAACTACTCAAAATGTGATTGTTCCTTTTGGGTGGGATCCTAATAATGATGATTTACCTTTTTATAAATATGATGTTCTGAAAATCACAGAGAGCGAACTTCATCTTTCTGCCAGTCAGCCAAATACAGACGATTGGGGTGAAGCATGGTTTTATATGTTTGCTCCCAAAGAATGACTACAGTATTGTTTGTTCTAAATTTTTTATGTCCTTAAATGTTTTCAATGAAAGGGGGTATGTTTGTTTATCCTCTTTCATTTTTATAATTAAATTGGGAATATGTGTCAACTTAGGTTTTTTTTAAGTTTTATCTTTTTATTTTTATTCTTTTCCTGCAATAAAGAAAAATCTTTCGTAATAGAAGGGAAGGTTGATAATCCGGTTTTTGAAGGTGAAAAAGTTTACCTAGTGTCTTCTGATGCTCCTATTACAAAGGATGTTGACTCTACTTTTATTAGAAATGCCTGTTTTTATTTTAAGATTCCTGCTGATTCTCAGAAAGTAAAAATTGTCAGAATTGCTCCAAAATTCCCCGACATAGTGGAAGATCTTGTTGTGATTCCTGAACATGGGGTCATTAAGGTTAATCTTTCACAAATAAGTTCCGGCGGAGGAACTCCTTTGAATAATTTCATGCAGAAATGGAAAGTTAAAAAGAAAAGGTACGATTCTATTCAATGGGCTCTTTATGTGGAAAAAAGGACAAAAGAATTGTCAAAAGCAAAATTGGATAGTATAAACGAATATAGTAAAAGAATTAAAACTGCATTTATGGCCGATGTAAGGAATGATATAGGGAACAATTTGTACAATGGTGTGGGATTGATTTTATTCAAAACTTATATTTATTCACTTCCCAATGATTTCAGGGACAAGATTCTATCGAAAACCGGTGATTTATATTTCAAGAAAGATAAAGAAATTGAAAGAATGATAAAACAAAATCAAAAATGACTTTGAAATGATCCAAAAGGTGGATGAAAAGCGGGAGAGAAGGGCTATTATTTTTTTTCTGTTTTTAATAACAACAGTGTTGTTATTCAGATTTTTTCATCTCGAACAATTGGTATATCGGGAACAGTTACAATTATTTCAAGTTGGGTTAAAGAGTATTTTTGAAAAATTTTCAATTCCGGGAGGTATTTCCATTTATCTAGGGGAATTTTTTGTTCAATTTTTCAAATTTAAGACAGGTGCACTAGTTGTAATTGTTGGCTCTTTAGGAATTTTATTGTATTTTTCATACAATGTTTTCTCTCGTATCGTTAATAAAAATATTGCTCTTCTTTTTTCTTTGATTCCTTCAATAGGGTATTCTCTGTTATTTTTGAATAACTTTTTCTATTTTTCTGGGATTATTGCTTTCATTTTTAGTATTGTTTCTATTGGTATATATATCCGGATCGACGACATAAAAAAAAGACGACTTGTTGCGTTTTTATTAATCCCTGTAATTTATTGGATAGCTGGAGGAGCAGTTTTTGTTTTTAGCCTTTCAGCTTTTCTATATGAAGTTTTGATGGATAATGAATCTTCTGACATAGAAAAATGGTTATTCTCGTTAATCTATCTTTTGCTATCCATATTGATTCCATTAGTTGTTCGTTATACTGTTTTTTATGGCAATTGGTTGCAAAGTTTTGTTTCGAAGGCTTTTTACAGAGTCCCTATTTTCTTTCCCTTAAAATTAATATTGACCTTGTTATCGATACCTTTTCTTGTTTTTTTATCGGTTCTTTTCTCAAAGCAGAATATATCATATTCAGTAAAAAAGACAAATTTAATGGGAACAGTGTTGATAATTGTTTATGCAATAATTTTTTATAGTTTTAGCAATAAAGAAGAAGAGGTGATTCGTAAATTCGATAATTTCGTTTATCAGGAGAAATGGGATGATATTATTAAATTGGCAATGGAGAAGTCGCTTCCAAAAAGTGATGAGGTTTCATTAGCGGTAAATCTGGCTCTTGCTAAAGAAGGACGTTTAACATCCGATTTTTTTAAGATAAAAGGACTTCAACCGATATTTGTCATTCCTTACAAACGGCAAGGGATGGCACCATTTCTGGCAAGTGATCCTTATTTTTATCTTGGATTGAATAATTTTGCCCGAATGATGGCAATGGAAACCCTTGAATCTACCGTAGATGCCAAACTCCCTGTAAGAGCTGTAAAAAGAGTTGCAGAAACATTTCTTATCGATGAAAATATTTTGAATAGCAAAAAATATCTTAATTTATTGCGTCATACTTTATTTTATTCCAGTTGGGCAAATTGTTATTTCAAGGCTATTTCAGAAGGAAATTTTTCTCACAAGGTTCTTTCGCCGGACCTGGAAGAAATTCGAACACGTTTGCCGAAAGAACATTTTTTTTATAATGAAATGGAATTCCCTGTTTCGCTGCTGTATTTATTGAGAGCAAACAATGAAAACATAATGGCATATGAATATTTGATGTTGCATTATTTATTGGAGAAAAATTTTGATAGTTTCATCAAATTTTTGTTGGTTTACCCTTCGTTTCATTACTGTGAGAGCCCTCTTGTTTTTCAAGAAGCAAAGGCGTATATTCAAACTTTAACTTCTGAAAGATTACCTTCACTTGATGTTATCGAGATTAGTGAAAATGTTCAAGAAAGTTTTCAAAAATATATTTATGAATATATCAATGGAGGAAAAGAAAATCCATCAAGAATGAAAAATTTGTTTGGTGATACTTACTGGTATTATCTTCACTTTAGTGACTATAAAAGCGAGTAGTAGAGTAAGTATTTTTAAAATTTAAAGACGTAAAAGGGAGATGAGCTATTTTGAACAATACAAACGAATTAGGAGAAGATACACATTGATGATAATTGTTTTTTTTCTTATTGGCTGTAATAAACCGCATCAATTTTCAGATGCCTACGAGTTTGGTTGTTTTCCTGAAATTTTCCCGGATTATAACGGAATTACTGTCCCTTATAATATTGCACCACTTAATTTTGAATTGAAGGATAGTTGCAAGGGTTTGTTTGTGAAAATTTCATCAAGGAACGGGGAGGATAATTTTTCTTTTCGTACGAAGAAAGTGTGTTTTCCTGAAAAAAAATGGAAAGAAATTTTAAGTAAAAGCAAACAGGATACGGTTTTCATTACGATTTATTCAAAAAAAGGAGATAAATGGGGAAAATATAAACCTATTCGTTTCTTTGTGTCGAAAGACCCAATTGACCGGATATTAGTGTATCGTAAAATTATGCCGGGTTACCAGACATGGAATACAATGGGTATTTATGAACGAGATTTGTGTAGTTTTAAAGAAAAATTGGTATTGAATAGCGAAATAATGCCTGGTACATGTATGAACTGTCATACTTTTCGAAATAATGAATCCGATTCCTGGCTGTTGCATTTAAGAGAAAATTTTGGGGGGACGGTTATTTTTACGAATGGTTACTTAAAGAAAATTCAAACGAAAACACCACAAACGTTTGGCAGTGCGGGTTTTTCTTATTGGCATCCTTCTGGGAAATATATTGCTTTTTCAGTCAATAAAATTACTCAGATATTTCATGGCGTAGGGAATGTGCGTGCTCATGCTTTAGACATGAAGTCAGATATGGTAATTTATGATGTTGAAAAAAATTCATTTTTTACTTCCCCTCTCATAAATTCACCAGATGCGTTTGAAGCTTTTCCTTGTTTTTCACCTGATGGTAAAATGCTGTATTATGTGAGTTCTCCTACCGGGGAATTACCCAAGGAGCAAAAGAAAATGAAATACAGTTTATGTTCTGTTTCATTTGATGGGAAAAATAGAGCGATTGGGAACAAGATAGATACGCTTATTTCTGCAAGTATGTTAGGTAAAAGTGTTTCTATACCACGGGTTTCCCCGGATGGACGGTTTATCATGTTAACTCTGCTTGATTATGGAAATTTCCCGGCATATAATTCTGAAGCCGATTTATATTTGTATGATTTGGAAGAGCATGAATTAAAAGCTTTGGATGCTTTTAACAGTACTGATGTTGAAAGTTGGCATTGTTGGTCGTCAAATGGACATTGGGTTGTTTTTAGCAGTAGACGTCGCGATGGTTTGTTTATGGATGTTTGGATAGGATATATAGATCAGAATGGTGTTCCTCACAAACCCTTTCTTTTACCTCAGAAAGATCCGGAATTTTATGATTACTTTTTATTTTCATTTAATCTTCCGGAACTTATAAAAGAACCTATTAACGTATCACCTTATCGGATAGCAAAGGTGGCAACAAAATCAGATGGCCTCCAAGCAGAATTTGATCTTAGTCATTAATGAAACGAACAAATCCTAATAGAGAAAATAGTATTTGGCTAAGACTGTGTGGAAAAGGTCTTCCGGGAATTGTTATTGCTATTTTTATTGGAATTTTTATTCAGTTAAAGTACCAATATCATTTTTTTCTGGAAGAACAAATTAGCCTTTTTGCTTTTGATGGACAACATGTTTTAAGTTATTTGGATAAACCTTGCTTTTTTTCAAAATTTATAGGAGACTTTATCACCCAGTTTTTTTATTTAAGAGGTATGGCTGCAGTAATTGTTTCTTTGCTTTTTTTGATGTTATATTATTCGGTAAAAAGAGTTATCGAAAAATTTTCCGACTCTTCATTAAGTGTATTATACGCTTTATTTCCTGCTATTTTGATAACTCTTTTTGTTTTCAATACAAATATCGATCTTACTTATTTCATATCTTTTCTTATGATGCTTCTTCTGTTTGAGGGATATACTTTATTACCTTCAAAATGGTGGTATTCTCTTTTGGTCTTTATTTCAATTCCTTTTTTATACGCAGCAATTGGGGGGCTCATTTCTTTTTTGGGAATATTGATTTTCATTTATGAAATAAAAAATAAATCTTATTTTTCTTTCTCGCGAAGGGTATTGATAGTTTTTATTTTAATTTTTTCATTGGTTGTTCCGTTGTTGTTTAGGAATTACTATGCAATATCATTATCTCAAGCTTTTTTGTATCCTGTTGATTATAAATTGGTATCTTTAGGATGGATAATAGCTCCTCTTTTTTCTTTGCTTATTGTTATTTTGTTTGCTGAAATAGAGAATCGACAGTATTTCAAACTTTGGTTATGTTCAGTTAGTGTTGCATTTGTTTTTTTGCTTATTTATGGATATCATATTCATATAAATCTTAATCTTGAAAAACTTCTTGCACTTGATTCCGAATGGTACTTTGGGAATATTGATAAGATGTATGAGCTCGAAAATAAATATGAATATAAAAGCAGTGCAGGTGCATATTATTGTAATTTGGCACATGCGGCAAAAGGCGAGTTAGGCGATAGATTTTTTGATGTTTATCAAACAGGCCCCCAAGGATTGATACTGCCAATGAGTGATAAAGGGAGTTATTTGCCGATTATTTTTGCCAATGAAGTCTATTTTTATTTAGGAGATGTGAATGCTTCGCAGCATCTGGCTCTTCTGGCAATGATTTTTTCTCCGAATCATTATAGTTCGCGATTATTAAGAAGATTGGTTCAAATAAACATTATTAATGGGGAATATAAGGTTGCAGAAAAATATCTAAAAATTCTTTCAAAAACATTATTTCACAAGAAATGGGCTTATAATTTATTGTGTATGCTAAATGATGAAGAAAAGATTTCCCGGATACCGTGGGTGATGGAAAAGAGGCTTAAAGTACCAACAAAAGATGATTTGCGACAAACAAATGATTGTGTTAAAGCTTTTGAATTGTTGCTTGAACGAAATCCCGAAAACCTGAATGCACTTCATTATAAGTTATGTTATCATTTATTGGACAAAGAGGTTGAAGTATTTGCAAATGCTTTTTTTGACTATCGTGAGATATTGCTTCGAGGAAGGATACCAAAACTATATCAAGAGGCACTCGTTATATATTACATTAACAAACCCGAGCTGGGAATATGGTCGCAGATACCAGTTGAACCTAATATCTTAAAAAAGTTTATAGAATACAATAACTTGTATGTGCGTTATCAGGGTGAAGGAAGGAGATTAGAGAAAGATTTTAAAAACACGTATTGGTTTTACTATCATTATGCAAAAGTGGAGAATGAATAAGATATTGCCTGTTTTTTATAGCTACTTGTTGATTATCGTCAGTTTTAGTTGCTCGAAATCTGATTTTTCGAAAGCAATTCAAGCTAGTTGTAAACCATTCATATATCCAGATTACACAGATATTGTTATTCCACCTAATATAGCTCCCCTTAATTTTATGGTAAGCGATTCTTTTGATAGAGTTATTGTAACTCTGAAAGGAACAAAAGGTGAAATGAAAGTGAAAGGTGGGAGAAAAATTTCTTTTAAAAGCCATTTCTTTAGGGTTTTTTTAGAAGAAAATAAGGGTGATACCATTTGGATTGAAGTTGCTGCCAGAAAAGATGGGGAATGGATAAAATATTTACCTTTTTTTTGGTTTGTAGCTAATGAACCCATCGATCCGTGGTTGACTTATCGACTGATTGAACCGGGTTATGAAGTTTGGAATAAGATTAGTATTAATTTGCGAAATGTGACCAATTTTCAAGAGAAAGTGATAGCTGACAATAATATGGTGGACAATGCCTGTATGAATTGCCATATAGCAAACAAGCAAAACCCCGATATGTCTTTTTTTCATATAAGACATTCTAAAAAAGGTGGTACCATTATCAATGAAAGGGGACATTTGCGGAAAATTGATACTTCTAGCGATCAAACAATTTCGTCAGGAGTATATGGTAGTTGGCATCCTGAAGGAAGATTTATTGTATTTTCAACCAATATCATCATCCCTGCATTTTATTCTGTGCCTCATAAAAGGATGGAAGTATATGATGTGACTTCTAATTTGGTAGTATTGGACTTAAAACGAAACGAAATCTTTTCCGGAGAAGCTATCAGTCAGGAAGGGAAATTTGAAACATTCCCGGAATTTTCAGCTGATGGGAAAAGGTTGTTTTTTTGTGTAGCCGACTCAGTTAAGTTGCCGGACGATTATAAATCTCTCAAGTATAATCTTTGTGCTGTTGATTTTGATGCTGGGAGTCGTACTTTTGGGAAGAAGGTAGACACGGTTTTTTCAGCGAATTGTTATAATAAAACGGTAAGTGAGCCTCGCGTTTCACCTGATGGAAAATATATTTTGGTTACTGTTTTTGATTATGGAACTTTTCCCATTTGGCATTGTGAAGCAAAATTGAACTTGATTGAACTTAAAACAGGGAAAATTAATCCCTTGCCAGAGGTCAATAATAATAAGATATATTCAAATTCTTATCATTGTTGGTCATCAAATAGCAGATGGATTGTTTTTGCAAGTAAGCGCGAGAATGGGCTTTATGGAATGCCTTATTTTGCTTATATTGACAAGGATGGACAAGGACATAAATCTTTTGTTCTTCCTCAACGAAATCCCGAATTTTATGATTACTTTTATAAATCTTTTAATATTCCAGAACTTTTTGCTAATCAGCCGAATTTTGAGGTAGCGGATATTGAAAGAATTTTCAGAAAACCGGCAGAAAAAGTGACCTGTATTGGGGAAAGATAAATTATTTAAATGCGATCATTTTATTTGTACTAAATGTATAATAATAAAAAGCAAAAAATCAATTTTTACCAATGAAAATTCAGCAAAACGTGTGGTATTGTCATTTTAAAAAATATTCTAAACAATATTTGCTTCTTTTGTTTAGTTTATTGGTATTTTGCTATTGGCAGTTTGGATTTCCTTATACGTTATTTTTCCAGGAGCCACTTCAACTCTTTTTATGCACGAGTAATTATTTGATTCGGTCGATTAGTACTGCAGGTGGATTATCAGGATATCTTGGAGAATTTTTCACGCAATTCTATGTTTTACCACTAGGTGGGCCCTTGGTTTTATTGCTTTGGCTTATTGCTTTACAACAACTGACATGGCTTCTTTTCCAGAAAGCAAGTTTTAAAGATAATCATTTTTATTTATTGAGTTTTTTACCTTCACTGTGGTATGGCGTCATTTTAAGTGAAGAATTTTATCTTTTAAGTGGGCTAATTTCAGTTGTAATAGCAATGGTTGGGGTTTTGTTTTATGTAAGTATTAAAAATTTTAAGGTTCGATCTTTGGTAGGCATTTTATTGATTCCGCTGATTTATTTTGTTGCAGGAGGGAGTTATATACTGTTTACATTATCAATTTTTGTTTATGAATTAGTGGTATTTCGTAAAAAAGATATTGCTATAAGAGGGATATATTGGGTAAGTTTATTTTTTGATTTTCTTATTGCAATTGTTTTACCTTTATTTTATCGTATGTATTTCGATCCTGTTCCTCTTTTACAGGCCTATATTACAGAACATTTTCATAAAATTTTCACTGTTTTCCCGTTTCCGGTGGTAGTGGTATGGTTGTTTATACCTCTTCTCATTATATTGGTATTTTGGATTGGTGTCAGAGAAATAAAAAAAACGAAAAAAATCATTTTATATGCGATTCAAGTCTTATTATTGTTTTTAGTTGGTTATAGGGGTTATACCTTATTTGCAAATCCAAAGGCTGAATACATTAAAAAATTTGATTACAGTGTGCGGCATAAAAATTGGTTGGAGGTGATTTCTCTTGCAGAAAAACAACTTCCATATAATGCTTTTGCCGTTGATTATCTAAATCTTGCCTTAGCTAAAACCAATCAATTAGGAGATCGATTGTTTCATTTTGAACAGATGGGAACAGTGGGATTGTTCCTTCCTTATGAGAGAGAAATGCTGAGTGCTATGTTGGGGAATGAAACTTATTATCAAATTGGGTTAGTGAATGTTTCGCAACAATATATTTTTGAAGCAAATGAAGCTATGCCCGATTTAAGGAAATCAACGCGTTGTTTAAAAAGATTAACTGATGTAGCAATTATCAATGGTTATTATGAATTGGCGAATAAATATATTCAATTACTTAAGAAAACGTTATTTTATAAAAATTGGGCTAAAGAAGCTGAAACTTACCTTTATGATGAAGACAAAATAAATAATCATCCGGATTGGGGAGAAAAGCGACGATTAAGACCTCTTCATGATTATTTCTTTTCAGTTGAAAACATAGATCAGATTTTGCTTGCTTTGCTCAACGATCATCCTCAACATAAAATGGCCTATGAATATTTGATGTCCTACTATTTATTAAATAAGGATATACGATCATTTATGAAATATGTTTCTCTGGGATATAATCTTCATTATGAATATCTTCCTTTAGCATTTCAGGAAGCTGTTTTATATGCGTTGTCGCTTGACTCGCGTGAAGCTATCGAAAAAACCACCTTTCCGATTGAAAAAACAACAAAAGATAGACTATATCGCTATATAGCCATTTATACCCAATATCCAAATGCTAGAGAATTATTAAAAAGAGATTTTTCTCATACTTTTTGGTATTACTACCATTACAAATAACTTTTTCGTCATGTCTTGAATGGAGAAATTATGAAAAGATTTATTTTTACGATAACTATTATTCTGTTGGTGGGAGCCTGTAGCAAAAAACCTAATAATGCTATTAACGTATCTGATTATCCTGTCATATTTCCTGATTATATTAATGTGACAGTTCCTTATAATATTGCACCATTAAATTTTAAATTGAATGGAAGTTTTAAAAAGATGTATGTAGAGGTTAAAGGGGGAAATATCTTATTGACTTCCAAAAACAAAAGATACGCTGATTTTGGTTTATCACAATGGAAGAAGTTATTACATGAAAATGCGGGTGGAAAAATCGATATTACTGTCTATGCAAAGAGTGATAAGGGGTGGATTAAATTCAAACCTTTTTCGATTTTTATTAAAGAAGATCCTATTGACCCTTATCTTGTTTACCGTTTGATCGCTCCTGGGTATCAAGTATGGAGTAGTATGGGAATTTACCAGCGTTCATTGGAAAACTTTAAAGAAAAAGAGATACTAACCAACCGACTTTTTCCAGGTACTTGCATGAATTGTCATTCGTTTAGAGAAAGAGATCATAAGCGAATGGCTTTGCATGTGCGGGGAGAAAAGGGAGGAACTTTTATTTCCAACGATTCGAAGTTAGTCAAAATTAATTCAAAACCTGATGAGCTTTATTCAGCTTTCCAGTATCCGTATTGGCATCCGGGAGGGAGATATATTGCATTTTCAATAAATCAAACCGCCCAAGTTTTTCATGCTGTTAAAGATAAGCGAATTGAGGTTTTTGATTCCAAATCAGACATAGTTGTTTATGATACAAGGGATAACAAAGTAATCATTGATAGTAAATTAATGTCACCTGATTGGTTTGAAACTTTTCCAACTTTTTCTCCTGATGGGAAGTTTTTATATTTTTGTTCCGCCCAGGCAAGAGAAATGCCGGCTGAATTCGATAAAGTAAAATATAACCTTTGTAGGATTGAATTTGATGAAGGGGGAGGTAAATTTGGTATAGAAGTTGATACCTTGGTGCGAGTTGTTGAAAATAATGCAAGTGTGAGTTTTCCAAGAATTTCTCCTGATGGTAAATTTTTATTGTTTACTCTTTCAGATTATGGGAATTTTTCTATTTGGCATCAAGAAGCTGATCTTTATCTTCTTAATTTAATGACAGGAAAATATTGGCCCCTTCGTGAAGTTAACAGTGATAATACGGAAAGTTATCATGCATGGTCTTCCAATTCTCGTTGGATAGTATTTAGCAGCCGACGTGTTGATGGTTTATACACTATACCTTTTTTTGCATGGATAGGACAGGATGGGAAGGCTGAAAAACCATTTATGCTTCCCCAAAAGGATCCTGACTTTTATTTGAACACTTTTTATTCATTTAATATTCCTGAATTTGTTGATAGTAAAGTTTTTTTTTCAGTAAAAGAAATGGAAAAAGCATACAACATAGATGGGAAAAAAGTTGATGTTTTACAGTAAAAATAGTTATTTGTTGAGGAACAATTGGAGTACTGATTATTCCCAAAATTGCTGTAGTCTGTTTTTTCGAATCACTTCATTCCTATTTCCTGTTTGCAATGAATTCCAAATTGTTCAATTTGTAAGTTTAATATTGGTCGAGATTTTTTTTATAGCTTGCACTAAAGTCGCCAATAATATTTATTTAATTGATAACCATATAAATATATGAATTTTTATTCATGTTAATAGTTCTTTTGTATTAAATACTTAAATAATAATAAGTTGTATAAATAGATATTACATATACAGTTGAATTAAACAGATAGAGTATGAATTATTTAATTAAGAATTTTGAAAATGAAGGAATTGTAGTGAGAATTTCAAATTTAGAGATTCCTCGTAAAACGAAAGACTATCATCTCATTTTCCATGTTGTACCGTTAGATCGAACTTTTGAAGAACAATGGGAGTCATTATTTAAAGTTTTAAAAAATGTCTTAGCTGATCCCTATTACTTGAATATGAATTCAAATGTTACACCTGTATTTGCCCGCTGTTTTCTTACTGATATTGCCAATCAAAAAGAAAATGTCTTAAATCTATCCTATTTGTTGAAATGTGAAATAAGTTTTATTGAACAACCATTATTGGATGGTAGTAAATTAGCTTTATGGGTGAATATGCAAACAGATGTGGCAGTAGAAAACGAAAGTATTATTGGTTTTGACCGTAATGGGTATACTCACTATTATGCTGTTGAGAGGGTTAATCTAATAGATCAGAGTCTCAATGTATATGATCAGACTATTTATTTGCTTGAATCTTATGAAAATAAATTAAAAGAAAAAAATTGTACTTTAGCTAAAAATTGCTTACGCACATGGTTCTTCGTTAGAGATATAGATGCAAATTATCAAGATGTTGCTAGGGCTCGAAGAGAAAAATTTCAAGAAATCGGTTTAAGAAGTGATACTCATTATATTGCAAGCACAGGGATAGAAGGACGTTCTGAATATGCCTGTGAAAAGGTGATGCTGGATACCTATGCGATCAAAGGACTCGATAATGAACAAGTTAGGTATTTACAAGCAAAGGAGTATTTATGTCCTACTAGCCAATATGGAGTTACCTTTGAAAGAGGGGTAATGATCGATTTCGGAGATCGGAGAAATGTTTATATTAGTGGTACTGCTAGTATCGATAAAGAAGGGCGTGTTGTCCATGAAGGCAATATAAAATTGCAGTGTACAAAGATGATGGAAAATGTGAGTGCTTTATTACATGAAGCTGACTGCTCATTTAATGATGTATTACTTATTATTATATATTTACGTGATATAGCAGATTATAATTATGTAAAAAACCTTTTTGAAATAAAATTTCCAAAAATACCCAAATTAATACTTTCAGCGTCAATTTGTAGACCAAAGTGGGTTATAGAAATGGAGTGCATTGCTTCGAAAAAAATTTTGAACAATAAATTTAGAGATTTTTAAAAATTAAATCAAGGTTTGCCATAAATCACAAACCGTGAAATTGTCAATAATAGTTTTTCTTATAAACGGGTAATGTTTTGAGTAAATTTGTATCAAAAACTCTGCAGTTATGTTCAAATATAAATCAGGAAAACAATTGCTTTCCTGATTTTAGAACCGGCTTTAAAAGTCAACCTAACCATTAAGTTCGAATTAGGAGTACAACACTTTTACTGTTTTTTTTTATTTCTACAAAAATGGAGTATTTTTAGATGTAAACGGTAAATAAGAATGCAGCATTTTTAGTAACAACACTGCAACACTTTCGGTAACAATAATGCAGCATTTTTAGTAACAATAGTGCATCAGTTGCAAAGATAATTTATTCGTTAATATTCTCATTCTATATTTTAGTTTTTTGTTCACTTGTAAATTCGCACTTGCCGGTTGACTCTACAAACCTGAAATTTTTAAAAAAATCCTTGTGAATTTAAAAATAAAATTTTACATTTGAAGCCAAATAAAAATCCAAGTTTTCATAAACAACCTAGTGAAACTTGACAATTATGTGTTCAATATTTGAA
>FZPS01000066.1_pt49 | contig 20390 bp, 15 predicted proteins | sample 1817821 | NCBI WGS metagenome assembly FZPS01 (sample SAMEA104158645, study PRJEB21678) | metagenome | place: Germany | collected 2015-04-21 | reverse complement strand
TTTATGCAGTTGGGTTTCTATATCTCGCTTAAACATTAAATGATAATTTGAATTTCAAGTGCAAATATAAGCAAAATGTTTCATTGCAGGGGTATAATTTCGTTATTTTTGTTTCATTGCAGGGGTAGTGCCGGTTAATTTTTGTTTTGTTTAATATTGCTAAAGTAGTTAGTAGTTGGTAGGAATCATTCGCGCGACAGCATACGGTCAATACCCACCATAAGGCCGTCCAGTTCGGCAATGCCGCGCAGACGCCCGTTGAGCGGGTAACCTATATTGTAGCAGTCACAATCAAGGTCATTTAGAATCCTTATGCCGTGGTCGGGGCGGACCGGAATGCGTATATCTTTTCTGCCGGCGGCAACCCGGCGGCGCTGTTCACGCATCAGGGCCTCCACTATGGCAGGCATATCCAGACTGCCGTAGAGATGGCCCGACTCATAAAAACTCTTGTAACCGGTGTAACGGGTATTCCTCAGATGGGCAAAATGGATGCGCTCTCCAAACCGTGCGGCCATATAGGACAGGTCGTTGTCATGTCTGCCCGACAGTGAGCCCGTACAGAAGGTAATTCCGTTCCTCAACGAAGGATTGGCCTTTTCCAGCCACTCCATATCATCGGCACAACCCATTATGCGGGGCATTCCCAAAATCGGATAGGGAGGATCGTCCGGATGTATGCAGAGGTTCACATCATACTCCTCACAAACAGGTATAAGACTGTCAATGAAGTACTTCAAATGACTCCTGTATCTCTCCCTGTCTATCTCCTTATAGCAGGAAATGTATTCCAGAAACAGTTTCTCGGGATCGCTCACCGAGCCGTCAATGACACCGTTTATAAAGCCCTGGGTCACTACAATGATGTTGTAACTCAATGTGCGGGCCTCATCGGGAGTCATGGCGGCAAATGCCTTCCCGGCCTGCTCCAGATCTTCGGCGCTATAGTCGGCGGCGGCTCCGGGACGTTTTAGAATGAAGACATCGAATGCAACGAATGTGGGATAGTCAAAGCAGAGTCCTATGCCTCCGCCAACGTGCGGATAATCAAGGATCGTACGGCACCAGTCCAGAACCGGCATAAAGTTATAGCAGACGGTGTCAATGCCGCACTCACCCAGATTGCGTATTGTCCGGCGATAGTTCTCTATATGTCGGTCGCGCATCGGTCCGGCGGTCTTTATCTGTTCCGATACGGGCACGCTCTCAACCACGCTCCAGCGCATTCCCCTGGACTCAATCTCACTCTTAACTGCAAGGATCTCCTCCTTGGGCCAGACCTCGCCTGTGGGAATGTGATGCAAAGCTGTCACCACCCCTTCAATATCCATCTGAACCAGATGATCCAGAGTCACAGCATCGGACTTACCGAACCAGCGCCATGCCTTTTCAAGCTTCATCCCTCAAACAAACCGGATTTGTATAATTTTGTTCAAAACTCTCAAATGTACGGAATCAAACGCCGCTGAATGAGCTGAACCCGCCGTCAACAGGCATCACAATACCGGTAATAAACGATGCAGCGTCCGAACAGAGGAATTGGACTGCTCCGTTAAGCTCGGTAATGTCACCGAAACGGCGCATGGGAGTATGAGCAATTATCTTCTTGCTGCGCTCCGTATAGGTGCCGTCGGGGTTGATAAGCATTGCTCTGTTCTGCTTTCCTATAAAGAAGCCGGGAGCAATTGCGTTCACCCGGATCTTCTCATTGAACTTTATGGCCATCTCCTGAGCCATCCAACGGGTAAAACCGTCAACGCCGCATTTGGCTACCGTATAACCCATGACACGTGTCAGAGCAGACATTGCAGCCATTGAGGATACGGTGATTATGCTGCCGCTGCCTTTTTTTGCCATCGATTCGCCGAAAACAAGCGACGGATAGACCGTTCCGTTCATATTGATACCGGTGACCTTCTCAAAATCCTCAATCTTCATGTCGAAGACCGATTTGTCATCGGGAATAGTGGCTCCCGGCACGTTACCGCCGGCACAGTTGACCAAAATGTCAACTCCGCCCCACTCCTTGTCAATATGATCACGTGTAGCTTTGAGCTTGTCAATATCAAGCACATCCGAAACGACCGGCATAACCTTGCCGCCGCCAATAGCAGACAACTCCTCGACCATTGCCTCGATATTCTCCCTGGTGCGTCCCAATAGTGCCACATTGACACCCTGCTCTACAAAATGACGTGCAATATTGCTGCCTAAAGTACCGGCACCGCCTGTAACCACGGCATTTTTGCCCGAAATATCAAAAATATTATTCATAACTGTTTATATTTGGTTTTTGTAAGATTCCTATCGTTTTCTGAACTCCTTAACAAAAGCGACCGACTCCCTGACCTTCTCTTCAATGAACTTGAAATCACGTTTCTCTATCACACCCTTGGGTGTGAGTTGGGAGCCCAGTCCCACACAGGCTACACCTGCCTTAAACCAGGTCTCGAGATTTTCCCTGTCGGGCGACACGCCGCCCGAAGGCATGATCTCTGTCCATGGACAGGGGGCCTTTATTGCCTTTACGAACGAGGGTCCTCCCACCTCGGCAGCCGGAAAGATCTTTACTATCTCACAGCCCAGTTCCTCGGCGAAGTTTATCTCGCTTAGAGTTCCGCAACCCGGGATCCATGCCACTTTGCGGCGGTTGCAGACCTTAGCCATATCGGGGTTCAGACTCGGTGAGACAATAAATCCGGCTCCCAACTGGATATAGAGCGCCGCCGTACCGGTATCGCATACGGAACCCACGCCCATAATCATTTCAGGACACTCTGTGGCGCACCATTTGTTAACCGCATCGAACACCTGATGTGCGCAGTCGCCGCGGTTCGTGAACTCGAATACACGGGCACCGCTATTATAACAGGCCTTCACAACATTCTTTACTGTCTCTGCATCGGCATTATAGTAAAGCGGAACTATACCGGTCTCCATAAAAGTGCGGAGGACATCCAATCTTTTGAATCTGCTCATATCGTTTCGTTTGGGTCAAAATTACATAATATTCAAACTAATATCAACGCATCACCAATTCGGATGCACACCACATCAAACGCCCGGAGGCGTCAACGCATCACGCGTCCGGATGTATCACCGCCCATCAGCTTCTCCACCTCCTGAACCGTCACCCGGTTATAATCACCGTAAACAGTATGCTTCAGGCAAGATGCCGCCACAGCAAAGTCAAGCGCTTTTTGGTCATCGCCATATACGAGCAGGCCGTATATCAGGCCGCCCATAAACGAATCGCCGCCGCCCACGCGGTCAACTATATGCGTAATGCGGTATTCCTTTGATTTGTACAGTTTTTTTCCATCGTAAAGTACTCCTGACCAGGTGTTGTCATTGGCGTTTATCGAACCGCGCAGAGTGGTTATCACCTTACGGCAGCGGGGAAAACGCTCCATAATCTGCTTTGAGACCTGCAGGTATGCATCGGCATGGACCTTGCCTGCAGCGACATCAACACCGTCGGGGGTAATACCCAGAGCCATCGAAGCATCCTCTTCATTGCCAAGCACAATCTCTGCATAAGAGACCAGCTCAGGCATCACCTCGCCGGCCTTCTTACCCCATTTCCAAAGGTTCTTGCGGTAGTTCAGATCACATGAAACAGGTATTCCCTTTTTTTCACAGACTTTCAGCGCCTCCAGGCAGACTTTGGCCGCCCCCTCAGATATGGCCGGAGTAATTCCCGTCCAGTGGAACCAGCCGGCATCGGCAAGCAGATTTTCCCAATCTATCATACCCGGCCGGATCTGTGCAATTGAAGAGCCGGTACGATCATATATAACCTTACTGCTGCGGCTGACAGCGCCGGTTTCAAGGAAGTTAATCCCAAGACGGTCACCTCCAAAGAGTACGTCCGACACATCCACACCGAATCCCCGCAGTTCACGGAGACAAGCCCCGGCTATATCATTGTCAGGCACCCGTGTCACAAACGATACGGGTAAACCGTAATTGGCCAATGAGACAGCGACATTAGCCTCAGCGCCGCCGAAAGTGGCGCTCAACATGTTTCCCTGCCCAAAACGCTCATACCCCGGTGCAGCCAATCTCAGCATCACCTCTCCAAAAGTTACAATCTTCTTCATCATTCTCTTTATTCGTCCTAATTCAGTATTTGCCGTTATATATAACTTTACCGTATTTTTTACTGTTATTCAATGTTTTTGTTCCTATTTATAAGTGCGAATTTAACCAAAACTAACTCAATTTCCAATGATGTGCCATTATAATTTATTCCCTCTCTCTTGTCTGAAAAAAACATGAACAATTACCTCCGTAAAAAATTGCGTTTACTAATAGAATTTAAATCATACTATAAAAACAGAGAGATGACCGGAACAGTCGGTCATCTCTCTGTTTAAAAAATCTCGAAATGTCAGGTTTTTTATCAATCTACCCACTTGACGTAACAGAAATCCTGACGGTGAGGCAGCTCGATATTCTTCGGATAGATCCTGTAAGCAACCTTAAAGACGCCCGGGAAATCGTTCTTGATCTTTCCACGGAATGTGAAGAGGTTCTCTTCGCGTTTGACAAGCTCAAGCTGGAAGGTTTTTTGAAGCTTCTCGGTTCCGTCCTTTTTCATGGAAACCAAAACCATCTCTATGCCTAAAACATCGTCCAACCCCTTTTGGTCAATCACATACTCCACAGAATATGACTTGCCGCTTTCAAACGTATCCTGCAGCTCCGGAATCTCTTTCTTGACACTGACCACTTCGATGGAATCCCACCGTTCAGCCACCGTCTTTTTCCATGCCGCAATCTCCTTAGCCTTGGCAAAGTCATCGGCCTGAAGCTCTTTTGAACGAATAGCCATCTTATTATAGAACTTACTGAAATAGTCGTCCAACTGGCGCTTCATGGTGTAATGCGGAGCAATTTGTGCAATCGAATTCTTCATCGTCTGCACCCAACCTTCCGAAACACCCTCTTCGTTCTTATCGTAGTATAACGGCAGAATCTCATTCTCTAACAGGCTGTAAATGGTAGCCGCATCAAGCTGATCCTGATAACTCTGATTGGTATAGGTACGCCTGTCGGTCAATGCCCAGCCGGCGCCTTCGCGGTAGCCTTCATACCACCATCCGTCCAGCACGGAGAGATTTACCACACCGTTCATCAAAGCCTTCTCGCCCGATGTACCCGATGCCTCAAGCGGACGTGTGGGAGTGTTCAGCCAGATATCAACACCCGACAGCAGACGACGCGCCATATGCATATCGTAGTTCTCAAGGAAAAATATTTTGCCGACAAATTCGGGACGGCGGCTGATGTCAACGATCTGCTTGATCAGCCCCTGTCCGGCACCGTCGTACGGATGTGCCTTACCGGTAAATATAAACTGCACCGGATACTTCGGATTGTTCACTATCTTGGCCATACGGTCCAGGTCAGTAAAGAGCAGATGAGCACGCTTGTATGTAGCAAAACGGCGGCCGAAACCTATTGTCAAGGTATTTGGATTGATCTTCTCCATGAGCGATACGACGAGTGAAGGATCACCCTGATTCTTAAGCCATGCCTCACGGAACGAATCGCGTATAAAATCTATTAACTTAATCTTGAGGACATGGTGAAGATCCCATACAACCTTGTCAGGTACTTTATAGATATCTTCCCATATCTTCTCATTGGACTGGTCATCCAGGAAGTGTTTATCAAAATACTTTTCGTAAAGTCCTTTCCACTCTTTCGATGTCCAGGTGGGCATATGAACGCCATTGGTCACGTAACCCACATGGCTCTCCTCGGGAAAATAACCCTTCCAAATTCCGGAGAACATCTTCTTGGAGACCTCGCCATGCATCCAACTGACGCCATTGACCTCCTGGCAGGTGTTGCATGCAAATGTTGACATGCAAAAACGCTCACTCTTGTCTCCGGGATTGGTACGGCCCATATCCATCAATTCATCCCAACTGATACCCAACTGTTGGGCGTATCCGCTCATATATTTGCCGAACAGTCCCTCGTCAAAATAGTCATGACCTGCGGGAACCGGCGTATGTACGGTATAGAGCGACGATGCGCGAACCACCTCCATAGCCTGACTGAAGGTAAGACCCTGTTTTACATACTGGGTCAGACGATACAGATTGCAAAGTGCAGCATGTCCCTCGTTGCAATGGTATATATCCTTTTTAATACCCAGAGCCTCAAGAGTCAGCATACCGCCTATACCTAACAGTATCTCCTGCTTAAGACGGTTCTCCCAGTCACCCCCGTAAAGCTGTGAAGTGATGGTACGGTCAAATACACTGTTCATGTCAATATCGGTATCCATCAAATAGAGTGGAACACGTCCCACATTAACCCTCCAGATAGCGGCATAGACCGTATAATTCATATAAGGGACAGCAACCGTCAAAGGTTGGCCGTTCTTGTCAAATACCCTCTCCAAAGGAAGGGTATTGAAATCCAGCGGCTCATAGTTGGCAATCTGCTGTCCATCCATAGAGAGTGATTGGGTGAAGTAACCGTGACGATATAGAAATCCTACCCCGACCATATCGACATTGCTGTCACTCGCCTCCTTTAAATAATCGCCGGCCAATACGCCCAGACCGCCTGAATAGATCTTCAGCACATGTGTAAGACCGTACTCCATACAAAAATAGGCTACCGAAGGACGTTTTGCATCGGGTTTGACATCAATATAGTTGCGAAAATCGGAATAGACATCATTCATCTCCCTTAGGAATGTCTCGTCTTTCGATAACACCTCCAATTTATCATATCCAAAACGTTGAAACATCATAATGGGATTATGGTTTACTTCAGACCAGATGTCGGGATCCATCTCTCTGAACAGAGCCTTACAGTCTTCGTTCCATACCCACCAAATGTTGTGTGCCAATTCATCAAGTTTCTGCAAAGCCTGTGGAACGCTTGACTTCACATAAATCTCACGCCAGTTAGGCTGGTTTGAATTGCTAGTTTTAATTTTCATTTTATTCAATTAAAAATTAAGTTTCCAAAACAATATTCACTCACAAATCCTCCCTTCAATATCCTCATTTACCGAACAATCCTGAGTCCGATGTCCCTCCACATAAGTCGGGACTCTATCTCAAAAGATTGCTGCATCTATCATATTATAAGACTTCAACTATCATCCCGGTCAGTTATTTCTCTAATGCAATGCTGTAAGCCTTAAGGTAATATTCTATAAAATTTTTCCACAGAGCCTTACGGGCAAGCGCACCGGCACTCTCGCGGACCTTCATTTTTGTCTCTTCATCCATAGCTACCCACTCTTCCACCGTCAACGCGATATCCTGTGCAGCCTGGAAATAATTGCTGTCATCACGATGTATCACATGCACGCCGTTAAGCAGGTTACTGTCTGCATCTTTTACCACACTGTTGACCCATATCCCGAATCCCGCCAAATCGGACGTAATGGTAGGCACCTTGAACGCAGCGCTCTCAAGCGGCGTATAGCCCCACGGCTCGTAGTAAGAGGGATATATAGCCAGATCCTGCCCTATGAGCAACTCATAGTATGTCATATCGAATATGCCGTCGTTACCGTCCAAATAGCACGGAACAAAGACAATCTTGATATTGTCGCGACTCTTATTGCGAAATCCCATAGCCGACAGCGTTGACAAAATTTTATCCTGGGACATATTGTGCAGCCAGTGCGTGGTCACAGGGACAGGCATAGGCTTAACGCTGTGTGAACGGAGCTTCAGCCTGTCATACAGGTCTTTTCGGGGTTCAAGTACCCAGCCCGGCACTTGAATAAGCGCAAGGATCTGCCTGTCGGACGTCTTTCCCCTATCCCGCAAGCACCTCATAGACTCCAGGAACAGGTCAATTCCCTTGTTGCGGAATTCATACCGGCCTCCGATGCCTATGATGACCGTATCATCCTTCATGTTTGAACTCGTCAACTTGCCGGCAACAGAGAGAATACGCTTGCGGGCTGCCTTACGGGCTACATCAAACTCTTCAGGTCCGGGCACAAAGCTGTCTTCGAAACCGTTTACCGTAATCACATCGGGAGTGCGTTCCAAAAGCTGAGTACATTCACGTGCGGTAATGTCGCTGACCGTTGTAAAACAGTCAACCCTGTGTGCGGTCTGCTTCTCGATTGAGTGCTTTGACTCAATATTAAGCTCGGCAGCCATCTGGTCGCCGTTATATCCATCAAAAAATTCGTATAGATTTTTGTTATTGCCGCATATGGAGCGGCCTACCGATGTGGCGTGAGTCGTAAATACCGTTGATACGCGGGGCTCAAAATGTTTTATGAACAAGGCACCCATTCCCGTCATCCACTCATGAGCATGGTAAATGACCTTATCTTTGGTGTTGACATTGTAATTGAGAAAGCTTCTTACCACCATAGCCGCCGCATATGAAAACATTGAAGCCTCGTCATAATCACCGTAAGCGTGGAGTGAATCAACTCTGAAAAGTTCCCATGCGCGTGAATAGATCCAATCTTTCATGGCAAAGAACGGCATGAAGTCAACCAGAAACACTATCGGTTTTCCCGGTATCAGCCAATGTCCTATTCTAACAGAGAGTCCATCTATCTCCCATGCCCGATTCTGCCAGTCGGCATAAAGCAAAGCATCCTCTTCAAACAGCGGGTTCTCTTTTCCCTTCCACAAATCGGGGCCTATATATACTAAAGTAGCATCGCTCGTCTCTTTCAAGGTCTTTGCCTGTGTAGAAAGGACCGTATATATTCCGCCAACCTTATTACAAACCTCCCAACTAACAGAAAAAATAAAATCCGCTCTCCTCTTGGTGGAACCCATATTTAAATAAAAAACATTTAGAGTGCAAATTTAGTCAATTTTACTGCTCAAAGCTACACAATTAACACTCTTTTTATCAACAATCCACACTAATCACAAAAGCATGGCAGCAAAACTGTCATGCTTTGTAAGATAAGTTAAAATGTGGTAATTCGGATCAGATGGCGGTGCTTATCAAATAGACGGCAGCCAGAGATACGATGGCATAGAGTTCGGGGAATACTGCCAGAATCAGGGTCTTGGCGAATACATCGTGACCCTGGGCAATACCGTGAATGCCGTTTGCACAGACCTCACCCTGACGGATGGCAGAAAAAAGACCTACCAGACCAAGGGCAAGACCACCGCCAAATACCGCTGCTGCCTGAAATGCGGTAATATCGGGAGTCAGGACTCCTGCCATATTTGCAAAAATGAAGTAACCTGCAAAACCATACAGTCCCTGTGTACCGGGCAGTGCGGTCAGCACAATAAAGTTACCAAACTTGTCAACCTTCTTCAACGCACCTATTGCCGCATTTCCGGTGATTGTCACACCGTATGCACTGCCAATACCCGAAAGGCCGACCATAAGGGCTACGCCCACATAAGCTAAAACCAAACTCGACATAATAAATCAATATTTAATTGTTAATACTTTTAAAAATCAGTCGGTGAACTCAGTCTTGCGGCTAAAAGGCCGGTACTCGGTACCGCCGCCGGTAAAACCCGCATTCTTGAAGAATTCAACGAAAGTCAATCGCATGGGGTGTACAATGGCACCCAGAATATTCATAAAGATGTTCAGTGCATGGCCTATCACAAAAATCAACGCCATCACAATAAATCCGGCAACCGGATTGTCGGGCCTCATTCCTATGGCCATCTGATTGAAGACGTTTGCCAAAATTCCTCCAGACAGTCCCAAAGCGAACAGACGCACGTATGAAAGCACATCACCCAGCAGGCCGGTAGCCATATTGTAGGTATCCCACAGACCCAGTCCAATGTTCAGGAAAATATTCTCGCCCGGACTGTTCAACAGGAAAATAGGGATAAGTGACAGAATAAGCAGAGTCATTACAACCGGGTTTTTGAAATCTATCCCGGCCAAAGCCGACACTCCCACGGTAATAAGCAACACAAGCCAGCCTATAGTACTCAAAGCCGATTTGAACCCGCATTGAATGGTGAGGTTGACCGCCTTGAGACCCATTCCGAACAGAATCTGCACCACTCCTATAGCCAACGACAATGTAAACATTACAGAGTTATCGGTTTGAAACAGATTTTTCATTGACTGTATAAACGGAATATCTATATCATACAGGGGAAAGCCGAAGAAGGATCCTGACAGCAGTCCGCAAAGCATCGTGCTTGCGCCGAACAGCACTACCAATCCCTTTGAAAAATCAGGATTGATAAGCTGAAACAGCTTTGTCATTACAGGGAGAGCAACTATCATAAGCAAGCCGTAGCCCATGTCACCCAGACAGAGTCCGAAGAACAACATGAAGAACGGCGCAAAAAATAGCGTCAGATCCAGCTCCTGATAGGTAGGCAGCATGTAGAGCTTTGTCAGAGGCTCAAACAGACGGGCAAAGCGGTTGTTTTTTAAAAGAATAGGAATATCGTCGTCCGGCTGAGGGTCATAAACCTCATAAAAGACGCCGCGAAGATCCAGCGCCGAAGCCGTCTCTTTAACGGCTTTTTCGGGAATCCAGCCCTCCAGCAGCAACAGATGGTCATCGGCCAGATGTTCGCCGGTAAGACGCACCTGACTGAAGTCAACCTTATTGTCAAGAGCCAGAATTGTCTCTTTCAGTGCAGGAACACCCCGCACGGCAAGCTCGGAAAGCTTACCCGGGATTGCTGCCTGACGCTCCGCAATATCTGCAATCTCCCGCTCCACCGCACCGAGCGATGTCTGCGGCAGCCTGCATATTTCAGCATCTATATCAATCTCTTCGTTCACATATGTTACGGTGACAAAATTGACCTTTTGCCTGTCTCTGAGTATCTCTACAACACCGTATTTGGAGACCCACTCCTCGTTGAAATCCCTGACCGGACAGGTGTAGAAATTTATTGCATACCCCGCATCGGCCAACCGTTTGAGCGATGCCGGATCAAAATCGCCCCAGGGTTGCAGTTGGGCGCGGTCACGCGACAACACCTGCAAACGTTGCTCAAGAGCGGCCTTCTCATCCATCAAAGCATCGTATTCTTCCAGAACGGAATAGGCATTGACCGACTCTAACGAAGAAGTTTCGTTTGAGCTCCCTTTTGTCAAAGGAGACAACTCACGCAGCAGAGTGCGGAGACGTCCCAGCATGTTGATATCATTGTGCAGCTCAGTATCCTGAATGGCGCCCTGCTGCTTCTTGATCACATGCACCACGCCAAGCGAACGCAACTGTTCCAGAAACGGTTCATACTCCTTGTTGTGTACAAGAAAGATGAGTTTCTTCATTTTTGTAATCATAGCCCGGCCTCCCTCTTTTTTTCCATTTCCCGCTGTTCAAGCAGCGATTTCAAAATTTTCTGGCTGGACTTGGAGAGATTCTCCTCATCCTCCATGAAGCGCTTTATCTTACGTATGGCATCCTCATAACCCGGGATCTGCACCTTTTCAAAAAGATTCACCTTCTGGGTGGTCTTTTTGCGGGCCTTCTCCAACAGGGCCAGTTTAGCCGTTGTAAACTCGGTCAGAATTGCGGTTTCGGCCAGTCCCTGCATAATGTTTATGCCATCGTAGTACCATTTAGGCTGACTGAACAGGCTGAACGGAGTAACCTCAAAGTCCACTTCGTCAAGTACCGGAATGCGTGTTCCTGCAATTTTTCTGACACTGATATGGACATCGGCCACCCTGATCAGCGAAGGATTAAACTCGTTCCATAGTGCGAACATCGAATCGTACCTGGAGATCTCATTCTCCAACTGCTCTTCAAGCCTTTTCAAGTCATCTTTACATCTCTTTACCTCAAGACGTAACGCACTCTCCTTGTTCTTCAGAACAGGCAGGTTACGCATACGCACTTTCAACTGCTTTTCAAGATGTTGTAGCGATGTCTTGTTATATTGGAATTTGATGTTCATGAACTAATTCTGATAAAAATTATAGACTTTTCGGACAAAATCAAACCTCCTTCGGCCAATATTGTTCAACAATCGAAGCCTTAATGTTAACCTCATCGGGATTGAAATATTTGGCGAACAGATTCCAGGTCACATCGAGCATCTCGGTGGTATCGAGGTTGACGTCAATAGCCAGCAATTTGTCGGAATAGTCGCGCGCAAATGAGAGCGTACGCTCGTCATAGTCGGTAAGGTCAAATCCGTTCTCCACCTTCGTCTTGGCATTTGATGCATCGGCATAGAGACGCACGGCAGCGTTCATCACCTGCGGATGGTCGGCGCGGGTCTTTTTGCCGTTAACAAGTTGTTTAAGCCTGGAGAGCGAACGGAACGGGTCCACAATCACCTTACCTATATCACTGTCACGGCGCAGAAATAACTGACCCTCGGTAATGTAACCGGTATTATCGGGTACGGCATGAGTAATATCGTCGCCTGAAAGTGTGGTTACAGCGATTATGGTAATCGAACCGCCTTCGGGAAACTGTACGGCCTTTTCGTAAATCTTGGCCAAATCCGAATAGAGCGAACCCGGCATGGAGTCCTTGGACGGGATCTGGTCCATACGGTTGGAGACAATAGCCAGGGCATCGGCATACGATGTCATGTCGCTGAGCAGCACCAACACCTTTTCATTCTTCTCGACAGCAAAATATTCGGCTGCGGTAAGTGCCATATCGGGTACAAGCAGACGCTCTACGGCAGGATCTTCGGTGGTGTTCATGAAACAGATTATACGGTCCATGGCACCGGCGTTTGAAAAGACGTTCTTAAAGTAGAGATAGTCGTCATAGGTCATACCCATGCCGCCCAAAATGATCTTATCGGTCTTGGCACGCATGGCCACGGTGGCCATAACCTGATTGAAGGGCTGGTCGGGGTCGGCAAAGAAAGGGATCTTCTGACCCGAAACCAGCGTATTGTTAAGGTCAATACCGGATATGCCGGTAGCTATCAACTCCGAGGGCTGCTTGCGGCGAACCGGATTTACCGACGGGCCTCCTATCTCGACCTCCCTGCCTTCAACCGGGGGGCCTCCGTCAATCGGGTCACCGTATGCGTTGAAGAAACGGCCGGCCAACTCCTCGCCCACCTTTAGCGTAGGAGCCTTGCCAAGGAAGACAACCTCGGCGTTTGTAGGAATACCGTTGGTACCCTGAAACACCTGCAGCGTGATTTCGTCACCTGCTATCTTTACCACTTGGGCAAGACGGCCGTCAATCAAGGCAAGCTCGTCATAGCCCACATCCTGCGCCTTCAAAGTGCAGGTAGCCTTCGTAATCTGATTTATCTTGGTGTATATCTTCTGAAATGCCTTTGTCGTCATATCAATATAAGGTTATGCGTTTGTACGTTCTGCTATAAGCTCCTTAAGCTGCTTCTCATATTCAAAATACTTATCGGACTCAAATACCTGATAGTTCATCTGTTTGCACAGGTTGATAACCCTCTTGAAGTAGTCAATTACATCGAGGAAATTGTCAAACTTGAAATCAAGACGACAGATGTCAATAACACGGTTCACAATAGACTCCTGACGCTCCATGGGAGTGACGGCGTCAATCTGGTCAAAAGCGTCCTGCTGCAGCAGTATGAAGTCAATCAACTCGGACTTCCAGAAGGTGATATGGTAATCGACCGGCACGCCGTCGTCACCCAAAATATTGATCTGTTCCGCTATCTCCTTACCTCTGAGCAGAAGAGTCTTAAGTTCGTTCACCTTGGGGATCCATTGGTCGTTTATACGCTCTGAAATATATTTTTCGAATTCGGGATAGTCCAGATATTTGGAATAGGAGTCAATCGGATTGATGGCCGGATAGCGCTTCCTGTCGGCCCGTTCCTGTTCAAGTGAATAGAAGCAGCGGGCCACCTTCTTGGTATTCTCAACAACGGGATCCTTCAGGTTACCGCCGGCAGGCGACACCGTACCTATAAAGGTAATGGAGCCCTGCTCTCCGTTATAGAGAATCACGTAACCAGAACGGCTGTAGAAGTTTGCAATAATCGATGAAATATCCATGGGGAAGGCATCCGGACCGGGAAGCTCCTCCATACGGTTGGACATCTCACGCAGAGCCTGAGCCCAGCGGCTTGTCGAGTCGGCCATAAGCAGCACCCTAAGCCCCATCGAGCGGTAATACTCGGCAATAGTCATAGCTGTATAGACCGATGCTTCACGTGCGGCTACCGGCATGTTTGAGGTGTTGGCAACAATAATGGTACGCTCTATGAGTTTACGCCCGGTATGGGGGTCGTCCAGGTTGGGGAACTCGGTAAAAATTTCCACCACTTCGTTGGCACGCTCACCACAGGCGGCTATGATAACTATGTCAGCCTCGGCCTGCTTCGATATGGAGTGTTGCAGTACCGTCTTGCCGGTACCGAACGGCCCGGGAATAAATCCCGTACCTCCCTCGACAATCGGATTCAGAGTATCTATCAAGCGCACCCCGGTTTCAAGCAGCTTAAAGGGGCGCAACTTCTCGACGTAGTTGGTCATGGCCACTTTTACGGGCCACTTTTGAATCATATTCACATCGATTTTATCGCCTTTAGCATTCTCCAGCACCGCAATTGTATCTATTATGCGGTACTCGCCATCAGGCACTATCGACTTGACGGTATATTCACCCTCCAGCGTGAAAGGCGCCATGATTTTGAGCGGTTGAAAATTCTCCTCAACCTTTCCAAGCCATGCCGAAGCACAAACTTTGTCGCCCGCCTTAACTATGGGTTCGAACCTCCACAGGCGGTCATTATCCAATGGATAGGTGTATTCGCCGCGTTTTAGGAACACACCCTTCATCTTGTCCAAGTCATTCTGCAAGCCATCAAAATTTTTTGACAACATACCGGGACCCAGGGTCACCTCAAGCATATGACCGGAAAAATCAGCCGGCGCACCTATCTTCAGTCCGCGGGTGCTCTCGAAGACCTGTACATACACATCTTCGCCTGCCACCTTAATAACCTCGGACATCAGTCTGTCGCCGCCTGTCTCAATGTAGCAGATCTCATTCTGCGCAACCGGTCCGTCAACCTTTAGTGTGACCATATTGGCAATGACTCCGCTTACTTTTCCTTTTGTAGCCATCTATTCTGTTTTAATTTGTTTCATTTCATGCAACCGTAATTCCATTCAAAAGCGGGTAAAAACACCCTTACCTGCCCGGCCTGTCGAAAACATCCCGGAATTCAACGGGTGCTTCTATCTGGTCTTTAAGTCCGCCTATCAACCGGCGGAAAAGACGCTGACCGCTGTCACGGTCCAGCAAAGCCCATCTTTCTATTATACCGAGTCTGACCATATATGAAAAGAGTATCTCTACCGTAAAATAGTGGAAGAAAGTCTTCTCCTCAAGCCAGTTCCATTTCAGCATGTCTATGCTGTGTTCTCTCTGCGTCAGGTCCTCTACCTCCTGAATACGGGCCATTTCGTCAAAAAAATTTACCTCCTGAGAGAGACCCCAGTCACGCGCTCCCGATGTACGCAGCGCCTCGGCCACGTCGCCTGTTCCGACAATCAGACTCCTGATGTCAAGACCGTATTTGCGGGCTGTGAAGGCCGACTGGATATTGTTCAGGTCCAAATTGAACCTGTACCAGTCACTTACGAAACCGTTTTTTGAACGCATTGCATATTCGTAGAACATGGACAAAATACGGTCCACGGCAAATCCAGCCTGCATCTGCCATTCATCACTTAAATACTCCTTTATAAACAGAGGGAGGAAAGGATGCTCCGTCTCCACACAGTCATCGGCCTTGACAGCCGCCACCATCTCCTCCATTTGCGGGAGCGTATATAACCCTGTGCGAGCATCGGAAGAGAGTTCGCCGTCACGCAGCAGCGACAGTATGTTGTGGCAATCCGTCTCCAGCAGGAGCAGGTCCATAATCCGGCGGTCTCTTTTCGATATGTAACTCCACACCTGCTCGCGAAAAGCGTCAAGCGTGTAGGGAGCCTTAACATCATCGAACGATATGTCGGCCAGACCGGTTATAAGATAGTAGTATTTGCCCATTACCGGAATTTAGAAGAGTATTTCTACCAGTTGTGGGCGAAGCATTGATTTAAACCACTCCTCAAACTCCTGCTCACCAAAATTCACCTTATACGACCCGTCGGCCGGCGATATTGAGAAAGCGGCCTCCTGTCCGTTCACCTGCCGTATCTCAACACCGCTATCAAGCAGAGCCTTAGATTTGGCAAGGAAGTACTTGCGCAACTTTTCGGCATCGGCAGTTGAGATGACAATATTCTCTCTCCTAGCCCATTCGGCAGCCAAAGAGAGAATAAAGGCATTGAAATCATTTTGGTTTGCGGTAAAGCCCTTGACCGAATCGGATATAACCTTATCACTGATCACAGTGGTGATTTCGGACTTAAGGGCACTGATTGCCTGTGAAGCATAGAGTTTGAGTTCCTTGCGGACATTTTCAGCATTTGCGGCACTCTCTTTTCCGGCATTTGTAAGAATCTCGTTGGCATTCTTACGTGCTTCTGCCAGAATCGTCCGGGCCTTTTCGTTGGCTTCGGCCAGAATACGGTCGGCCTCCTCCTGCCCTTTTACCACACCCTCATTGTAAATGATGTCCGTCAATTCTTGAATCCTTGTATTCATATAGAGTCGTTTGAATAGTTTTAAACCTCGCTTTTAAATTACGGAGAATAATAAAAATTAAACATGCACGGCATGCACGGAACAAATGTAGCCAAAAAAATAAAAAAACAAACCCGATAGAGGGAAAAAACCGAATGTAAGATAGTAAGGCAGAGTCAAGCAGCAAGTGCAATTTACATTAATTGTTTGTAAAACTCAACTTTGGGTGTGTTAAAGTCCAATTTTTTCCTCGGTCTTTCATTCAGCCTGTGCTGTATCCGCTTCAATCTGTCGGGTGGATAGTCCTTGAAGGACGCCCCCTTGGGGATGTATTGCCGGATGAGCTTGTTCGCGTTTTCGATCGATCCTTTTTGCCATGCCGAATAGGGGTCGGTGAAGTACACCGGGGCTTCCAGCATCTCCGTGATCCGTTCGTGCGCCGCGAACTCCAAGCCGTTGTCCGTGGTGATCGTCCTTATCACGTCCTTGTAGGGTAGCAACATGCGGCACAGCACCTTGGCCAACCCTTTCGAGTCCCTTCCGCGGGGCAGTTCCCCGATCATCACGAGGTTCGTCTTCCTTTCCGTCACCGTCAGTATCGCCTCCGACTGGTCGGCCCCTATCATCGTGTCCATCTCGAAGTCGCCGAAGCGCTTCCCGTCGGCCTCCACGGGCCTTTCCCGGATGCTCCTGCGGTTGGGGATGCCTCTAACGGAGCCCACCGGTCTCTTGCGGTGCTTGAGCCTGTGACGGCAATGCTTGTAAAGGTCGCCCCCGGCCTTCTTGTCCTCCCGGATCCACTTGTAGATGGTCTCGTGGGAGACCCGGATATTCTCCTTCTTTCTCAGGTGTCCGCTGATTTGCCCGGGCGACCAGTCCTTGCGCACGAGCCGGATCACCTTTTGTTTGATCCATTCCGGGGTGGCCCGGTTGCCGGGCAGGCGTTCCCTTCTCTCCATCGCCATCTCGTGGGCCAGTCGCCACGAGTAGCCCCCGCGCTTGTCCTTGTTGCGCTGCAACTCCCTGGACACCGCTGAAGGACTGACACCTATCAAGCTCGCGATCGTCCGCTGGGTGTCACCGTTTTCTAAACCTAAATAAATCGCGTACCTTTGTTCTGAAGTTAACTGTTTGTATTTTTTCATAAGCAACATAATAGTTAATTTTAGGGAGACTTCGGTCTCCTTTTTCTTTTATGTTGCTGTCCGACTCTCTTCGGGGGCTTGCGCGCCCCCGGCCGTTAGGCAACCCCCCCCCGGTGTTTTTCATGATTGTTGTGAAGAATCATTTCAAAAAACAACACGTGGATGTTGCACTTCTAAGTTGAACTTAGGACCAAAGGCGATGTACCCAATGGCACAAATGTTATTTTGGGCGACGAGAATCCGCAAATTTGTGCTTTCAATGTTGACAATGTTTATGGCGGCGGCAATGAGGCTTACTTATCGGGTTCATCTGAAATAATACTTAATTGCATAGAGGGTCTGGATGAGATCTACGGAGGTTCTAAGAAGGCCGATATTAATGGTGATGTGAATCTGAATATTGTGGGCGGCACATTTGGCAAGGTATTTGGCGGGAACGACGAATCCGGAGCAATTTTGGGTTCTATCACGGTTACAATTCAAGAGAGCGGCTGTCTGCCTATTAAGATAGGTGAACTTTACGGAGGCGGCAACAGAGCTCCCTATTCGGTTTACGGTTATGAGGTTGACGGACAGGGTAAGGTGTTAAGAGACGCTTACGGCAAGCCTGTACTTAAGACTTCCGGTACAAAATTATATAATGATCCCGTATTAAATATAGTATCCACTACGGAGATAGGCAGCGTATTCGGAGGAGGACTCGGAAGTACTGCCGTAATTCACGGCGACCCCGAGATCAATATTAACATGGTGGAAGGTTCAGTAAACGGTGATTATAAGTATGTTGACGGCGAGTCCGATCCCGATAACAAATATTATGATCCTAATCACGCCGATTACATAGGCCCTGTTCTTGAACTCGGCAATATAGGCTATGTTTACGGAGGCGGCAATCAGGCGGCGGTTTACGGTAATACCGTTGTCAATATTGCCACCGTAGCGGGCAAGAGCGCCTACATTCTAAACAACGTCTATGGAGGCGGTAATCAGGCCGATGTTTCAGGCACCACCACTGTAACCGTAGGGAACTGACAATCTACTATATTTTCTAGTTTTACAGCCAACAAAACTATATCCCGTTTAAGCGGATTTGTCTCATGACAAATCCGCTTTTCCTATCCGGGTTCGGGAAGATTTTCATGGAATATAATTCCGCTCCGGATTTTTTTGGGATATTTTCGCCCTTAAGCTCCTGTCCTGGAAGATTTTGATAAGACAAAACTATTCTTCCAATGTTCTTCCGGCAGGGACCCGGTTTTTACTCCTGTGGAAGATACTATAGACTACAGGAACCACTACCATTGTGAGCAAGGTGGATAGGATCATTCCGCCTATGACGACCCACCCCATCCCGTTGCGAAGCTCAGCGCTTGAACCCGATGCAAGCGCTACGGGGATCATACCGGCCACAGTCGAAACCGCTGTCATAAGGATTGGACGGGTCCGCATACGTACGGCGCCCAGCAATGCCTCCTTCATTCCAAGACCGGCGGCAAGCTGCGCATTGGCAAAGTCAACCAGCAGTATGGCATTCTTGGCTACCAGACCCACAAGCATTACCAGACCCAGCATTGCATATATGTTGAGCGATGTTCCCGACAACGCAAGAGCCAGTATGGCTCCAAGTATCGAAAAGGGGATTGAGAACATTATTACAAACGGATCAACCCAATTATTATAGAGTACCACCATAGAGAGGTACATAAGCACGATTGAGAGGAGCAGCGCAATACCCATTACGCTCATCGAATCCTCCATAGACTTTAAATCGCCGGTAGTCTCAATCGAGACACCCATATCGGTGGCTTTCTCTCTGATAAGATCAAGGAACTGTCCCGATACGGTGCCCGCCGAGACACCCGCCACATTGGAGCTGATTGAGAGTGAGGGGTTGCGGTTATAGCGCTCTATACGGCTGGGACCCATGCCCGGAGCAATATCGGCAAACTGGGCAAGCGAGATAATGTTGCCCGCACCGTTTATGAAGCTCAGGTCCGAAACGTCATTGACATTGCTGCGATAGAGTCTGTCGGCACGTATATTGATGTCATACTCATAGTCGTCTTCCACATATTTGACCGATGTGTTACCCTGGAAAGCCATCTGCATGGTCAACCCCACATTATCGAGTGAAAGACCTAGTGCAGACATCTTCTCACGGTCAACGCTTACCCGGATTTCGGGCATACCGCTGCCGGTTGACAGCTCCTGCTGCAGAGTGCCGGGTATGCTGCGCATCACATCCAGGGCGTACTCTCCGAATCGGGCAACCGAATCGGCTGCAGTGCCCGATATGACATACTCAATGGCCGCTCTGTTATTTGCACCGTGCAACGTGGCCGCAAACATGCGCACCTTGGCATCGACCATATAATCGCTGAGTTCGCGGCGCAGATGTGAAATATACTGTCTGACATTCTGCTCCCTCTCTTTAGGCGGGACCATCTTAACGTTGAGTTCGGAAAGGTACGGGGTGCCCTGTGTGCTTTCGCTCTGACTGGTGGTCTGCCCCACCATGCTCACCACCTCTCTTATCTCAGGTTTGTCGAGCAGCCACTGTTCGGCACGGGCCACCTCGGCAGAGGCATCTTCGATAGAGATATCTTTGGGCAGCTCTATGAGAACCGAGAACTCGCTCTGATCGACATCGGGCATAAATTCAAAACCTATGAAGCCCAGGGGGAAGAGGGCGAATATCAATACCGTCATACCCAGGACAATAA
>FZPS01000051.1_pt71 | contig 20428 bp, 24 predicted proteins | sample 1817821 | NCBI WGS metagenome assembly FZPS01 (sample SAMEA104158645, study PRJEB21678) | metagenome | place: Germany | collected 2015-04-21 | reverse complement strand
ATCAACGACTATGCCGAATTTTTCAGGAATTATAAATCCCTATCTGACCGCTCCTAAGGGGGCTTTTTTATTGAAGTTAAACAAGGCGCCGTTGCCCGTAATGGGCAGATAGCAGAATTAACGTCCCAAAAAGATGAAATAGTTTAGGATGCCCGCAAAAATTGCCTTTGCGGAAGCTTCCCGGAAGTCGGCAGTCTTCAAGAGGGCTTCTTCTTTCGGATTGGAGAGAAAGGCAATTTCTACCAGCACTGCCGGCATTTTGGTTTCGCGGATGACATGGAAGTTTCCGTGTTTGATGCCGATGTTGCGCAGGCCGAGGGCTTTGACCAATTCGTTTTGGATTTGCACAGCCGCCTGGAAGGAGGACGTGCTTGTTGCCTTTCCTTTATAATAATAGGTTTCAGTGCCGCCTACCAGGGAACTGGGGTGAGCGTTGGCGTGAATGCTGACAAATAAATCGGCGTGTGCGCTGTTGGCTATTTTTTCCCGGCTTTCCAGGGAGACGGTCCGGTCGCCGTTGCGGGTCAGGATTACGGTTGCCCCGGCGTCACTTAATTTGGCTGCCAGGCGCAAGCCTACGTCCAAAACCACATGCTTTTCCAAAAGGCCCGTAGGCACGATGGCTCCCGTGCTTGTCCCGCCGTGTCCGGGATCAATAACTATTACCTTGCCGGACAAGAGGCCGCCGGCATCAACGCCGCCGCCCTCACCGGAATCCGACGGCTTTACGGAAACGTACCAGCCGGCTACCCAGCCAACTTTTCCTGAGGCCAGCCTGACCTGTATCCAGTCATTCTCTTCCGCCAGGATGTCGGCAACCGTACCCTGGGGTATGACGGCAATTACGGGGTGATTTGTAGACGGGCCTTCACGGACGTTTAGGGCGCTGGCATCTACTACAATCTTGCTTCCTTTGGCAGTATTTTCGGTATATACCAGTTCCGCATATGTACCCGAGATCCATCCGGACCTTCCGTCCGGCAGTTTAACCAGCAGCCATTCCCCCAGGCTGTACTGTACCGGCAGGGCCGTCCCCAGCGTAACAGTGCCAATGCGGTCGTAATCCGTGGACGGACCGGTGCGGACGTTCAAGACATTGGTAGTGACACGCGCCTTCAAGCTGGAGCTGATTTCCGTGATCGTGACATAATCCCCGCAAACCCAGGCGATTCTGCCGTCGGGCAGGCAAATCTGCACCCAGCCGTTTTGTTCGGAGAGCACCGGCAGCACAGTGTTTTCGGTGACGCTGCCAATCCGTTCGTAGGAAGTTGAAGGACCGGTCCGCACATTTAGAACTGCCGTGGTTACTATTGCCTTTTTGACGGTTTCGGCATAGGCAGGACGGGACAGTCCCAGTATCAGAACAAGCAGAAAGCAGGCAAAAAACAAATACCTCCGGTTTCTCAAGCTGTTATCACCTTCCTTCTTTAAAGATAAAAAAGCCGCAACTGCCAACTGTTCTGCCGTAGCCGGAAAAGGCAAAAATCAGGAAAAAGTCCAGCATTCGACTTTCCTGTTCAAGGTTTACTATTATTCTACAGGATAAGGCCTGATATGTCTATTGCCAAAAGCAAAAAATAAGCGAAAATACTAATTTCAAAACAATTTTATAATAGCAAGACGACCCGGGGGAAAAAAGTTCCGGGAAAACTGCAAAAAAATAAGCCCTCGGCGGGGCTTATTTTTTATTCTCCAGCGGAGTATACGGGCATTCACTGCAGCTGCAGCGGCAGTTCCACAAGGAACCGCTGCAGCTGTCCTTTACTGTTTTCCGAACAATCAGTGCCACAATACCAAGGAGGATGAGCGAAATTACTATTGTAGCAAGGTTTTGCTGCAAAAAAGTCAACACAGGGATTGCCTCCTTAACTTGAGAGTATTTCTGCGGCAGCCGGCTGCGGCAAGAATGCTGAATTCCATATCTTCGACCCAGAGGAGGCGGCCACCCACCATGCCGAAGCTTGAGAAAAACCAGATTACGCTGCTGGCGAGCAGGATAACGGTTCCGGCTTTTCTAACGAACGACCGGCTCCGTTCCTTTACACTGCGCAGGATATTGCCCGCGCAGGGCAGGTGGTAGGGTGGCAGCTCCATGACAAAGGGAGCCGGCTGACCGGCAAAGTACTTTGTTTTCTTCAGGATGATGCCGGAAATGACTACTGCGGCAATTCCGGCAAAGTAAGCTGTTGGAGCAACCCACCAGGCGCCTTTGAAGATTGCGCCGGCAATCAGCGCAATAATGGGTATTTTGGCGCCGCAGGGGATGAAGGAAGTGGTGATGATGGTCATCCTGCGGTCGCGCATGTTCAATGGTAGCATACTGGTCCCTCATTTCTTATCTTATGATTTACAGGGATAAGTTTGAACAGCCTAACTTTGGCCGGAAAAAAATTATATTTGCTGCAGTGTTTGGTTGAGAATAAATGTTAGGGCTCTCTAACATTGTAATGCAATTTAAACCGTTTGTAAATACCTGAAAGCAAGTTTTTTTGCCGTTTAGAACGGAACCGTTCTTTAACTTATTCGTGCAGTAGTATATACTAGAAGTATCTGGCTGGCTTTTTCGGCGCATGTACTATCATTGTGGTAAGCTCAACATAAGCGGTTTGAGAATATAATGCGCCATGGGAGGTGTGTATGTGGGAAAGCTTTCATTTACCATGGAAAATTACCTTGAGGCAATTTACGAGCTTTCGCGCGAGGGCACGGGAGCGCGGATAACGGATATTGCCGAAAGGTTGGGCGTTTCGAAGGCAAGTACAAACAGCGCCATGGCAACGCTTGCTGAAAAAGGGCTTATTATCTATGAGAAATACAAGGAAGTCAATCTTACTCCCAAAGGGTTGAAGCTGGCTGAACATACTTCAAATAAACATCGTGTAATTAAAAAATTTCTCTGCAGTGTTTTAGATGTAAGTCCTTCGGTTGCCGAAACCGATGCCTGCGCAATTGAACATGTGATTAGCAACGACTCAATTGCTGCCATGAAGGAATTTATGCAGAAGGATAAAGACAAAAAAAAGTAGAGCGGCCTGTGCGTCCGGCAAGGCCGGGATTGCTAAAAAACAGAAAAACTGCCTCCTGATAATCCATAAGGATACATTATTTACCGGGACGGGGAAAAGGAATTGCGCAAGGGATTGAGGCTGCTTGTAAACGATAGGGATATCACCGGCTTAAACGGGTTGGATACGGTCTTGCAGAACGGTGATTGTTTATCCGTCCGCTTTGTCCTGCGGGGGGATAGAAAAAACAGCGGTTGTGGAATCAACATGATTCCAAATCGGAATTGACTGTAAAGATTCAGATTTCTTACAATTATGTTGACAAGGTGTATTCCGGAGGACACATTTTTCCAACTGCTGCCAGATTTCCCGAGAGAGCAATACTTCCGGGTACAGCAGGGCAAGGAAGGCGGAGCGGCAGCAGGTTTTAACGTTGCATCCGCAACCATTTCAGCCAATCCGAGAATCAAGACCTGGCTTGTGATTACTCCGGTTGACGACCAGGGCGGCGGTGCCGCACGTGAACTTGAACAGGCAGGGCTGGACGGCACCTCTTGTGTAGTCAGCATGGGCGCTGAAAGTGCAAGATACGAATGGGCCGAAGGCAAGGAAACCTGCTGGAAAGCCGCTGCTTTCTTTAGCGCTTATGACTGCGCAGTGGAAGTCTGGCGCGGTATGATAGAAGCATTAAAAGAGGGGAAAGGTCAAAAAGAAATTTTCGCTGATTCCAGAGAACCGGGCTAGGCATATGGATTGGTTCGTTTCAGCGGCCAGATGGTAACGCCTGATAATTTCAGGGAAGTAATGGGGAAATATGCAGAATAACTGCTATGTCTTCAAAATTCATTCCAGATGATACTTTTATCAAAACTGCCAAATGCCTCAAATTAAATATGGTCGATGGGGTTGCCTGCAAAAGGCGCAGGCGCTCCACTTTTTTTGATTAATAAGACCTTATCAAACTGCCTTAACCGTTAACCGGCCTGGCTGCGCGGAAGGATGCCAAACATGTTCAGATATATTTGCTTCCTTCCCGGACACTAAGCTTTGGCAGTTCATTTTCAGCAATGAACTTTTTAACTGAATCCGGATTGGTTTTTGAATACTCCCTTAATGCCCAGCCAATTGCTTTTTGAATGAAAAATTCCCTGCTTCCGGAATTTTGCTTAATAAACCTGTATAAAAGCTTTTCGTCAGTCTTTTCCTTGTATTTAAGCTGAAACAGGATTGCAGACCTTTGCAGCCACATCTGGCTGCCGTATGCCCAGCCTTCTATGGTTTCGGGAACAACTTCCGGGTAATTGCGGGCAATTGTCCCCACGGGGTGCTGTGCAAGCGTATCAACGGTATCCCACCAGGATTTTGTGGTTATCAGTTTTTCCATGAGCGGCAGATCATTCTTGTTTAATTTATTCAATGATCTGCAGATATAACTAATGGCAGCATATTGATATTCCCGTTCATCCTGCTGCCAGAGCGCCAAAACGAAATCTTTCTGAAAGGCCTCCCTTAAAATCCCGCTTTCCTCATAAAATTTTTGCAGCAGCTTTTTTCTTGCAGGAGTTTTAATGCCGAGAAAAGGGAATTTGTTTTTCATGTACTTTGCCATGGGGACAGCCTGCTCTTCATTGCGGTTTGCTTCAAACAAGGATATCAATGTATTTATTGACTTCATAATAATTGCCTCCCGGTATTCTTAGCAGTCATTTTAACACTGTTTTAAAGGGCAAACAATCCATTATTATGCGAAATATCAGCTCATGGCTTGTCAAAGTTCATTAATTGCAGGGAAGTATACTGCTGGTTCTTTCACCATGTACAAAAAGGAAGCTCCGCCCGTCCATGGGTGGAAAAAGAAAGGGGAGGACATGAATGAATCCATTCCGCTATGGCGTTGCGGCAATCGTCATAAAAGGTGACAGGATTTTGTTGTTAAGGAGAACCGGTTCCTCAAAAGGAACATGGTGTTATGTGTCCGGAAAAATTGAAGCTTCTGAAAAAGCCTGGCAGGCTGCGTTAAGAGAAATTAAAGAAGAGACTGGATTAATACCTTCCGAGTTTTATTCCGCAGATATTTTGGAGCAGTTTTATGATATTGGAGAAGATTTGATCTGGATTGCACCGGTTTTTGTGGGGTATATTTCCGGTAAACAGGAAGTCACAATAAATGAGGAACATGACGATTTTAAGTGGGTAGCAATGGCAGAAGCATTGCAAATGGTTTCATATCCAGGCCAAAGGAAGATTCTGGAGCATATTGAAAAAGAATTTATAAAGAAGAAACCAACCGAATGGTTACTAATAAAAGCAGGTTAACCTTAACGCAAGAAACGGGAAAGGATGTGCCGGTATAGAAGAAGCTATGGGGTAACACGCCATTATATGGACGACTTAAATTTAACGGGGGAATAATAATGTCTAAACAACATCTTTTGTGGCTGGAAAACTATTTAAAGGAAATACATAAAAAAACTAACTTAGAGGACTTTATTGGTTTAGAAATTGTTGAAGTTGCAGAAGGAAAAATTATTTATCGTGCAAAAATTAGCGATAAACACTGTAATATCTATGGGTTTGTGCATGGCGGCATTCTTTCCTCAATTGCCGATATTGCCATGGGCATTTCCTGCATGACATTGGGGAAACGGGTAGTAACCATTGATATGAGTATCAGTTATATCAAAAACGTAACTCAAGGAAGCATAATTACGGCAGTTGGCGAGGTTATTGGCAATGGCAGGACAATCATGCGGGCGACAGGAGAAATATTGGATGAACGGCAGCAACTCTTGGTCAAGTCGCAGGCATCCTACTATGTAACCGGCAGTTTTCGCAAGGATGACTTTCCTGGTTTGATGCCCGGCTAAACGGCCGGTATTTTTATATCAGGGTGTTGGGTGGTGTTTTGGTGTTTATTTAAAAGAGCGCCGTCCCGGCGCTGTCTGCATATATGAGGACGAATCCTCGCAGAACAGCGAAGACGGTACAAATAGCAGTCCGGCACCAATTATCCGTCTTTGCTGGGCAACAGCCTGCATGGATTGGTGATATGTCAGAAAAAATAAGATCAGAATGATTGCAAAACTTCAGAAAAAAGGTTGGTATTTCAAGCCGGCTGGCTATAATATGCAGCAATTGCAACCTTGTAGGAGTTGCATAATGGAGCAACAGCCCATCATACTTTAATTATGTATATGGCTTGATGAAGCATAACAAAAAAACATTAAAGAAGGGATTATAGAAAGAAAAGAAAAAAAACGATAAGCCGGCAGCTCCTTTGCTTATTGCAATCTGCACGGACTTTAGGAGTCAGTCATTGATATTTAAGCGGAAGGGAGGGTTGTTTTGTGAAAGAATACGTTTGCCTGGTTTGCGTCTATGTTTATGATGAGTCTGCAGGAGATCCGGATAACGGTGTTGCACCGGGAACTAAATGGGATGATTTACCCGCAGATTGGGTTTGCCCGGTGTGCGGGGTAGGAAAGGATCAGTTTCAAGAGCAATAGCTGCAGTATGGCAGCAATTTAAAACAAGGAGAATGAAAATGAGCGGCGATAACACCCTTGACAATTTAATGAAAGCGTTTGCCGGCGAGGCGCAGGTCAACAGGAAGTACCTGGCTTATGCAAAGAAAGCCGAAAAAGAAGGCAAGATTAATGCGGCCAAACTGTTTAGGGCAACTGCCGATGCCGAAACCCTGCACGCTTTGAAACATCTTGAAGTAGCCGGAAAAATCGGCTCAACCGCAGATAATCTTAAGGATGCCATTGAGGGCGAAACATATGAGTACAAGGATATGTACCCGCCCTTTATAAAAACGGCTGAAGCCGAGGGCAACAGGGCAGCGGTGACCTCGTTTACATTTGCCCTGAAAGCTGAAGAAGTCCATGCCCGGCTTTTTAGGGAAGCATTGGACAACCTTGACAGCACGGAAGAGATATTCTACTACCTGTGCCCCGTCTGCGGCAATATTGAAAAAGCCGTTCCGGAAAAATGCAGTATCTGCGGCATTCCGGGAAGCAAGTTTATAAAATACTAGCGCAGCCGGCAGAGGCCTCCATGATCTCTTGTCTGTAGTGTGAACCGCAAAAGCGCATAATAAAAAAGCAGCGACATGAAGAGATGCCTTCGCTGCTTTTTTAGTGAAGCTATTTTTTTGTTCCCGTGAAGATGAGCGCCGCATCCCGTTTTATGCCTTTACGTTGCGTTAATGTCAATGAAAAAAACAGGCTATCTGCTTACAGGAATAGCAAAAGAGAGGCAAAAAAACGCAAAAATTGCCTTTACAGCTGTTTTTTATTAATTATCAAGTATATACATGTTAATATTGAGCTTGACAATTTTGCAAAATATGATAAATTGTTAATAGATTCACAATAAATTGATTATATATTTTGCCACGGATTGTTCATGCATTCACAAGCTTAGGGAAGGCACCTGCTGACCCGAAGGCTAAAAAAGCAAGAGAATCCTGCACCAAAGGGGTAACCTGCCGGAAAGGGAGCTATATGGGAACAAGCAATAAAAGCTTGCCTTTTGCCTTTGTGCAGGGCGGGCTTTTTTATTTTACCGTATACGGCGGAAAGGAGAGAAACAGATGAGCACACGCCTTGGTGTTGTAGGTATTGTGATTGAAAATATGGATGTGGTACCGACGGTTAACAAAGTTTTGTCCGCACATAAAGACAGCATTGTGGGCAGAATGGGGATTCCCTACCGGCAGCGTCAGGTTGCAGTCATTTCGCTGATTGTAGACGGCACAACGGATGACATCGGCTCGCTGACCGGAAAGCTGGGCGCGCTGCGCGGCGTAAGCGTCAAGTCAGCGCTAACTAAAAAGTAGGGGTGGTGGTTGAGTGAAACAGCAGATCCGGCAAATCATCAGCAAAGCTGCGAGAGAGCACAGCTTGAGCAGGGACGATATTATTCTTATTTTGTCATGTGAAAATTCTCACGATCATGAATTGTTTCGGGCTGCGGATTCCGTCCGCAGACAATACGTAGGGGATGCAGTCCACCTGCGGGGAATTATTGAGTTTTCCAATTACTGCAGCCGCAACTGTCTTTACTGCGGGCTGCGCTGCGCCAATAAGAATTTGCGGCGCTACCGCATGGACGCAGATGCCATCTACAAGGCTGCTGCCTCTGCAGTTTCAATTGGCTACCGGACAATTGTACTGCAGTCAGGTGAGGACAGCACTTATGATGCCGACGCGATTGCCGATATCTGCCGCAGGTTGAAGAAGCTGGGGGTTGCCGTTACTTTAAGCCTGGGCGAGCGGCCTTATGAAGAATACCGCCTGTGGCGCAAGGCGGGAGCAGACAGGTACTTAATCAAGCATGAAACGGCTGATCCGGAACTCTACAAAAAGCTGCACCCGGGCAAGGACCTGGCCTCTCGTATTGACTGCTTGCGCCAGTTAAGCGAACTGGGCTATCAAGTCGGTTCCGGCTGCATGGTGGGACTGCCGGGACAGACAATTGAAACACTGGCTGACGATCTGCTGCTGTTGAAGGAACTGGATGTGGAGATGGCCGGGATTGGACCGTTTATCCCCCACCCATCCACCCCTCTGGCAGAATATCCTCCCGGCCCGGTTGATATGACCTTGAAGATGCTGGCTGTGGCGCGGCTTTTGCTGCCCCTTGCTCACCTGCCGGCTACTACCGCTTTATTTACAATTGCCGGTGACGGCAGGGAAAGGGCGCTTTGCAGCGGGGCAAATGTGGTAATGCCCAACGTCACGCCAAGCGAGTACAAGAACCTGTATGAAATTTACCCCAACAAAAGCCGTGCCGAAAAGACAATGCCGGCCGCCGGCCGCCGACAGCTTGAAAATATGATCACGGCCCTGGGAAGAACGGTAGCCGGGGACCAGGGACACAGTCCGAAAAGAAAATTCAGCCGGGCTGTAAACTAGGAGAAAGAGGTGTTGTTTATGCAGACCACCCCAAGGTCAAACCGCCTGGAGATTGCACTGTTCGGTCGCCGCAATGCCGGCAAATCAAGCCTGATTAATGCCGTCACCAACCAGCAGATTGCCCTGGTTTCGGATGTGCCCGGAACAACTACCGACCCTGTTTTTAAAGCCATGGAGATTCCTCCCCTGGGACCGGTGGTGCTGATTGATACGGCAGGGCTGGATGATGAAGGCGAGCTGGGCAGGCTGCGGGTCAAGCGTTCCCGCCAGGTTTTAAATCAGGCCGATCTTGTTTTACTGGTACTGGAGGCGGACAGGACGCTGTCTGCCCTTGAAAGGGATTTGCTTGCCGCCTGCCGGGATAAAAAGCTGCCTGTGGTGGCTGCTTTAAATAAAATTGATTTGCTGCCTGTTTCTTCGGAACTTAAGTCAGAACTGAAGATAATGGGTATTACCGCGGTGCCTGTCAGTGCGCTGACGGGAGACGGCATCGAAGATTTAAAAATTGCTTTAATCCGTTCGGCGCCGCCGGGGTGGGACGACCGGCCGCTGGTGGGTGATTTGCTGGAGCCGGGGGACATAGTTGTTTTAATTGTCCCTATTGATCAGGCGGCACCCAAAGGAAGGCTGATCTTGCCCCAGGTTCAGACCCTGCGGGATATTCTGGATCACAATGCCGTTGCCGTGGTCTGCAAAGATGACAGAATCGGGGAAACCATCCGGCAGCAGTCCCGCAAACCGAAAATTGTTATTACCGATTCCCAGGTATTTAAGCAGGTGGCAAAAGAGACGCCTCCTGATGTCCTGCTCACTTCTTTCTCCATTCTTTTTGCCCGGCAAAAGGGAGATCTGGCCGGCCTGGCGGCAGGAGCGCTGGCCATAGACAGCCTGAAGCCGGGGGATAAAGTACTGGTGGCGGAAGCATGTACGCACCACCGCGTGGAAGATGACATCGGGCGGGTAAAGCTGCCCCGCTTGCTGGAGAAGAGAGTAGGAGGAAAATTGCAGTTTAGCTGGTCTTCCGGATTTTCTTTTCCGGAGGATCTGCCGGATTACAAGCTGGTTTTGCACTGTGGCGGCTGTATGATAAACAGGCGGGAAATGCTGTCCCGTATGGCCCAGGCCAAGGCGGCCGGCGTTCCCGTAGTCAATTACGGTGTTGCCATAGCCCATTTAGTAGGGATTTTGCCCCGGGCTTTGTCTCCGTTCCCGGAGATTGCCGGGCAGATATTCCCTGAATACTATGAAGAAAGGCAGATGAAAAAACATGGCTAAAGCGGCTCTCAAAATGCAGGAGTGGGAAAAAGCAGACTTTATCAGGGAAGATGAAATTAAAAGGCTGCTTGAAGAAGCAAAGAATACCGGTAAAGCAGAAGTGGCCGCCATTATTGAAAAAGCCCGGCAGGCTCAGGGTTTAACGCTGCGGGAAGTGGCAGTTCTTTTGCAGACGGATGATGAAGAGTTGCTCTCGGAAATGTTTGCTGCAGCCGGGGAAGTAAAAGAGCGTATATACGGCAAGCGGCTTGTCCTTTTTGCTCCGCTCTACGTCAGCGATTATTGTGTTAACAACTGTGTATACTGCGGTTACCGACGGGATAACCGATTTAAGCGGCGGAAGCTTACTCAGGAAGAACTGGTCCAGGAAGTCAGGCTCCTGGAGAATATGGGGCACAAGCGCCTGGCACTGGAGGCGGGAGAGCATCCTGAAGAATGTCCCCTCGACTATATCCTGGACTGCATCCGCACAGTTTACAGCCTGAAATTCAAAAACGGCAGCATCCGCCGGATTAACGTCAATATTGCCGCTACAACCGTTGAAGACTACCGCCGCCTGAAGGAAGCGGAAATCGGGACCTATATTCTTTTTCAGGAGACATATCACCGCGATACCTATAAAGCCATGCATCCTTCCGGACCGAAAAGCGATTATGACTGGCATACAACGGCGCATGACAGGGCCATGCTGGCCGGTATAGATGATGTGGGCTTCGGCGTACTTTTTGGCTTGTATGACTACAAATTTGAAGTTTTGGCCTTGCTGCAGCATGTGCAGCACCTGGAAGAGCGCTTTGGCGTGGGCCCGCATACCATATCTGTTCCCCGCCTGCGCCCGGCAACCGGCGTTAGTCTGGATAATTTCCCCTATCTGGTCAGGGATGCCGATTTTGCCAAAATAATTGCCATATTGCGCCTTGCCGTACCGTATACCGGCTTGATTCTGTCTACCAGGGAAAGCCCCGCCTTTCGCGACCGCCTGATAAACTACGGCATTTCCCAGATTTCCGCCGCCAGCAGCACGGGCGTGGGAGGATACAAGGAAGAAGAAGAGCGCAGGGCTGCAGAGGACGACGATGCACCGCCGCAGTTTGCGGTGGATGACCACCGCAGTGTGGATGAAGTTATGAACAGTGTTTGTGCATCGGGCTATCTTCCCAGTTTCTGCACGGCATGCTACCGCCAGGGCAGGACAGGCGACCGTTTTATGTCTCTCGCAAAAACGGGCGAGATCCAAAATGTCTGCCAGCCCAATGCCATTCTAACCTTTAAAGAATACCTGCTTGATTATGCATCGCCTGCCACACGCGAGCTGGGTGAAAAAGTTATTGCCGAGCATTTGGCGGAGATAAAAGACGAAAAGGTACGGGAACTGACGAAAAAAAGACTTGACCGGATTGAACAGGGCGTGCGGGATTTGTACTTTTAGGCAGGGGAGAAGGAAAGACAGCGCGGGCGTTTGCCTTGCGCTGCTTTTCTTTTTATTACATACGGCCGGGTGCTTGCTATTGGGCCTCTGCGGGGCCGCGGGCTGCGCTTGAAAGTAATTCTTTTACCGCGGCACGGGCCAGGCGGCCGATGGTTTTTTTCGCTACAAGATGATTAAGCTTTTTTACGAATACCGGCCGGATGGCCGGAATCTCAACCAGTACGGTCAAGGCTGCCGGAGGCCGGTTTGGAAAATAGAGCAAAGCCATATCTCCAACCATCCGGTCCACTGTGCCTGCTTTGTTGGCTGCACGAATGCCGCTTCTTGCCAAATAACGGTCGATGCGGCTTTTGTTTTTTGTTTGCAGCAGCATGGAAACGGCAAACTCCTTTAGGGCTTGGCCGCAAGCCAAGTTGTTTTCCAGGGCGACAAGCATTTGAGTAAGCTCGCGGGCAGTGGATGAATTGGCAGGCTGTGTTGATTCCAGGGCAAACATCTTTCTTGTGCCGCCGGTATTCTCAAGCCCCAGCTGCGCAGCCATAGCCGTTATCGCCTGGGGCCCAAGCAGGTCAAGGATGATGTTGGCGGCAACATTGTCGCTTTCGCTGATCATCAGGTTGAGCAGCTCCTCCACAGTATAACTGCTTCCTGCTTTGGCAAACTGCAGAATGCCGGTACCGGCAACACGGGTATTTCCGGCGTATTTATCCTGTTCTGTCAAGACATACCGGTCGTCAAGGGACAAATGGCCCTGCTCAAGCCGCTTTAAGGCCGTAAGTAGATAAAGAACTTTAATTAAACTGGCGGGATAAATATTTTTACGGGCGTTTACTTCCACCCACAGGCCGGTAGAAAAATCATACAGGCAGAGGCTAAGGGGCAGTCTGCTTTTTTGTGCTTCCCTTTCCAGCAGCAACTTCAGTTTATTCCTCTTCTGCCTTGCGGCTGCTTTCCCGCTGTTCACAGTCTCACTCCTTGCTGCCAACCCTGTAAATCTGTCTAAATAATATCATTAGCCGGAAATAAAATAAACTCCCGCCTTCAAAAGCCCGAAAGTATTTGAATATGGCGAAAGAATGTGTAAGGAAGTCCTTTTACAGCGAAAGGCACAGATGCAACTGCCCGTCACATAAAATACCCCGGCTATCATTAAGATAATTCCGGAGGATAAAATCGTGCGCTTTGCGGGCGCACGATTAAAGACTGTTTTATATTTTACCAACACGATGACAAGCGACATAGTGTCCGGGCGAGACTTCAGCCAGAGGAGGAATGCCTGTGTCACATTCCTCGCAATAGTACATGCAACGTTTGGCGAAACGGCACTCATCCGGGGGATTAATGGGAGAAGAAAGTTCTCCCTTGAGCTGGATGCGTTCCTGGCTTGCATCGGCTTCCGGAATGAGAATGGCAGACAAAAGCGCCCTTGTGTACGGGTGCAGCGGCTTGTTGAACAACTCCTCCGTGGGTGCTTTCTCCACCGCCTTGCCCAGGTACATGACAATAATGTTGTCGGAAATATGGTTAACAACACTCAAATCATGAGTAATTAAAATATACGTCAGGTTTCTTTCCCGCTGCAGCTTTTTGAGAAGGTTCAGAATTTGGGCCTGAATAGAAACGTCCAATGCGGAAACCGGCTCATCGCAGACGATGAACTTCGGCTCCACCGCAAGGGCACGGGCAATGCCGACTCGCTGGCGGCGGCCGCCGTCAAGCTCGTGGGGGTAAGTATTGATCAGCCTTTCCGCAAGGCCTACAGTTTCCATCAGTTCGGCGACGCGGTATTCTATCTGCGCTCTGGTGGCTCCGGGTATGATTTTCTGATAGATAATCGGCTCCGCAATGGTCTCATAAACCGTTCGCCTGGGGTTCAGGGAAGAGAACGGGTCCTGGAAAATGATTTGCATATCCTTGCGGATCTTAACAAGATCCCGCCGTTTCATCGCGATAATGTCTTTTCCCTCAAAGATAACTTTACCGTCTGTGGGTTCAATCAGGCGGAGTATGCATCTGCCGGTCGTGGACTTGCCGCAGCCGGATTCGCCGACTATGCCGAGGGTTTCCCCTCTTTTAATGGTAAAGGAAATATCATCTACCGCATGCAGCATGCCGGCGGCGTGTGAAAAGTACTTTTTCAAATGCTGCACTTCCAGTAATGTATCAGCCATTATGATTTACCTCGCTTCATTTCAATATGGAAGTCCGGTTCCGCATAGCGAGCACACGTGACAGAATGGGTGCCAGTCATCTGGAAGTTCTTGACGGTCTGCTTGCAAATCTCGGTGGCATATTTGCAACGGGGTTCAAACGCACAGCCCACGGGAAGTTTCGTCGGATCAGGCATCAGGCCGGGGATGGGAACCAGATCTGAGCGGCGATTTTTAATGTTCGGCAAAGAATTGAACAATCCTTCCGTGTATGGGTGAAGCGGCTCGTTGAAAACATCCCGCAGTGTGCCGTATTCCACGATTTTACCGGCATACATTACCGCGACCCAGTCACAGACTTTTGCCACAACGCCAAGGTCATGCGTAATCATGACCATCGCAGTGCCGAGCTTCTCCCGCAGTTCCTGCATCAGATCGAGAATCTGCGCCTGAATGGTGACGTCCAGCGCCGTAGTAGGTTCATCCGCCAGCAGCACGCGGGGTGAGCAGGCCAGGGAAATTGCAATCATAACACGCTGCTTCATGCCGCCGGAGAATTGGTGGGGATACTCGATGGCGCGTTGCCGGGGGATGCCGACAAGCTCCAGCATGTCACCGGCCTTGTCGGCGGCTTCCGACAGCGACAGCTTTTCATGATAAATGAGGCTTTCAGCTATTTGAGAGCCCACGGTCATAACCGGGTTCAGTGACGTCATGGGATCCTGAAAGATCATGGCAATGTCCTTGCCACGCACCTTCTCCAGCTGCTTTTTGTTCATTTGCAGAATGTTATTCCCGCAGACGTAAATTTCACCGTTTTTAATGACTCCTGGGGGGTCAGGAACAAGATTGAGGATGGCAAGGGCGGTGGAAGTTTTGCCTGCGCCGGTTTCTCCCACGAGACCTAGGGTTTCACCTTTCCTTAAAGAAAAGCTGACTCCGTTTACTGCTTCTACGGTTTCATCCTCCAGAACGTAATGCACAACGAGATCCTTTACTTCAAGGACGACTTCCTTTTCGTCAGAAACAGGAGTCGCTGCGGCGATTGTTTCATTTTCTGTCATGCTTCCACCTACCTTTTCAGTTTCGGATCCAGCGCATCACGCAAACCGTCACCCATCAGGTTGAAAGCCAGAACGACGAGCATGATTGCTACACCAGGGAAAGTCATGATCCACCCTGCGGTTCTGGCATACTGCCGGCCCGCTGAAATCAGACTGCCCCATTCCGGATGCGGAAGGGGAACGCCGAACCCGACGAAAGACAGGCCAGAGGCGATAATAATGGCCAGACCGAAGCTGGTCGTCATAACCACGATAACCGGCGACAGAGCGTTTGGCAGGATCTGTGTAAAGATAATGCGAAAATTGGAAAGCCCGATTGCCCGGGCAGCTTCGATATATTCCTGGTTCCTGACGGTCAGAACGGATGCCCGCGTAATCTTGGTATATACCGGAATCGAGGTAATGCCCACCGCAAGAATAAGGTTGAACAGGCTTTGGCCGAGCGTTGTCATTAACACCATGCCGAAAAGCATGCCCGGTATGGAAGCAAGTACGTCATTGCAGCGCATGATGACATTTTCGACTGTACCGCCATAATAGCCGGCAACGGCACCGAAAAAGATGCCAAAAAATGCCGCAATGGCCACAACACCGCAGCCAATCGCCAGGGAGTAGCGGGAACCGTAAACCACGCGCAGGAGAATATTGCGCCCCATGTGGTCTGTACCAAAGGGGTATTGTAAGCTGGGTTTCTGCAAGATGGCCCTGGCGTTTGATACTGTGACCTGTTCGAAGTCCAGAAAGAGGGAGCCAATAAAGACAAGGAAAATTGCAATTATGACTCCCAGACCGGCCATTGCGCCCTTGTTCTTTTTCAGCCTGTGCAAAGTCTCCCCCAGCCTGCTGCGTTTTTTATATTTTCTGGTGATAAGCTCTTGATTTCTCTTCATGTGCCGATACTCCTTTTCAGCTAGCTGTTTGCAAACTGCGCACGGATCCGGGGATCGACGAACGCGTATGCCAGGTCGACAAGCAGCTGGATAAGCACATACATAAATGTGGTCATGATGATACAGCCTAGCGTCATCGTATTATCGCGTGCCAGCACTGATTCGACGATAGTTCGGCCGATGCCGGGCCACGCAAAGACGGTTTCGACAACGGCGGAGCCGGCAATGGAAACGCTGAGTGAGTTTCCCAGCTGGGTTAGAATAGGAATCCAGGCATTGCCAAGAGCGTGCTTCCTGATAACATTTTTCTCGGGAACGCCTTTGGCCCGTGCAGTCCTCAAAAAATCTGCGTTCAGAACTTCAAGCATACTGGAACGCGTCTGCCGTGTGGCAGTAGCCATCAGGATCAAACCGCTGCAGACGGTTGGTAAAATAATGCTTTTAACACCCTCAATACCGCCTGCCGGCAGCCAATCCAAACGGAGGGCAAACAGCAGGAGCAGCAAAAGGCCCAGCCAGAAACCAGGCATGGACATACCAATCAAGGATATTAGCATCACGCCGTTGTCAACCAGCGTACCATTTCTTCTCGCAGCTATCACTCCGAGCGGTATCGCAATGCCTGCGCCAAAAACCAGTGAAGTTACTGCCAGCAGTAAAGTATTGGGAAATCTTGAAATAAAGGTTTCCCACACGTCAATCCCGGTACTGTCTGAGACGCCAAGATCGGCTCTGCAGAGGTTAATCATATACAAGACATAACGGTAGATCACGGGTTTGTCAAGGTTGTAAGCACGCCTCAGCGCTTCGTAGTCCTCCTCTGTCATATCCTCTGAAACCAGGGAGTCAATCACAGTTCCGGGCGCCAGGTCCAGCAGCAAATACACGACAAAGGAGACAACAAGAATGGTGGGGATTAACCATAATAGCCTTTTAATAACATATCTCCACATAAGTTTCACCTTTTTGGCTTGATGGCTGTGGCATTGCCACAGCCATCAAGAGAAATAGATTGTTTCAGTGCCTGAGAAAGACAGTTGATTACTCAACGGTCATGTAAGTGTACCTCAGGTCATGCATGGCAGAACTGGGCAGGAAGGAACCGCCGACGCCTTTAGCAGTGACACATTGAGATGTGTACCAGTACAGTTTTATCATAGGCATATCCTCATAGATCATCTCTTGTACTTTGTGCAGGACTTCGGTGCGTTTCGCCTTGTCCGTCAAAGTAGGAGCCTGATCCAGGAGGTTTGCCAGTTCGGGGTTGTCATATCTTGCCCTGTTGTTGTTGGCACTAGGATAGAAATTGGGCCTGGGTGAGCCGGAGGGATTGAGGTTCATCAGGCACAACCAGCAGATCATTTGTGCCTTGTTGTCAGCCCACTTGGTATAAGAACTGAAGCTGGGTTGATCCATGGCGTTGATCTTGGTCTTGATGCCTATTGCCTGCAACTGGTACTGAATTGCCTCGCTAGTCTTGGCTAAGTTGCCTTGCGGGCAGACGATTTCAACCTCCTGGCCGTTGTAGGAGGAAGCCGCCAGGTATTCAGCGGCTTTGTCCAAGTTCTTGGGATAGACTTCAAGATGTGTTGCGCGGAATTCGGTCTCGCGACCCCAGATAGCGGCATCTTCAGTGGCGGGAATGGCATATTCACCGGCGGTGAAAAGAGCGATTTCCTCCCTGTCAAGGGCAAGAGCAACCGCCCTGCGGAAGTTGATATCGCCGCAGATAGGATCGGTCATATTGAACATCAGGACATATGGGTTGTTCATGGTGACAGGAATGACGTTAAAATTCTCCGTGTCGCTTTTGAACAGCGGCACGTCGGTGATGGGAATGTCGAATGCGACATGGGATTCACCGTTCTGCAGCATGATGGTTCTGGAGCTTGTTTCAGGGATGTATCTCCAGATTTGAGTTTTCGTTTTGGGCAGCTCGGCCCAGTAATTGTCATTGCGCTCGAAGATGACGCGGTCGTTGGTGGCAAACTCTTTAACCTTGTAGGCACCGGTGCCAATGTGGTATCCTTTTTCAGGGTCTTCCTCAATGGCTTTCTTGTTAATGATACCGGCCATGATGAGCGAGAGGTGATGGAAGATATCAACGTTGACATTACGCAGTTTGACTTCAATCTTGTAGTCGTCGATTACGTTGATGGACTCGACATGGCGCCAGTTGTCATATGCCGTGGTACCCATTGCATTGAGACCCTGTTCCCAGGTGTAAACAACGTCGGCAGCGGTGAATTTTTCCCCGTTGTGGAAATAGACGTCGTCACGCAGGTAGAAGGTGATGTGCTGCCAGTCGTCTGTTTCCCATTCCTTAGCCAGCATCGGAGAAAAAGTGCCGTCCTCGTTGGAGTAGACCAGTGTGTCATAAATCATTCTGTAAGCCATGTTGGTGGGACCGCCTGTGCCGGCGGGAGAGTGGAAGTTCAGCACGCCGATCGGGGTTTCCAGTGTTACAGTGATTTCTTCGGCATATTTGACTTCCTTGGGTCCGGGCTCGGAATTGTTATTATTGGTGTCCGTATTAGCGTTGGAATTGTTGTCAGAGTTGCCGTCGCCGCATGCTACGAACAGGGAAAGGCATAGTACCAGACAGAGAAATAATACTGTAAATTTTAGATACTTTTTCATGCCCTTTCTTTTATTCCTTTCAGTTTAATTTTATTTTCATCCCTGACGGCTCCGCTGTCAGGTAAGTTTTATGACAGCGGGCAATTAGCCGCAGGGCGGCTTAAAGTAGCTCTGTGCAGGGGCTTCCGGATCACCAATGCGGTACAGTTCTCCGGTTTCTTTTCTCTTGACGAAAACTCTTTGGTTGATGGGATAGTACAACTTGATGGCATTCTGCTCGCAGGCGTCAATGCAGCAGCCGCAGAACCAGCACTCCTCCGGATAAATCAGAACAGGCGGCTTGCCTTTTTCCGGATTGGGCATAATGGTCTGCGTCCGGCATTTCTTTGTGCACTTGTTGCAGCCTATGCACTTTTCCTCGTCGATAATAACCGGCAGGCACGGTGCAATAGGATTAGGAACCAGATAAGCTTCTTGTTTCACCTTACTTGCCCCCCCATCTCAAGTGCTCTGGCTTTTTCGTAGTTTTCAAGATAAGTCGGTGCATAATGAGGTTTCAGCCACCATTGCTTGTCGCGGTAATTGCAGATCAGGTCGCCGTTAATCACCTTGCTGGTTACAGGCATATCGAACGGGTCCACACCGTCAGCCTGGGCCTTGAAGTTGGCAAGGCAGAGGTAGAGATAAATCTCACCGACGGTAATGCGGTTTTCACATTCAATGACGCGGACAAGCTCGTGCGGATTGCGGGCGAAGGTTAACTGCATTTCGTAATTTTTGATGCTGTCAAGCCATCTCAGCCCGTGGTTGCACAGCGATACTGACTTGTTGTCACCGCAGGTCTGCTGCATGACGCGATTGAGACCCAGCCAGAGCTCTTTCCAGCTCACAATGGCTTTGGGATCTTCGGCCCGTTTCACAGGCGCATAAACGCGTTCTTTTTCTGCGGCAAGCTGGGCTTCGTTGATCCGGCCCCGCTCCATGCGCATGGCATATTCTGCCGCCCGGTTTCCGGCATACGCCCCGGAGGAACCGCCAGATGCACCGCCCTGGCGGGATTCGGCGCCGCAGGCAAACAGTCCCGGCACTGTGCACATTTGATTCCAGTCCGTTACGGGACCGCGGAGGGTGTCAGCCTTCCAGAACTTGCAGGCATTGGGTTCGCCCTGGAACCAGTCTTTGCGCTGCTCGGCATAGTTTTCGGGGCTCATATTCGGGACTTGGAGCATGTCCTTATCAGGATTGAAGCCGGCCTTGTTGAAATAGTCATAGATAGCTATGCGGGTTCTGCCCTCATTACCGACCATCAGACCCCAGATTCCGCGGCGTTCATCTTCCGGCAGGCCGGAGAGATCAGCCCACAGGGGCAGTTCATAAGTGCCGTTGCGGATCAAATCGGGATCAATGTAGGGGCTGGGACGGAGAATTCCCATGTAAGGCTGGCCGGGTGCAGGATAGAAACGCTCCTCCACTGTGGAAATGGGATTACCCATAGAATCCACGAAGGGGATCTCCTTGCCTTGGTTGTCCACCAGCGGGCAGGCATGCCAGGTGTTGTCAGGGTTGCCAATGCCGTACCAGAGCCAGCCGAAGGGACTGACGTATTTTGTCTGGCCAAATTCTTTTTCACCATAGAACTCTGCGCCGACCTTCCATGCCATGGCCACGCCGTCGCCGGTGTTTCTTGGTTCGGCACGATAGCCGTTTCCGAACATTTCGAAGTTACAGGTCCAGGTGCTTGTGCCTTGGGCGGAAACACCAGCAGTGGCAATAATCACGCTCTTGGCTCTGAACACATAAAACTCGCCGGTTTCCTCATTGATGCCAGTGGCACCGACAATTCTGGAGTTTTGCTTTCCTTCCTCCGTAAGGAGGTTTGTAATCATGACTCTTTCAAAGAGAGTCACATTCTTTTCTTTCAGGAGACCATCGCGCATGACTTTTTTCAGGTAGTGGCCGCCGCGCAGACGAATAGTGCTTCTCGTGGAGTAGTCATACGCATACATAATTTTGGTTTTTTCATCACGGAAAGGTGCTCCGGCAAATTCGTCATCCTCATCGCGGAATTTGAGCCCCAGTTTTTCCAGTTCTATGAGGTTGTCCCAGGCACCTTT
>FZPS01000099.1_pt266 | contig 20445 bp, 20 predicted proteins | sample 1817821 | NCBI WGS metagenome assembly FZPS01 (sample SAMEA104158645, study PRJEB21678) | metagenome | place: Germany | collected 2015-04-21 | reverse complement strand
TCGACCGCCTTTACGAGATGTTCGCCCTGGAAGACGTTCTCGCCGGGCTGCAGTCGCCTCCGGGACGGCCGCCCAAGTATAAGGGCCGGTAAGGGCGCGTAATAAGAGAGGAACGCCCGGCCGGGCGTAGAAAGTAAATATAGAGGGGGGCATGGCATATGCCTCCCCCCATCCCCCATTATTCAATGAAAGGAGAGACAGCATGTTAAAAAAGGCCTACATCCCTTACAAAGGTTACTACAGCACTCCTTTTTGCAAATGGCAGGGCAGCTTGCAACTTGATAACGCCATCGAGCTCGGCGCGAAAACAAGCAAGCGCTGGTTTGAAAGCCGGGGCCTGGATCAGAAAGAACTGGATTATCTCTACCTGGGCATTACCATCGGGCAACACCGCGTATTCTTCGGGGCAACCTGGGCCGCTTTCCTGATGGGCGCTCCCGATATCCCCGGCATGACCATCATGCAGGCCTGCTCCACCGCTACCACCACCGTTTTCAACGCCGGCGCAGCCGTGGAAATGGGCAATGTCAATACCGCCTACTGCCTGCTGGTCGACCGCTGCTCCAACGGGCCGCATACAATCTGGCCCAACCCGCTGGGACCCGGGGGCGAGGTTATCTCGGAAAACTGGAACATGGACAACATGCGGGCCGATCCCTCCACCAATATCGGCACACTCATGACCGCCGAAAATGTAGCCAGGGAGCAGGGATTCACCCGCGAGCAGGCCGACGAGCTTGTCTTGATCCGCTACCGGCAGTATGACGACGCCCTGGCCAACGACAGGGCCTTCCAGAAGCGCTACATGTTCCCGGTAGAAGCTACAGTATCCCGCAAGGAGACCAGGCTGGTGGAAGAAGATGAAGGCGTCCCCACCACCTCCAAAGAAGCCCTGGCGCGCCTGCGCCCGGTAGTGGAAGGCGGCATTCTTACTTTCGGAGGGCAAACCCACCCGGCTGACGGAAACGCGGGGATCATCGTCACCACCAGGGAACGCGCCGCCGAGATGAGCGCCGATCCAAATATTGAGATTCAGATCGTCTCCTACGGCTATGCCCGGGCCAAAAAAGCATTTATGCCCATGGCCCCGGTGCCGGCGGCTAGGATGGCCCTTGAGCGCGCCGGTCTGACCGTTAAAGATATGGCCGCCATCAAAAACCACAACCCCTTTATCGTCAACGACCTCTACCTGGCCAAGGAGCTGGGGATCGACGGCGCATCCTTCAACAATTACGGCAGCTCCATGGTCTTCGGGCATCCTCAGGCCCCCACTATGGCCCGCATGCTCATTGAAGCCATCGAAGAGGCGGTAATCAAGGGCGGCGGATATGCCATGGCCACCGGCTGCGCCGCCGGCGACACGGCTGCCGCACTGATTGTAAAGGTGGGCTAAACAGATATTTTTCCTAAAGGATGCAATTAAGAAGGGCTGTCCCAAATCAAAACGGGGCAGCCTTTATTCTTCTCATGTGATGTTGACTTTCTTTAAACCGAACCGGCATCGATTTTAGCAGTGGCCGGCATCAGTGACGCCGGTTTAATTGAAAGTGCCCTCTCCTGCCCCGATTGACTGATGCAACAACAACTGTTATGATGGTTTTGCAATTCAGAATATTATATCCAGCCTTAATGGCAAACAAATGCATCAGCAAAAAACTCCAGGTGTGTATTCTGCTTATCAAAGGCGGGTGACAGCCGGTGTTGCTTGCGGAAGAGATCCGGGAATACGCCCTTGACCTGGGCTTTGACGGGATTGGTTTTGCCGCCGCCGCTCCTTTTGCCGGGCTTGCGCAAGCCCTGCAGGAAAGAGAAGAAGGCTACCGCTGGGCCGGTGAAGCGCTGCAGCTGAACAGGGCCGCCGACCCCCAAAACGTGCTGCCCGGCGCCCGCTCGCTGGTAGCGCTGATCTTCGACTATCACAAGCTCTCCTTCCCCCCGGCATTCCTGGGCAAGGTGGGAAAAGCTTACCTGGCCCGGCTCTATCCTGGCAAAAGGCGTATTTTCGGAAGCCGGGTGAGGCTGTTCAAAGAATTTCTCGAGCAGAAGGGGATGGCGGTTGGGGTAAAGCCCTCCCTGCCGGACAGGCAGGCGGCTGTGCGGGCCGGCCTGGGCACATTCGGCCGGAATACATTTGTCTATGTCCCGGGACGGGGCAGCTTTGTCGCTTTGACCGTCATGGCCGTCGACGCCAGCCTGGACGGCGCGTTGCACGAACCTGGTTCCCGCTGCCCCGAGGACTGCAACCGCTGCATCGAAGCCTGCCCCACGGGAGCCCTTTACGCGCCCTTCAAGATGAACCCGCTGCGCTGCATCGCTTTCCAGACATTTTGCGCCGGGAATGTTCCCGGCTGTCCCCCCGATATCCCGCCTGAGATCCGGGAAAAGTTGGGTACCTGGGTTTACGGATGCGATATCTGCCAGGATGCCTGCCCCCGCAACCGGAAGAGGCTTGAGCAGAAGCTGCCCCCCGATGCTTACCTAGTTGAAATTGCGCCGCATTTCGCCCTGGAAAAACTGTTGAACATGGATGAGCAGTTTTACCGGGCCAGGATCCAGCCCCTGCTCTACGGCTATATCTGGGAGAAAAAGTTCCTGCAGCGCAACGCCGCCATCGCCCTCGGCAACAGCGGCGGCGAAGCGGCGCTGCCGCACCTGGCAAAAGCCCTGGAAGATAAGGAGCCGCTGGTGCGGCGCTACAGCGCCTGGGCTGCAGGCCGCATCGGCGGCAGAAAAGGGCAGGCCTTGCTGGAGCGGCAGCTGCGGCGGGAAGACGACCCGGAGGTGCTTTCCGAAGCCAGAGCCGCCCTGGAACGTCTGTAAGAATATCCGGCCGGCAATCGATCCGGATCAGTTAAACGCCCTGCACTTGACGGCCAGGATAATGCCAAAAACCACGCACCACAGGTTGATGAAACCGTTAAGCAGCAGGTCCGCTGTGGATAGCGCATAGATGCCGTTCTGGAAATTAAAGCTGAAATCCAGCAGGCCCAGAAATATAAGGGCGCCCGCGCACACGTGCGCTATCTGCACCCCCGGGAGCTTCCCCCTGAGCATGAGGACACCGGCAGCAATCAGGGCAACAGCAAGAACAATGTCCGGCAGAGGGAAAGAATGCTCATATTCAAAATATCCCGGCGGCGGGTTTTCCGGCGCAAGATCAATGGTAAAAAAGCCGATCCAGAAAAGAAGCAGCCCTATCCCGGTAATGATGGCCAGGGCAGGTACCCAGCCACTACTCGTCTTATGCATTTTCGCTCTCTCCTCTCTCCGCAATGTTATATTTTTTCTGGTAAGCTATTTTATTTTTTTCAGCTGCTTTTTCGAGAATGGGCCACAATCTGATCACCGCTCCCGGCGCGCACATTAACAATTTTGATAATAAACCCGAGGAATAGGGCACATACTGCTCAAGCTTTTGACGGGTTATCGCTCGCAGCACCGCCCGGGCAACATTCTCCGGCTTCTGCGGCGTATTTAGAAAGGTAAGCGGCGATCCGCCGTGAGCCGCTTCATGGCGTAGCATTGGCGTATCCGTGGTGTCGGGAAAGATGGTTGATACGGCAATACGGTGCTTCTTCAGTTCAAGGGCCAGTGTCAGGTTAAAACCGCGCAGGGCGAATTTCGTGGCGGTATAAATCGAGCTGAACGTCTCGGGGACAATGCCGGCCATAGAGGATATGGTGACGATATTACCGCCGCCATTTTTAATTAGTACGGGAAGAACCTCATAGGTGGCGTAGATTGTTCCCATCAGGTTGACGGCAACCTGTCTTTCGATTTCATCATAGCTGCAGTTTTCAAACAGAGCAGGGATAATTATGCCTGCATTATTAACCAGGACGTCGATCGTCTTAAATCTCTCCTGCGCCCGGGCGACAAGCTCCGCAATATCTTCCCGTCTTGTAATATCGCATTTCACTGCCAGCGCCGGTTGGGAAAGCTTCTCCGCACCCTCCTGCAACCTGGGCAGATCAATATCCGCCAGAACCAGGTTTGCGCCCTCACGGTCCAGCAGGGACGCTGTGGCTGTGCCGATGCCGCCGGCTGCTCCGGTGATGATCACGGTTTTGCCGTGCAATTTCCCTGGTTTCATGGTCTCGCCTCCATGTGTGTTCCTTTTAACCTTTTCTGCACCTTCTTGATCTGCGAATTCAGCACTGCATCGACCAGCGCCGGGAAAAAGCGCTTGATCCGCCATGTAATTTTTCCATCGAGCCCGGGGATGATAATATGCCTGCCCCTTTTAATGCCTATGATCAGCTGCCGGGCCACCTCGTCGGGGGGCATTAGTTTTGCCCCCTTGGAAGCTTCCTTTGTTTCTTCAGGTTTGGTTTTATTTTCAGCGGCAAAACCGGGCGTATCTGTATCCGGCGGGCAAAGCACCGCCACTCTGATCCCATAGCTTCTGAGTTCGCTCCTGAGGGCTTCGGAAAAGCCAATAACCCCGAATTTCGAGGCGCAATAGGCGGTATAACCGAAAATACCAATGAACCCGGCAATGGAGGAAACATTGACGATACAGCCGCCCCTCTTTTTCATTTCCGGCACAAGCGCCGCCGTAGTATTCCAAATTCCATAGAGGTTGGTCTTCATGGTCTGATCAAACTGCTCATAGCCAATCTTTTCAAAATAATGAGGGTAAGCCCTGCCGGCACAATTGATCAACAGGTCGGGAGGCCCGAATTCTAGCACCGCTCGGGACATGACCGTGTTTACATTTTCGTTATCGCCTACATCGATCTGCAGTGCGGAAACCCTTTGCGCTTCCGAGAGGCAATGTTTTCCAATATCAGCGGCGGCCGCCTCCAGGCGCTCTTTTGTACGCGCGAATATGAGGATATTTGCACCCAGGGCCGCCAGCTGCTTCGCCGCAGACAATCCAATGCCGCTGGAACCTCCGGTGATGTAAACATTTTTTCCCTCAAAATGTTTTTCCATGTTCCTCCTCTATTCTACCTGTACAGGTCTTTTTTCCCCCAGATAATCACGCTTGCCTTTTACTCAACAATAAATTACTTTTATGTACCATTTTTTCTTTGTACCACTTTTGCCAGTTACTTTAAACTCTTTTCATAAAATATCAATTGTTTCTTTTGATATACCTTATTGTTTCATCGCTGCTACCTCCCCTGTAAAAAAAGTAAAACATTTACCTCTTAGGCATAGAAAGAGCCACCCCTTCTGTTTCCTTAAGGCGGATGGATAATGAAGTTTTCATTTGACGGCTTGATTGCTACTGAATAAGTTCTTCAATTAGCATCAATTACCTTCCACACTCCTTATTAAATGCAGCCCGGCATAAGCTCCATCAAATTGAAGTCTACACCGCAATCGCCTCCGAAAAGATTCCTGCGAACTAAAAAGGAAATTATTTCAGCAGTGATGAATTTGATATTGGGGGCTATCCTAAGGAGTTGAATAAGCTTTGAAAAAAGAGCAAAAAGAGATCACTTTCTTGGGGGAACTCTCGGGGTCAATTGGCGACCTGGGCACTTTCCTTCCTTACATTCTCGGGGCCATTTCCGTAGCCGGATTTAACCCGGCCAGCATTTTTACCGGCTTCGGCCTCTTTTATATCTTCTGCGGCTGGTTTTACAATATTCCCATGGCGGTGCAGCCGATGAAAGCGGCCTCCGCCGCGGTGCTGCTTCACAATCTCACTCCGGGCGAGGTGGCGGCGGCGGGGTTGATTACCGGCGCGGTGCTGCTGCTCCTGGCCCTGACGGGGTTGATTGATATTATCAGCCGGATCACGCCGCGGGCCGTCATCAGCGGCATCCAGGTGGGGCTGGGCCTCTCCCTGGCCGTTCTGGGCGTGAAGATGATCATTACGGAGCCGCTTATAGGCTGGCCCATACTCTTGCTCGTGCTGCCTATTCTAAAAAGCAGGCGCTTCCCGGCCGCCATCGCGGCCGTGCTGGCCGGGATAGTCCTGAATTTCCTGCTCCACCCCGGGCAGCCGCTGCCGGCAATATCCCTCGGGATATACCTGCCCCAGGTAAGCCTGCCTGCCGCCGCCGATTTCAACAGGGGCTTCTTCCTGGCCGCCCTGCCGCAGCTCCCCCTGACCCTGGCCAATGCCGTCCTGGTAACCACGGCCATTTCCAGGGAGCTTTTTGGCGCCCGCGCAGCCCGGGTAAATGACCGGAATCTCTGTTTGACCATGGGCGCGGCCAATCTAATCTCAGCGCCCTTCGGAGGATACATGATGTGCCACGGCAGCGGGGGGATCGCCGCTCACCACCGCTTCGGCGGCAGGTCAAAATATACCGCCTACATCATCGGGGCGTTATTGCTGGCCATCGGGCTCTTTCTGGGAAAAGACGGCGCCGGGATCTTTGCCCTGATCCCCGAAGCCGCCCTCGGATGCCTTCTTTTCTACAGCGGGATTGACCTGGCCGCCGCTGCCAGGCGTATCGGCGAACGCAGCGAATTTTTTGTCATCCTGGCCGTGGCCGCCCTTTCTCTGGCCATGAACCCGGCTGTGGCTTTTATCGCCGGCTTCATCCTGGCCAAGGGCCTGGAGAAAAAATGGGTCAATATTTAGCGCATGTAAACCCTTACAGCCCTCAATCATCAAGCCAGAAGAGATCTTCTACTGTCGTTTTTAAGATCCGGGCCAGTTTCATCGCCAGGATTAAGGTGGGGTTATACCTGTCATTTTCAATGGCGTTGATCGTCTGGCGGGTCACGCCGGCCTCCCGGGCCAGGTCTTCCTGCCGCATTCCAAGTTCTTTGCGCAGCTCCCTGATTCTATTCTTCATCCCCGCCACCGCTCATTCGCCTGGTCAAAATAATATGGGCAATCCAGAAAACAAGGTATTGGGAGACAAGGATAAACCAGGCCCAGCCAATTTCACCGGTGGAGACTTTTTCATAAATGGTTAAGGCCGCCAGGGCGCATCCTGAATAAATTGAAGACCACCGCAGGGACTTGAGTGAGATCTCCATCTCCATCTCATCCATGCGGCGGAAGCCGGCCCTCTCGAAAAAACGTTTCATTTTCCCGCCCTCCCGCAGTTAATAATGTCAAATATGTTTGACATTATTATAGCAGGAATTCAGGTAATGTCAACACCTTTTTACATTTAAATTTCCGGGGCATCCTCAATCCGGCCTGGCAAAAGCCCGCCGGCCGGCACAAGGTTGAACTGGACAGGCATCAGGAAGACGCTGACAATCTCAGTCCAAAATCAATTAGCTCCTGCAGCTGCTCCGGCCCCTCTCCCTTTCGGGGTAAATATTCCTGGATGCTGTAGCCGGCTACATTGTATTTACGCCACAGCATTTCAAGGGTTCCGAGAAGCGGCTCCAGGTCAAAGCCCTTGGGCGTAGGCAGGAGCATGTGAGGAAACAGCTCCGGATCCAAGACATCCAGGTCCAGGTGAATGTAGATATTGCTGAAACCCTTTTCCTTGATGAAACCCAGATCCACCTTTCCCGATCTTACCTGCTCCACCGGCAGCGTGATGATATTCTTCTCTTCAATGAAGTTTACTTCCGCCTTGTCCAGATCTCGTACTCCTACCAGGGCAACCTGGCCCGGCAGCAGCCTGGAAAAGCAGAGGTCCAGGATAGACTTTTCCCCTTCTCCCAGCAAAAACCGGAGGGGCATCCCGTGAAAAGCTTTGCTGGGTGAACTTTCTGGAGTGTTTAAATCACCGTGCGCGTCAAACCACAATACAAAGAGATCACCGTCCAACTGCTTGTTTAAATATGATACTGGAGCAAGCTCAGTGCCGCAGTCTCCGCCAATTAAAAAAATCCTTTGCGGCTTTTTCTGCTCCAACATCGATACCGCCTCTTTTAGCTGGGCATAAATATGGCTGTATCCGATTATCTCTTTTTCTTTAACCAGCCCTTCGTCCAGGCTCACGTCAATTTCGGCAAATTCAAGTCCCTTCAACAATCGATCCCGGATCAGTTTAACGCTGTAGTAAGGATTTTTATTTTTTCCGTAACCCTGCCATTGCGGAAAAAGCATCGTCAGGTACGCGGCAGCCATATTCTCTCCTCCCCAGTGATTTATTGTTTAATGTAAAAGGATTAAATCTTTACCGGAAAAGGCATCCCCCGAAGTAGACAGTTACTCCCTCTCCCCGGAATGTTTTCTATATGCGATGGAGTTGTAAGCCCATTCTAGCCACTGCAGCGCCAGCTCCAGGTCGGACTGCTCCACCGTGGCGCCGCACCAGAAGCGCAGGCCCGGCGGCGCTTCGCGGTAGGAGGCTATGTCATAGGCTGCGCCCTCATCTTCCAGGAGCTTGATTAATTGCTGGAGCCGCTCCGGGGGCAGGTCAACTGTCAGGCAGACGCTGGTATTTGAACGGATCGCCGGATCAGCGGCCAGGAAGTGAATCCAGTCATGTTCAGAGACGAAATTTTCGATCACCTTTAAATTATTCTCGCTGCGCCGGATCAAGGCCGGCAGCCCCCCGATGGACTCCGCCCAATGCAGGGCAGCCAGGTAATCCTCATTGCAGAGCAGCGAAGGGGTATTTATCGTTGATCCTTCAAAAATGCCCCTGATGAGTTTGCCATTTTTCTTCAGCCGGAAAATTTTGGGAATGGGCCAGGGCGGCCTATAGCTCTCGATGCGCTCAACAGCCCGGGGCGAGAGCACCAGCATGCCGTGGGCCGCCTCCCCGCCGAGCACTTTCTGCCAGGAGAAAGTGGCGGCATCGAGCTTCTCCCAGGGAATCTCCATGGCGAATACCGCCGAGGTGGCATCGCAGATGGTCAAACCCTGCCGCTGGGAGGGAATAAAGTCACCGTTGGGCACTTTCACCCCGCTGGTCGTGCCGTTCCAGGTAAAAACTAGATCATGTTCGAAATCAACCCGGGAGAGATCGGGTAAAAAACCGTATCCAGCCGAGAACACCCTCACCTCTTCCAGTTTCAGCTCGTTGAGGATGTCATGAGCCCACTCCTTGCCGAATGCTTCAAAATAAATCACGTCGACCGCCCTTTCACCCAGCAGGTTCCAGATGGCCATCTCTATAGCCCCGGTATCGGAAGCGGGGACAATGCCTACCAGGTATTCTTCAGGAATACCCAGCAGCTCTTTTGTCTTCCGGATTGATTCAAAAAGCCGGGACCGCCCTAAGGCGCTCCGGTGAGACCTGCCCAGGGGGGTATCCCTTAATGCTTCCAGGCTGTATCCCGGGTGCTTGGCGCAAGGGCCGGAAGAGAAACAGGGATTTTCAGGTTTTAAAGCGGGTTTTTCCATTGGCGCAGCTCCTTCCACAAATCAGACATAACCCGTTCTTTTTTGCAGGTATTTCGTTGTTAAGATAGGTTTAATTATGTAGAATTCGTCATGAAATTGAAAATGCCTGCGAACCTATTCTTAGTTTCTCTATTCCTCAGCCGCTAGATTGATCATTTATTGTTAAAGCCGTCTCCCCTGTTAATAACAGCAGGCGGTTGCCAGGCCACAAGAAAACATCCCTGTCACATTTTCAGTATTTTCTGCCTCATCCTGCACTTTTTATGGCATAATGAAAGAAATATGAGACCGGAATCAATCTGTACCTATTAAAGGGGTGACGAGGTTGAAAAAACCGCTCTTCTCGCTCTTACTCTTGTTGCTCTGCCTGGGTTTGAGCGGATGCATTGAGGTTGACTACTATATCAAGGTAAACCGCGATGCTTCCGCCGATATCGAATATAAAATCTGCTTCGACCAGATTTTTATCGGATTAATGGAAACACAGGGGGAAGACCCGCTGTCCCAGGTCCGGCTCTCGGCTGAGGAAAAGGGCTTTACGGTCTCTCACTACAGCGAAAACGATATCACCGGAATTATCGCCAAAAAGCATGCGGATACGCTGCAGGAACTGCCCGGAATAAACAGCATCTGGGCAGAGGCCGATATTCAAACTGCCACAATTGACGGGGCCGGGAGCCCCTTCAAAGTCGAACCCGGTTTCTTTTTCAACCGCTATCTCGTCGACACAACAGTTGATCTCTCAGAAATGAAGGAGCAGGCCGGCGAAGATGACTTTGGTTTGAGCAGCGCCTTTTTGAAGAAAATCAAAATGCGCTTCCGGATCACTCTCCCCGTAAAGCCGAAATCGCACAACGCCCCATACGTAACTGACGAGGGCTATACCCTGGGCTGGGACCTGCTCCCCGGGCAGGTCAACCGGATTATGCTGGAGGCGGCAGTTCCCAACCTGCGCACTTTCGCTCTCCTGGCCGCGGCGGCACTGCTGACTGCCGCGCTGATCGCCTGGCTGACGGTAAAAAAGAAAAAGCAGGCCGCCGGTCTTTAGAAGGGGCCGTAACCAAACGATACCGCCAGGATAAGCATAAACACGGTAATCAAGAGAACCCCCAGCTGCAGCAAACCGATCCAGCGGAACCACTTGGTATAGCTGACCGTGGTCAAGCCCAGGCTGATCAGCAACACCCCGTTGGTGGGATAAAACACATTGGTGAAGCCGTCACCGAAGCAGAAAGCCAGGACCATCGTCTGCCGCGTCAGCCCCGTGAGATCGGCCAGCGGTGTGAGAATGGGAATGAGCAAGGCCGCCTTGGCCGATGCGGAGCCGATGAAGAAATTCATTACCAGCACAAGACCGTAGATGAGGCAAGCCGCAAGATATGAGGAAGCGCCCGAGATAAGGCCGGCCGCGTAATGAACCACCGTGTCCATGACACCGCCCTGCTCGATGATGTAGCTCACGCTCATGGCCATGAGGATGAGAATGATACCCGGGGCAACCCCGGCCGCGCCCCGCAGAAAAGTCCGCGCCACCTCTCTGCCGCGCAGACCGCCCCATAAACCGGCGCCCACGCCGGCAATAAGGTAAAGCAGCGCAATCGCCGGCATGGAGAAGTCTGAAAACCACGGCACCAGGTTTGCGGTGGCGATTACCGCGAGAATCCCTCCGAAACAGCATAAAAACCAGGCCACGGCTTTGTTGACCCGGCCTTCATCCGAAGCCTCAAGATCCGGCGTATCTCCCGCAGGCCGGTTAAAGCTCGCCCGCATCTCCCGGTCTTCGGCATAGACCAGGGAGCGGCGGGGGTCTCCGTCTATTCTTTTGGCATAGCGCACCAGGAAGAAGCAGAGAAGCGCATAGAGGATGGCAAAAACAAGCAGCCGGAAAGATGCTCCCGAAAAGACAGGCAGGCCGGCCATCCGCTGGGAGAGACCCACGGAATAAGGATTCGAAATGGCCACGGCAAAGCCGAAGCAGATGGAAAGGAGGCTCATCCCCAGGCCGATCAGGGCATCCCAGCCCATATTGTAGGCCAGGATCACCACCAGCGGCGCCAGGGCGACAACCTCTTCAAACATGCCCAGGGTCGATCCAAAAAACATGAATACCAGGGAGATAATGCAGATTAGCAGGTAACGTTTTTTGCCAAATCGGGATACGATCTTCGCAATGATCTCCTTGAATACCCCTACACGGTTCAACACGGCGTAGCCTCCGCCGATAAAAAGAATTAGCAGGGAAAGAACGATGACCACCGGCGAATTCTGGGAAGCGTAAAGCACCTCCACCGGCGCGGTGAACCAGCGGTATACCGGCAGCGCGCTCTTTTCAGTATAGTGAAAGGAATGCGGATCGATGAACACTTTGCCTTCCGCCTCCACGCGCTCGTAACTCCCCGGCGGGATCACCTGCGTCAAAACGCCCGATAATATCATTAAGCATAAGATAATTATCGCCGTAGTAATAAAGGCCTTTTTACCAATTCTTATCTCCGCAGATTCAGGCATCCCGATACCCCCTGTTTATATTGACGTGGAATAATGCAATTAAAAATTCTTTAACGGGTTAAAAATCCCTTTTTTCACAAACTCTTTTTTTTAATTGAAACAAAAGGTTTTGCTGGCATTTGGTAAGAATATTAATAATATACTATAAAAAAGGGAGAGGATCTATCATGGCCGGGATTACGCTGGAAAAAGTAAAGGGTCTCTTGGCGCGGGAAGAGAAGCGCTATGTTGAAGAGCGGCCAAAATCAAAGGCGCTTTTTGAGCGGGCGCGGCACTGTTATGCCGGCGGCGTGCCCATGAGCTGGATGAGGATCTGGCCGGGCGGCTTTCCCATCTTTGTCCGGGAAGCTAAAGGCGCCTACCTCACCGACGTGGACGGGCATCGCTACCTGGACCTCTGCCTTGGAGACACGGGCGCCCTGCTGGGGCACGCCCCTCCGGAGCTGGTCGTCCCGCTCTCGGAGCAGATGAACAGGGGCCTGACTACCATGCTCCCCACTGAAGATTCCATCGAGGTCGGTGAGGAGCTGACCCGCCGTTTCGGGCTGCCCTGCTGGCAGATACTGATGACCGCTTCCGACGCCAACCGGATGGCGCTTAAAGTGGCCCGCGAATTTACCTGCCGCAGGTTGACCCTGGCATTCAACGCCTCCTACCACGGCAGCGTGGATGAGACGCTGGTGGTCGACTTTTTCGGCAACCTGATGAACATGCCCGGGCTGATGGGGCCGCTGGTCGAAGACCCTTCCAAAATGACGCGCATTGTGGAATTTAACGACATTGCCGCTCTTGAAGAGGCGCTGGCGCCCCGGGATGTGGCCTGTGTGATTACCGAGCCGGTAATGACCAATGTAGGAATCATTCATCCCGAACCGGGCTTTCACGAAGCCCTGCGCAGTCTGACCCGCAAGTACGGCACGCTGCTGCTCATCGATGAAACCCATTCCATTTGCGGCGGGCCGGCCGGGATGACCGGCGAGCTAAAACTGGAACCCGATATCTTCGTGCTGGGCAAGCTGATAGGCGGCGGCTACCCGGCCGCTGTGCTCGGCTTCTCTCAGGAAATCGGAGAGATGATTGCACAGCGGGTCCCCTGGCATAACTTTTTTGGATTCGGGGGCACCCTTTCCGGCAACCCCCCCGCGGTAGCCGCGATCAAGGCTACCCTGAAGCATCTTCTAACCGAAAAATCCTTCGCGCACATGATCCCCCTGGCCCAAAAAATGGAGCAGGGAATCGCCGCCATCATTGAACAGCATGAGCTGCCCTGGTATGTCGCCCGCATCGGCTGCCGCGTGGAATTCCGCTTTCTGCCCGCCCCCCCCCGCCGGGGCATCGATACGCTCCTGGATGTGGAATACAACGAGGTTGATCTGCTCACGGAGGGGCTCACCGGGCCGTTGGAGATGCTGATTCACCTCTACTGCACCAACCGCGGGATCCTGCTGTCGCCGGTACACGACATGGCCCTGGTTTCCCCGGTGACCACGGAAGAAGAGGTTGACCGCTATGTAGAAATTATCGGTAAATGCGTAGAGGAGCTGCTTGCTTGACTTTAAGGCCGCTTTATTGCCAGGTATCGGGGCAGGAGTTCTTGAATGAACAGAGCTTCCTGCCCTTTAGCTGTTCACAAGATAGATCCGGTAAAGATAGGGAGTAAGCGTGGACTCTACAGCCGCCGCCAGAAGAATGAGCGAGGCCGGGATTAAGACGGCGCGGTGCCCCGGATAGCGCCAGCGCCCGCTCTCCAGCGAACTGCCGAGCCAGGCCAGGGCAAAGGCCGCCGCCAGCGCAAAGGCGAGATATTCGATCAGGCCGTGCGGCAGGATCAGGTTCACCAGGATATCCCCGTAAGGGATTTTGCTTGAGCTGCTGAAATCAGCAATGGTTCGGTTTATCCGGAAAAGCTCTTTTAAAAAAAAGAAGAGATAGCAGTAAAGCGCCAGCCGGCAAACCCTCCTCCGCGAAGCAGGGGTGCGCACTCCATAATAAAGCCAGACCGCGGAGACCATCCAGAGCAGCAGCAAAACGCCCAGGTTGTTCAGCGCCAGGTATAAAAATGAATTTTCAAAGGCAGTGAAAAAAAGAGCTCCTACGCGCTCCCATAGATCGAGCATCTTCAAAACCTCCGGGTCCGGCTTGTTCAAAGTTCAATCTATGCCCGGAACCCGGAAAATATTCTTTGCCCTTGCGGCACAATCTATGCGGCAATGGAAAATTGCCAAAGAGCGCTTCGGGTGTTACACTTTAAGAAATGTTCCAGGGGGCAACTGCATGCGGGTAATCGCCGGATCGGCCGGAGGAATAAAACTGAAAGTCCCCCGGGGAGGTGGCGTCAGGCCCACTTCGGACCGGGTGAAAGAGGCGCTGTTCAATATTTTGGGAGCGTGGGTCTGCAATGCGGCGGTATGGGATCTCTTTGCCGGAAGCGGCGCCATCGGCATCGAAGCCCTAAGCAGGGGCGCGGCGGAATGCGTCTTTGTCGAAAGGGACAGAAGGCATCTCGGGATCATTAAAGAAAACCTGGCCCGCACCGGCCTGGCCGGCCGGGCCCGGTTAATCTGCCTTGACGTTGAAAAAGCCCTGGAGATGCTGTCACAGGAGAAGCGGCAGGCTGACCTGATTTTTCTCGATCCCCCCTACCAGGAGAAAAATGTGCCGCAGGTTCTCCAGTCCATTGAACTCAATTCCCTGCTTCGCGAAGGCGGTTTAATCGTGCTCGAGCTTTTTGCCCGCAGCCGTCTCTGGCCGGTGAATCAGCCGCAGGTCAATCAAAGAAGATACGGCGATACCGTTCTGGCCTTTATTGAAGCAGCAGCGCTGCCCCGCGCCCGGGCCTCCCTGTCCGGAAATTAGTTAACTTAGTTAACTTGGTGCCTGGCACCGAATTAACTAATTCGGGCCTAGCTTTTGCGGGTATAGAAGAAGGCGGCCCGCATGCGGCGGAATATATAGATGCATGCAGCCAGGACAGTGAGAAATCCAAGGAAGATTAGAAGCTGGTTGAGCATAAAAAGCGTCCGGGACCACCAGAAAGAAAGGCCTCCTGAAGGCACCGTCGTCAGGAACACGGGCACGGCCACCCCGCTGAGCAGGTTACCTGCCGGGCCCAGCAGCAGCGCGGTATAGCCCCCGGCAATGAGAGCATGAATGGCCCGGGCGGCTATGTATGGGGTAATCCGTAAATCCGTTTTTGAAATGATACTGGCCACCTGGCAGTGTACCGAGAGGCCGCTCCAGGCAATGATCATCCCCAGGGCAATGAGCTTCTCCTCCATCGCTACGCCGGCAGCACCGGCCGCCGCCTGGCAGCCCAGGTCAATCTCAAATAAGCCGCTGACCAGGGGCGCCGCGAGGGCGGGATTGAGACCGGCCGGCTTCAGCAGAGCGGCGATGCCGCGGCCCAGAAAAGATACCACCCCCATTATATCCAGGATGCGGATAACTACGGATAGCAGGATGATAAAACCACCCACCAGAAGAAGCGTCTCCATTGATTTCTGGATCGCGTCTCCCATCAGCCGGCCGAGGGGGCGGCCGTCTTTTTCCCGTGCCTCCACGAGAGCCTGCAGCGCCCTGGCAATCAGCGAGCCGCGCCGCGGAAGCTGATCTGGGGAACCGGCTTTGCCCCGCCGGTAGAAACGCATGATTAAACCGAGGGTGAGGCTGGACAGGTAATGGGCGATAACGATGGTCAGCCCGGCCTGGGGATAGCCGAGCATCCCCACGGCTACCGCGCCGATCATAAAAAGCGGGTCTGCCGTATTGCAGAAGCTCATCAGCCTTTCCGCCTCCACGCGGTTGCATAGGTTTCGGCTGCGCAGTTCGGCGGTTAAAACGGCCCCGATGGGAAAGCCGGAGGCCAGCCCCATGGCCATGACAAAAGAGCCGGCCCCGGGAACATTGAACAGGGGGCGCATCACCGGCTCCAGGAATACACCCATCATGTGAACAACACCCAGGCCGATTAATATCTGCGATATCACAAAAAACGGCAGCAGGGCCGGGAAAACAATATCCCACCAGATATGCAGGCCGGCTACTGCGGCTTCAAAAGCATCTTTCGGAAAGCGGACCATGGAAACGGTAATAAATATGGCACAAAAAGCCATCAGGTAGGCAATGATATGCTTTTTTTGCCGGGGCAGCTCTTTTCTCTGGCGGTAAAGCAGGAAGATAAATAATATCAGTATTGCGGCAGAGATCACCGGGCGCAAACGGCTTCCCCTCCTCGCCAGGCGGCAGCTATAATCTATTATAGTGAGCAGAGGTCGCCCTTAGACCTACTTTGTTGGAGGTCAGAGCTCAGAAGTCAGGTTTGGGCGGCTCATGAGCCGCCCCTACAATCCTTAATTGGGGACGGGATAACAAGAAGGGGCTGTCCTTTTGGGTCAGCCCCTAAGGGATTCCTGGTGGGACAAACAGGTACGTCCCCGGTGTCCCATGTTGTTCTATTTTATGATTTTACGCCTCCTGAACGGGAGCGGCGTCCCATTTTCCTTCGCGGCGCAGTTTTTCCACGATCTCTTCGGCTACTGTTTTCAGTTCCCGCTTGTCCACCTTGGCCACCCTGGTCAGGGGGAATTCCTTATCATGGGGCCAGATCTCAATGTGCTGCGGCCGCTTGTAGGCGGCGATGCCTTTGCAGTGCTCCGCAATCTCTTCGGCGGTTAAATCAACACCCTGCTTGGGCCGGACAAAGGCAAAAATCCCTTCATCAAAGAGACGGTGTTTAACCCCGACCACATCGACAAGGTCGACCTTGGGATGCGTGGCGATAAAATCCTGAACCTCATCGGGAAATACCTGGTATCCCTTCTGCTTGATGACAAACTTCTGCCTTCCCGAGAGAAAAAGAGCCCGGTGAGATCCCACCATTTTATAATAGCCCATGTCCCCGGTATAGAGAACAGCGTCCTTGGTCACCGACTTGGCGGTCTCATCAGGGAGGTTGTAGTACCCCTGGAAGACAATGGGCCCGTGAACGCAAATTTCACCGATTTCGCCGTCGGGCAGCTCCTCGCCGGCAGTGCCATCGGGCCGGGGCGGTTTGCGAATAGTCACCGGGGCAAGTTCATCGAAAGCGGCGCCAACCTGGCCCGCCATCTCCTCAACGGTTATATTCGGCGCCGTAAAAGTGTAGAATCCGGCGGTCTCGGTCATCCCCATGCCCGTGCCGAAACCGGGCGCCATTTTGGCCATCTCTCCCAGGAAAACCGTGTCCACGGCGGAGCCCCCGTAGATGGCAAAGCGGAGGCTGCTCAGGTCATAATTGCCGTATTCGGGCAGGGCCCACTCCAGGCGGTACTGGGTCGGGATCTGGCCCAGCACGGTAATCCTGTGTTTTTCAATCGCCTCAAGGGTTAAACGGGGATCAAAGATGCGCAGCATGTAGGCGGTTCCCCCCAGATAGAGGGTGGTCATTAGCTGCTCGGTAACACAGCCCACATGGCTGGGCGGCAGGTTGATCAACATGCGCAGCTCGTCACGCTCGATCCCATAGCCGAACCCCCGCGCCAGGACCTCGTTCTGGATGATGATATTCTCGTGGCTCATCACCGCCGGCTTCGGCTCTCCCGTGGTCCCTGTAGTAAAGATGATCAAAGCCGGAGTATGCGGATCGATCTGCGAATGCGCTTTCTGCAGCCTCCCCGTAAAAAGATCCTTAATCTTCAGGGAGACAAGTTCCCGCTTGCTCATTAAGTCGGTAATCGCAATTGCCCCTTCAAGCAGCTCTCCCGGCTTGGGATTGGGAGTAAACTGAACCAGGTACTCTACATAGGGGCAGTTCTCCTTAACCGCTTTCCCGACCTCGCGGAAGTCGCGCAGAGGCGTATTCCCCAGGAAAAAGAAGGCCTTCGGCTTAATCTTGCCTAAATCCCTAACCACCTCCGCTTCTTTTAGGCGCACATCCAGGGGCGCGATGATGGCGCCAATTTTGAAGCAGGCATACATCAAGATCACGTGTTCGGGCACCAGTACCAGCATTGTGGCGACCCGATCCCCCTTGCCTATTCCCATATCGAGGAGTCGCAGAGCAAAAAGATCTACCAGGGTGTTAAACTGTTTGTAGGTCACTGTTTTGCCGTCTTCATGCTGGACCAGGGCGGGCTTTGCAGGTTCAATTCCAGCCCACTTTTTCGGGTAATCATTCAACAGCGGCAGTTTCCAATCCTGAACAGACATCGCTCATCCTCCTTTATTATTGGTAAAGGCCGGTTCTCTCGCCATTCTTCACAAACAGGTGATGATTAAATAAATAGTTTTTATTATATAATATTCTAATTTAAAGATAAATTAAATTTAATTATTCGTCAAGGTATATTTAAAATTTTAAGTATTGGCTAGAAAGATCAGGCAGAAGCTAACATGGAGGCACTGCTGCAGCGCTAATGATAACAGGTTTCCGGTAAGGGTTTGGGCGGCTCGTGAGCCGCCCCTGCAAACCTGTCAAAAAATGTAGGGGTTAGGGGATTTAAGTGGGACGAAGAGGTACGTCCCCGGTGTCCCACTATTGGGCAAGCAATTCTTCAAGCGCATTTAAAAAGCGATTGTTTTGCTCCTCGGTGCCGCAGGTGACCCTGATGTAAGTAGGGTAACCGAAAACATCGCCGCTGCGCACGATCAAGCCCCGCCGGAGCAGGGCTTTACAGATCCGCTTTGAATCTGTTTTTAAATCGACAAAGCAGAAATTTGCCTCTGTAGGCACCGCCTTTAAACCCATCCGCGCCAATCCCGCAGCCAGTTGTCTCCTGCCCTTTTCAACAAGGGCCCGGCTGCGGGCAAGGTGTTCGCGGTCTTTTAAAGCGGCTATGGCTGCGGCCTGGGCTAAGGAATTGACATTGTAAGGCTCTCGAATCCTGTTTAGATCGGCAATCACCGCGGCGGGAGCCATGGCATAACCTATGCGCAGTCCGGCCAGTCCGTAAATCTTGGAAAAAGTCCGCAAAACCAGGATCGGCCGGCCATTCTTGATGTATTCAAGGCCGTCGGGGTGGGAAGAGGAGGCGACATATTCAGCATAGGCCAGATCCAGCACCACCAGAATGCCGGATGGCAGAGAGGCAAGAAATTTATCCAGATCTTCACGCTGCACTATCGTTCCAGTGGGATTGTTGGGGCTGCAGATAAAAACGAGGCGGGTGCGCTCATTTACGGCGGCGGCAAGCGCGTCAAGATCGTAGCGGAACTCGTCACCGGCCAGGCGAACAGGACGCGGAATCCCTCCCATCAGGCGCATGGCGAACTCGTATTCAGAAAATGTAGGCTGCACCATCACCGCTTCGTCACCCGGGTTAATATAAGCAAGCGCGATCAGGGTAAGCAGTTCATCTGTCCCGTTGCCGATGATCACATTCTCCGGATCAAGCTTATATTTTTCAGCCAGATTCGCTCTCAAACGGCTGCAGTTCCCGTCGGGATAACAGTGAATGCGGCCGAGCTGCTCTTTAATAGCTTCCAGCGCGGCCGGCGAAGGTCCCAGCGGATTCTCGTTTGAAGCAAGCATCACCACATCGGTCAATCCGGGCTCACATTCCACCTCTTCAGAGGGTTTACCCGGTTCGTAAGGCTTGATTAACTCCAGGCAAGTTCGCCTTCTGGGTCCGTTCATTTGAAATCCTCCGCCTGCCATTAAATTTTTTCTATTATAACTTAAAAGATCGATTTTGGAAAAAGCATAAAGAGCTCCCTGATTTCATATCGATAAATGGGGTGGAAAACTTGTTCATCACAGTATTAATTAGCAAAAAGAGGCTGAAATTGATTATCGGGCTGGCCCTGGTATTGGCAATCCTGCTTTTGACTCCTTTGCTGGACCTGCCCGGAAGGCTGGCCACGGTGGTGAGCCAGGGAGAACGGCTGGTCCCGATCTATTATGTCGATATGAATGAAAAAAAAGTAGCCTTCTCATTTGATGCCAGCTGGGGTGCAGAACGCACGGAAAAGATACTCCAGATCTTAAAAGAAAACGAGATTAAAACCACCTTTTTTTTAACCGGTTTCTGGGTCGAAGCCTATCCTGAATATGTCAAATTAATTGTCGAGGAAGGCCATGAAATCGGCAATCATACCCTGACTCATCCGCATCTAAACAGTCTCACCAAGGACGAAGTGAAGGCAGAGCTTAAAAAAATCGAAGAGATGATTGAAAGTATTTCCGGCCAGAAAACAACCCTCTTCCGCCCTCCTTTCGGAGAATACAGCAACCAGGTCATCGAGGCGGCCACCGAACTTGGTTACAAAACTATCCAGTGGAGCATAGACTCTCTGGACTGGCAGAATCTCTCCCAGGAAGAGATCGTCGAGAGGGTCACCAGCCGCGCCCACAAGGGGGCAATTATTCTTTTCCATAATAACGGACTCCACACCGCTGACGCGCTTCCCGAAATCATCGACTTCTACCGCAGTCACGGTTACGAGATTCTCCCCATTTCCGAATTGATCTACCATGAGGATTACTATATTGATCCCAACAGCGGCGCCCAGATCAAAAAGCCCAGCGTTAAATCAGCCCCCGATCAATAATTAAATTCCTGTTTTATTTAGCGCCGCCCCGCTTTTGGTGATCCTTCGCTTCGTCCAGCATTCCTGTAATGCTTTAAATGCGGCTTGACCATAAAAAGACCTCCTGGTACAAAGGTGTTAGGACAAACCCAAAATACCGGAGGTCGATAAAAATGGATAAACGTACCAAAAATCTGATCCGG
>FZPS01000144.1_pt90 | contig 20463 bp, 14 predicted proteins | sample 1817821 | NCBI WGS metagenome assembly FZPS01 (sample SAMEA104158645, study PRJEB21678) | metagenome | place: Germany | collected 2015-04-21 | reverse complement strand
CATACACCTCTTTATTGGCTATTTTTGCTGCCTGCAAATCATCCGCGGCATTTTTATATGCTTGAATCAGGTGATCGCAATGCACGGTTGAAGGAACGGCAACCCTTTCGCGACCGGAATTCATCAGCTGCAAAAGCGCCATTTGTGCCGTAGCATCCTGCATTGCCACTCTATCGGGCGAAAAATAAACATAGTCGACACCCCTTTTGTAGTCTTTTATCAGCATATCGTTCGCCAAATGCGAAAACAAAATCTTTTCGGTAAGTGTCAACGGACGTTTTAACTCGTTTTTTACCTGCTCTATTTTGTGAGGAAGATCCGAATAAACCTTTCGGATCACATCTAAATCGAAAATCATATTATTGAATTGATGTTTACTTTTTGATTAGAGTCCCTGAATCGGACTTTTTAACGACTAAAAAAATGTCTAATAACCAACCGAATAACCCTTAGGTGTATACAATTCACCAAAACAAAGGTATTTATTTTTCGGAAAAAATAATAAGTTTCCCTTATAAAATTGGGAAGCATACGAAGATTTTAATAATATTTTGTATTTTCGCCATTGAATTTTACATTAAAAAAATAAAGTAAAGATAGAAAGATTTATTTGTTTTTCTTTATATATCAATTATTTAATAACATAAAAAAATGGAATTCGAAGAAGAAAAAATGAAAGGATTACCTGAGAACGCCATGCGCGAATTGAAACCCGGTGAAACGTATGAACCACTGCTCTCGCCGGACAAAACCTATCCCGAAGTGAATGTCCGTTCTGTTTCGCTGGGTATATTGATGGCCATTCTTTTTTCGGCTGCCGCGGCTTATTTGGGGTTGAAAGTAGGACAAGTATTCGAGGCTGCCATTCCCATCGCCATCATTGCCGTGGGACTGTCGAGTGCTTCAAAACGAAAAAATGCCCTGGGCGAAAACGTGATTATCCAATCCATCGGTGCCAGTTCAGGCGTAATTGTTGCCGGTGCCATTTTTACACTCCCCGCACTTTATATCCTACAAGTAAAATATCCTGAAATCTCGGTCAATTTTATGCAAATATTCATGAGTTCCTTGCTAGGGGGGATACTGGGTATTCTTTTTCTGATTCCTTTTCGAAAATATTTCGTATCCGATATGCACGGCAAATATCCATTCCCTGAAGCCACTGCCACCACACAGGTGCTGATATCGGGAGAAAAAGGCGGAAATCAGGCAAAGCCACTGATAATGGCCGGACTGATCGGCGGAATTTACGATTTCATTGTTTCTACTTTTGGCGGATGGGCCGAAGTTTTCACTTCACGCGTCACCCTTGCCGGTGCAGCTCTCGCCAACCAAGCGAAGATCGTGTTCAAACTCAATGTCGGTGCAGCTGTCTTGGGATTGGGCTATATCGTGGGATTAAAATACGCTGCTATCATTACCATCGGCTCGGCACTGGTATGGTTTGTGATCGTGCCGCTTCTTCCGTTGGCTAGCGATGCACTTGCAACCACGTTGAATCCCGCCTTTGCAGGATCTATCGCAGCTCTCCCGCCGGAAGAAATCTTTTCGGAATTTGCACGCCACATCGGTATCGGCGGTATAGCTATGGCCGGAATCATCGGCATCATCAATTCATGGGATATTATTAAAGGAGCTGTTGGATTGGCAGCCAACGAAATGAGAGGCAAAGGCGTGAAAGCGGACGGGAAAATAAAACGCACGGAACTCGATATTCCAATGAAAATTATTTCAATAGGAACAATGGTTACCTTGATTGCCACGTTTGTTTTCTTTTACTTCGGCGTTGTTCACAACCTGCTTCATGCTGTTGTAGCTATCCTGATCGTGGCCGTGATTGCTTTTCTTTTTACCACCGTCGCTGCAAACGCCATTGCCATTGTAGGTACAAACCCTGTTTCGGGTATGACCCTGATGACGCTGATTCTTGCCTCGGTAATTTTGGTGGCCGCAGGACTTAAAGGTACATCGGGGATGGTAGCTGCGATGCTCATCGGAGGCGTTGTCTGCACGGCATTGTCGATGGCCGGAGGTTTCATTACCGACCTAAAAATCGGTTATTGGATTGGCTCCACACCCAAAAAGCAGGAAACATGGAAGTTTCTTGGCACCTTGGTATCGGCTGCCACTGTGGGAGGAGTAATCATGATTTTGAACAAAACCTATGGCTTTACGGGAGAAGGAGCGCTGGTTGCCCCACAAGCAAACGCAATGGCAGCCGTCATCGATCCGTTGATGTCGGGAACAGGAGCTCCTTGGATTCTCTATGGCATCGGAGCGTTGATTGCCATTGTTTTAACGATATTCAAAATCCCGGCACTGGCATTCGCCTTAGGCATGTTCATCCCTTTCGAACTGAATATACCCTTATTGATCGGCGGTTTCATCAGTTGGTATGTTTCCTCACGCAGCAACAATCAAGCGCTCAACATGGCACGAAAAGAAAAAGGGACGTTGCTGGCTTCGGGATTTATTGCCGGAGGAGCATTGATGGGTGTAGTGAGTGCGGCCATCAAATTTGCCGGTGCAGATCTTCGAAACGACGTATGGGCCGAGAGTGCCGGTGCCCAATGGTTGGCTTTGGGCATGTATATTCTCCTGTGTGGCTATCTCGTGTGGGATTCTATGCGAGTTCCAAATCAAAGTCGAAGTTAATTTTCTACCTTTGTGGTAAACCGTATGTTTGTTCAAGCATAAAAAATTCATGATATGAAAAAAGCATCTTTATTTATTTTAGCATTCTTTTTCCTCCTCGTGGGCTGTACACAAAAGCAAAAAAAGCAGCCGATTACAGAAGAACCCGATTATACACAATATGTGGATCCGTTCATCGGAACAGCGTACACCGGACACACCTTCCCCGGGGCTACTTATCCGCTGGGTATGATTCAGGCAGGTCCCGAAACCGGCAACTACTCATGGGAATATTGTGCAGGATACGTCTATGGCGACTCGCTCATCAACGGATTTTCGCAAACCCGATTAAACGGTACGGGCTGTATCGATCTTGGCGACCTGCTCATCCAACCTTTTTCCGGGGATAAACGCGAAGACTTGCGAAGCAAATACGATCTGGTAAGCGAAGACGCATCGCCGGGATATTATACGGTAAAATTGACCGACAACGACGTGCACGTGGAGATTTCAGCTGCTCCGCACGTGGCTTTCCATAAATATACGTTTGGCGAGGGAAAAGCTGCCAACATATTGGCCGACTTCCAAAGCGGATTGGTATGGACGAAAGATAGAATACATACGCATGTGCTCGAAAATGAAGTAAATTTCGAGAACAAAAAAACAATCTCGGGTTATACCCGTCGCAAAGAGTGGGTCGAGCGCATGTATTATTTCGTGATCGAATTCGATAAACCCATCGTCGCAAAAGAGGAACTTCCCAAACGTGATCCACGCGAAAAAGCACCCCGTTATATTCTCACCTTCGATATGCAAAACGACACGACGCTCAACATGAAGATCGCCATGTCGTCGGCAAGTGTAGAGGGTGCTAAAGCAAATCTGAAGGCCGAGGTACCGCACTGGGATTTCGATACCGTTCGGAAAACGGCCGAAAACGCTTGGAATACATACCTTTCACGCATTCATATAGAAGGAACCGATGCACAGAAAAACAATTTCTATACGGCTATCTATCATTTGTTCATACAACCCAACAACATTGCAGACGTGGACGGTAAATATATTGGCCCACGAAAGGAAATAGCGCAATCGTCGGGTGGAAAGTTTTATTCCACCTGGTCGCAATGGGATATTTTCCGTGCCGCTTATCCATTATACACGGTCATCAGCCCGGAGCTGATCCCCGATTTTGTGAATTCGATGCTCGATTACAGCGAACAACAATGGCATCTGCCCATCTGGGCATTGTGGGGACAAGAAACCTACACCATGATTGCCAATCATTCGGTTCCGATGATTGTGGATGCTTATCTGAAAGGATTTGAAGGATTTGACCCCGAACGCGCCTACAACGAAGTAAAAAAATCGCTTACGCTCAACCATCCCAAATCCGATTGGACGATATACGACAAATACGGTTATTATCCATTCGATTTGGTAACGGTAGAATCGGTTTCGCGCACGCTGGAATCGGGATTCGATGATTATTGTGCCGGTTTGATGGCCGAGAAACTCGGGAAAGAAAGGGATACCAAATTTTTCCGAAAACGTGCCGAATACTATAAAAACCTGTTCGACCCCTCCACAAACTATATGCGTGGGCGCGACAGCAAGGGCAACTGGCGCACGCCTTTCGATCCGTTTGAACTGGCACACGGCGATTCGAGTGTGGGTGGCGATTATACCGAAGGAAACGCCGCCCAATATACCTGGCATGTGCTTCAGGACATTCCCGGGCTGCTGGCTTTGATGGGAGACGACAAGAAAGCCGCAGAACGGCTGGATTCGCTTTTCTTTACCACAGCAAAATCGAAAAATACGCTTTCCGATGTAACGGGACTGATCGGGCAATATGCTCACGGCAACGAACCCAGTCATCATATTGCTTATCTTTATACCTATTTGGGTCAATCGTACAAAACGCAAGAACTGGTTCGCCAAATTTGCACCGATTTCTACAAAAATCTTCCCGACGGATTGATCGGCAACGACGACTGCGGACAAATGTCGGCCTGGTACATCTTTTCATCGCTCGGCTTTTATCCGGTCAATCCGGTAAGCGGAGAATTCGTGATTGGCGCTCCACAAATTCCGGCAGCCAAAATCGATGTCGGCAACGGAAAAGTATTTTCAATGGAAGCCAAAAATATTTCCGAGGACAATAAATATGTAGAAAAAATCGAACTAAACGGTAAACCCTACGCGAAACAGACCATAAGCTACAAAGACATTATGGATGGTGCTTCGCTGGTGTTTTATATGACCAACCAACCCCAAAAATAACAAAATGGAATTTCAACAACATTCCTCCATCTCGCAATTTTCGCCCGGGGTTTCAAATTCGATGGTGGAATGTTGTATTTTCATTGCTTGCATTTTTTCACGAATTTCGTTTTTCAATTTGTGCAATTTGTCCATCGACAACGCCTGCTTCAAAACCACATGAACCGTCATGACATTGTATTCGCCATCTGCCGACCAGATATGCAAATCGTGAACGCCGTCCACGTCATCCAACGACAATATTTCTTTCTCGATCTCATCCATTTTTATGTCGATGGGGGCTCCCTGCAAAATAATATGCAGGCTTTCTTTTATATTTTTATATACGTGAAACAACACATAAAGGGTTATGGCGACCGATAAAATAGGGTCGAGAATCGGAACATCCACGAAATGCATCACCAAAGCGCCAATAAGAATGGCCACCCAGCCGAGTACATCTTCCAGCAAGTGAAGCGAAATTACGCGTTCGTTGAGCGAATGCCCACGTTTAAGTCTAAGCACCGCCACACCGTTAATCGCAACACCCAGCACTGCCAAAATCAGCATACCGCCCGAATCGGGCTGTTCAGGATGAAACAAACGTGGAACCGCATTAAACAGAATCACCACACTTCCCACAACCAAAATAAGCGAATTGATGATTGCCCCGAGAAGTGAAAACCGCTTGTATCCATAGGTATATTCTTCATCGCGACCTTTTTTTGCCATTCTCTGAAAATACCACGACAATCCTACGGAAAAGCTATCGCCCAAATCATGCACGGCATCCGAAAGAATGGCCATACTGTTGGTTAAAAATCCGCCGACAAATTCAATTATGGTAAAAAACAGATTAAGAAAAAATGCCGTCCGTATATTTTTTTCACTTTCATTGTAGTGAGTATGATGAGCCATAAAATTGGTTTTCTTATTTTTCTATACCTATAACACGTTTCAAAAACAAAAGTTCGCCACGATAGGCACACTAAGTTCAATATAGATGTGCCATAAATTTTTATCGTTAAAGGAAGAAGTTTTTGGTTATACGAAAATTGAAATTGATATTATTAACATTATTAACACAATTAACATTATTAACTTTATTGACGTTAATACGCAAAAAACGACCGGTGTTCCTTTTTCCGATTGAACGAAGAATGCTTTATTGTCTGATTTTCTGAACACTATCCGATAAAAAAAGCGTTGCTGGTCCGAAAAATCGTTTTCCGGGATGAGTAAAAAATTTTTTTATCCTCCGTCGGATTTTCCGACGTAAAGAAATATTTCGATTTGCCTTCGTCCCGATAGTATTCTTTAACAAACGAGCAGGATTTTCCGCCAAAACGAAGCGATTTTGGGTTAAAAAACCAAAATATGCGCCCGTCGGATTTTCAGAAATGGGATAAAAAAAATTTTCTCCTCTATCGGGTTTTCCGACGGAGGAAATTGGTTAGTTATTGTTAACGCGCGTTTTCCGAAAAAGGATAAAAATTTGCCCCGCTTCCATCAGAAAATCCGATAGAGGAATCATAGAGGAATCTAGGTAGATTATATTTTGTGCGATTATCACTAATTTTGGCAATAAATTGTTACCTTTGCAGCACAAATTAACATTATATTAGAGAATGGTGCAAACTTCAAAGAAAAACAGAGTACTTACTTCATTGGCCGATCTGTTACGACAAAACCGGGCGCAAATTATCGAGGCTAATCTGCAAGATATGGTCGATTATCCCGAAATGGACGAAGCAATGAAAGACCGGTTAAAAGTGGACGAAAAAAAAATCGATGGAATGATTCGTTCGCTTACGCAAGTAGCAAGCTTGAACGATCCCGAAGGGAAAACCCTATATGCCTACACGCGTGAAGATGGTCTGCAAATTGAAAACCGTACCGTACCGTTCGGAACCATCCTCATCATCTACGAGTCGCGCCCCGACGTGACTATCGAAGCAGCGGCAACGGCTTTCAAGGCAGGAAACCGAATTCTGTTGAAAGGCGGAAAAGAGTCGTATCACACCAATTCTTTCTTGACGCAACTTTGGCAACAAGCACTAGAGAAAACCGGAATCGATAGTCGTTATGTTCAATATCTTCATTTAACCCGCGAAGAAACACAACGGCTGATCAAAGAAAATACGCATCGCGTGGATTTGATTATTCCTCGCGGCGGAGAAAATCTGATTCGTTTTATCCAAGAAAATACCACCATTCCCATTATCGTTAGCGGACGGGGAAACAATTTTCTCTATGTAGATAAAAATTGTGATTTTGAAATGGCTGTACGCATCATCCTCAACGGGAAAAAACGAATCAGCGTTTGCAACGCATTGGATAAAGTGTTGATTGATGAGAATCTGCCGAACATTCAAGACAAAATTGTCCAACTCGTATCCGCTTTAAAAAGCAGGGGAATTGAAGTTTTGGGTAATTCATCCGTTTACGGCTTAAATTCGGAAATTATCGAAACCAACGACGAAAAGGTACTTTATGAAGAGTTTCTTGCGCCTAAAATATTCCTGTCCCTCGTACCCGATATCACGGAGGCCATCCGATTAATCAATGCCTATTCCGGCAAACATTCGGCAACGATTGTAACGAACGAATTTCCACAGGCAACCCGTTTCATGCAAGAAGTGGATTGCGCAGCCGTTTACCACAATGCTTCCACACGATTTACCGACGGCGGAGAGTTTGGTTTGGGGGCAGAAATTGCCATCAGTACGCAAAAACTGCATTTCCGAGGCCCCATCGGTGCCGAACAATTGGTGACCAACAAATGGTTCGTTTACGGAAACGGCCATATTCGCGAATAAATTGATCGAACTATATATATGAAGAAAAAATTAATCATAAAAATAGGAACATCTACCCTTACGGCGGGAACAAACCGCATATCGTTTGCCGTCATCGAAAACCTGGCCAGGCAAATCGTAAAACTCAAAAACGAATACGATATCGTGATCGTTTCTTCGGGTGCTATCGCTACTGCCCGCCAATTCGTGGAAATCAACGGCTACAACAAACATGTGGATTCCAAGCAGGCAATGGCAGCCATCGGACAAACGCGGCTCATGGAGTTATACGATTCCGTTTTTAGCAGTTTTGGATTGAATATCGCTCAAATTCTGTTGACTTATCGCGATTTCGAAAATCCGACGGCAAAAGAAAACACCAAAAATACGATTCATAAACTTTGGAAAGCCGATTACATTCCCATCGTAAACGAAAACGATACGGTTTCGATCGAAGAAATCGTATTGGGCGACAACGATAAACTTTCGGCACTGGTTGCCGTAATACTCAATGCCGATCTGTTGATTCTCGTATCGGATATCGACGGCATCTTCAACCGTAATCCGCATCTTCATCCCTATGCCGAACTTATCGCCCATGTTTCCGACTTGAAATCCATTCGGGATTGCATCGAAGAAAAAGAATCCGCGTTGGGAACAGGCGGCATGACGTCCAAAATCCACGCTGCTGAAATCTGCATGGAAAACGGAGTAGAAATGTGGATTGTAAACGGACAACGCCCCAATTATCTTATCAATGCGTTAAACAACGCGATCCCATTCACCAAATTCAAAAAATAAAATGAACTACGGATTTATCGGCTTTGGCAATTTGGCGACAGCCATCTACCAAGGACTCAAAAACGAAGATAACCTTCGTTTTGCCTATTTTGATCAAATTCGAAAAAACGTTGAACTTCCCTTTCTCCAATTGGAAGAATTGACGGCTTTTGCCGACGTTATCTTTCTCACCGTCAAACCCCAAAACTTGACCGAAGTTTTGCAACAACTGCAACCCCTCCCTCGAGACGGGAAAGTCGTTGTCTCGCCGGTTGCCGGAAAAAGCATCGCCTTCATCGAAAATTACCTCGGAAAAGTTCAACCCATTGTGCGCATCATGCCCAACCTTGCCATCGCATACAAAAAATCGGTAACGGCATTTGCCACTCATCATCCCAATAATGAAAGGGTAAACGAAATTTATCGTGTGTTGACAAAACTGGGGAAGGTGGTCGAAGTCGATGAAAACGATTTCGACCTGTTTACTTCTGTATTCGGCAGCGGCCCCGCTTTCATTCTGGCTTTCCTGAACGTATTCAGGGACAAAATACGCGAATTCAATCTCCCTGATGCTGAAATTGACGAATTATTGGTGCAACTGACGGAAGGCACGTTGAGCTATTTTTCCGAAAACCGATCCCGATGCAGCATCGAGGAACTCATTCGCAACGTCACCAGCAAAGGTGGAACCACAGAAGCCGGATTGAACTATTATTACGAACATCACATCGATCAATTGATTGAAGGGGTGCTGGAAGCTGCCAAAAACCGCTCCATCCAAATGAGTAACAACGAGCTGAATTAAGCAGCAAGATAAATGTTGCAAAAAAGGGAATTTTTATGGGGCTTTGTGCAAATTGGAAATTATCGTGTAAATTTGCACATTTAAATGAAAAAGCAAAAGCTTGATAATATGTATAGAAACAAAACGTGCGGAGAATTAAACCTGTCGAATGTAAATGAAGAAGTTACATTGGCAGGATGGGTACACAAAATTCGTAAAATGGGTGGAATAACGTTTATTGACCTCCGCGACCGATACGGCATTACCCAGTTGTCGTTTAATGAGGAAGTCAACCCCGATCTTTTTGAAAAAGCCAACAAATTGGGTCGTGAATGGGTCGTGCAAGTTGTCGGCAAGGTAACGGAGCGTTCCTCTAAAAACCCTCACATTCCTACAGGCGATATCGAAATCATCGTCTCGAAACTCAATATACTGAACCCTTCCGATATGCCTCCTTTTACCATCGAAGACGATACGGACGGAGGCGATGATTTGCGCATGAAATATCGCTACCTCGATCTCCGTCGCAACGCCGTTCGCAAAAACCTCGAACTTCGTCATCGAATGGCACTCGCAACCCGCCGATATTTGGACGAAAGGGATTTTCTGGAAGTAGAAACGCCGGCGCTCATAGCTTCCACACCCGAAGGTGCACGCGATTTCATTGTGCCTTCACGGATGAATCCGGGTGAATTCTATGCGCTTCCGCAATCGCCTCAGCTGCTCAAACAGCTGCTTATGGTTGCCGGATTCGACCGATACTTCCAAATCGTGAAATGTTTTCGCGACGAAGACCTCCGGGCCGACCGCCAACCCGAGTTCACACAGATCGATTGCGAGATGTCTTTTGTTCATCGCGACGATATTTTAAACATGTTCGAAGGGCTGGTAAAATACCTTTTTAAAACCATCAAAGGTATCGATCTCCCCAATTTCCCAAGAATGAGTTATGCCGATGCCATGAAATATTATGGATCGGACAAACCCGATATCCGTTTCGATATGAAACTGGTGGAAATCAAAGATTTGACCGAAGGACACAATTTCGGCATTTTCGATTCCTCTGAATATGTGGGTGCCATCTGCGTAGAAGGGTGTGCCAATTATACACGCAGGCAGTTGGACGAACTGACCGATTTTGTAAAACGCCCGCAAATTGGAGCAAAGGGTTTGATTTATGTACGGTATAACGAAGACGGCACCATCAAATCGTCCGTCGACAAGTTTTACAATGAAGAGGACCTGAAAAAATGGCTGGAACGGTGTCATGCAAAACCCGGCGATTTGCTTCTTATACTGGCAGGAGAAACGGAAAAAACGCAAAAACAACTGTCGGAACTGCGTTTAGAGATGGGGTCTCGGTTGGGATTACGAAACAAATTCGACTACCAATGTTTGTGGGTTGTCGATTTTCCATTATTGGAAAAAGACGAAGAGCTGAATCGTTACTTTGCCAGACATCACCCTTTTACTTCTCCCAAACCCGAAGACATTCCACTGCTTGACACCAATCCCGAAGCCGTTCGTGCCAATGCCTACGATATCGTTATCAATGGTGTGGAAGTCGGCGGAGGATCTGTCCGTATCCACGACAGTCAATTGCAGAAAAAAATATTTTCCGTTCTCGGATTTACTGAAGAACGGGCTGAACAACAATTCGGATTCCTCATGAATGCTTTCCGATACGGAGCACCACCCCACGGCGGCATAGCTTTCGGACTGGACCGGCTCGTATCGTTGTTTGCCGGCCTCGACAGTATACGCGACTGCATTGCTTTTCCCAAAAACAATATGGGACGCGACGTCATGCTGAATGCTCCCGCTCCCGTCGAACAAGAACAATTGGACGAGCTGGGAATCATGCTGAAGCCAAAGAAATAACGACTTTTTATTTCAATCGCTCACATATTTTTTCAATTTCTAATAATGCGGCAGCTTCAATAAGCATGCAGCCGCTGAGTTGCGTAGGCAAATCGGTTACGTCGCCGGGTTTGGTTTTCCAATACGTTCCGAAGAGTAATCGTTGTTTGTCCGTTCCATATCGCCATAGGGTTTCTGCATTGAATTTTATAAATGCAACGTATCTTGTCCGATCCGCCTTACTGATATCGGGATTCAATATCAGTTGGGTAAAATAACGAATAAAAATACCTTTAAACAACCCACCATCGCCATTGCCTTCGTCTTTAAGCAAACCATCGCTGCTATCAACCAGGTTGGTCAACGTATAATCGGCTGCTTTCATGGCATCGTTAAGGTAACCTTTTTCGCCTGTTATTTTATAAAGTTCAAGAGCTGCCCCCAAGAATGTTCCCTGATTATACGTAAATATCCATTTTTTTTGAATATAGCCCGTACGGCTGTCGATATTGTCATAAACGGCACCGTTGGTAGGATTGAAAAGGGTTTCCTTTTCCCATTCATAAATTTTTAGTGCCCATTCCTTATCGCTTTCATTGCCGAACAGTTGGTATAATCTTGATGCCAAAATAGAGGCAGGACCATTGGAGCAGGCATTTTTGCTATAGGGTTGATCTTTTTTCCAGGCGATTCCTCCACCTGCATTTTCATTCCAACCCGTTTTGATATCTTCCCATACTTCCAAAGCCGCCGTCTTAAACTTTTCATCCCCTGTTGCCTGATACGCTCTTAGCATGGCCAAGGCATTCCACTCCATATCGTCATAAAAGATATTGAAAAAGGTGTTGCCGTTTTTTCTTTTCACCCCCTCATACCAATCGTTAATGGTTGTTTTATAAAGGTTATCTCTTGTACGCAAATAGGCATCAACCATCACATCAAGTGCATGCGCCTGCGGCCAATAATGAAAATCTTTCAACCCGAGATTGTTGTAATTGAAATAATGTTCATCCGCATTCCAAAACAAATGGATAAGAGCTGAACTGCTGCTGTCCGCTGCCGCATTCCAATTGATCCGGTATTCCTGATTCGTTTCCGATGGCAATTTGTCATCAGCGCATGCCAGACACCCCAACGAATAAAATAAGGAAAAAAGTAAAGGAAAATATTTTACCATAATAAAAAAATTTGATTTTAATAAAGCACTTAAATATTACTTTAAAATACGAGAGTAAAAGTAATATTTCATCATAAAAATCGACTACTTATGATGTCGGGAACAAATTTATAGAAATTTCTTTATATTTTGTACCTCTGGCAAAAGAAGTACAAAAGAAATAAGAAAGACAAAAAAGAATCTGTTTTTCTTTACTCGAACGCATAAAAATAAAAAGGAGGAGCGCTCTGTATGAACTGAACCCCAAAAGTTTTTTAACTTTTAGGGTTCAGAATATTACACATCTTTAAAACAAGGATTTTAAATCGATTAATACAATTAATTTTTTATTCATAACCCGGATTCTGTTGAAGAGCATTATTCCCTGATATTGCTTGCTGCGGTACAGGAAAACGACAAAGATGGGTTGAATTGGAAGGTTTGTGATCCCACCATGATTCAGTTACAAACATATTCCAACGAATAAGATCAGTACGTCTTCTTCCTTCACCAAGAAATTCGATACCCCATTCATCTATCATGCGATATTTATCCAAGTTATCAGCCGTTACAGGATTGGGATCTTCTCTATTAGCAAAATTCCTTGCCCGAACCTGATTAATAAGGTTAGCAGCGGTCCTTTTATCCCCTGCACGCATTTTACATTCAGCTAACATATAATAAATTTCGGCTAAGCGAATGACCGGATTATCTGCTCCATTACGAAGGTTCTCATCTGCCAGATTAGGTTGAGGGACTTTCACCCATCGAATTCCGGTATTTTCTTCTCCATCTGCCATAGTTGAACTCAAAGAAGCAGTATCAGGAGCTTCTATTCCGATTTTCTTAAATCTCGCCACTCTGTCTACAAAATAAATTACTTCTCCTTTATATTCTTGAGTCCCTCTGGTTATACCATATGGGCTTTCTTGTCGGCCGACAAGAAACATTCCCTCATATTTTCCTGCTCCTCTATAAATATAAGGCTTTTTCCGCAAGTCCTCATTATCGAATTTTTCAAAAGGCTTACCTAACTTAAACTCAGTATAAATTTCGCCGGTTGGCTTACGTGAAGGTTGTAAATGAGCTCCGTTATTTGCCCCTCCATCGAGACCAAAATATTTATAAGTTTCATAATGATAAAAATCAGCATAAAACCAATTATATTGTAGTTTGTTGAACTCAGAAGGGGTAGACCATATGATTTCGGGTGATTCGTTATTATAAAAATCATGTGGACCAAACCAGTCATCATCTAATTCATAATAACCATATTCTCCATCAATAATGTCTTGACAAATCGTAGCACATTCATCAAAATGATCTTCACCTATATAAGCTTCTGCATTAAAGTAAAGTTGGGCTAACATTGCAGCTGCTGCAGCTTGTTTAAGAGCACCTTCTTCTGCTTCTCCCTGTTGTTTTTTATGCAATTTTGGAAGCGCTTCTTTAAGAAGATTTTCAATATGCTCAAAAGTTTCCTTATCGCTACTCCTGGGGATATTTTCACCCTCGTTGCTTGTAAAAATTGGAAGTCCTCCAAAATAATCAAGGCCTCTCAGATAAAAAAAAGCTATTAATGTTTGAAGTTGCATTAAATGAGAAGCTTTATCTTCTTCCGTTAATTTTACTTTTGAATAATCGAGATTTTGCAAATCTTGTTTTGTATCCAAAGCAAGTGCTACCCCCATGAGTGTTCCTCTCCAAGTCTCCCATATCCAACCATCGTTAACTGTCCATTGATGATAATGATATCGATAATTCTCACCTCCATTGTACCAGTGAGGGCCTTTTGTTGTAATAGCAAATTGATCAGCAGGATATTCCTGCAACCTCCAACGGTCATTTTCCACGTACCAACGTGCATGAGTGAAAGGCCTGTAAAGAGCAGCATTAACATCTTTTTCTGTTTTAAAAAAAGTTTCAGGTGTCACTGCACTATACCATACTTCATCCAAATTTGTGCATGCTATTCCTGTAAATAACAGAATAATAAATAAACTAATATATTTTAAGTTGTTCATAATTCTACTTTAATTTTTAATATTAAAAAGTCAATTGAATTCCCAGTGTCCATGTTTGCGTTCTTGGATATAAATTATTAAACCATTCAAAACCAGGATCTAAACCGTTAATATTTGATTCAGGTTCCATCCCGGAATATTTAGTTAAGGTTAGCAGATCCCTCCCTGAAAGATATACGCTGGCATTTTGAAGAAATTTAACAGATGACGTATTAAAATTGTATCGTAACGTAACGTTTTTAAGTTTTAGAAAATCACCATCTTCAATCCAATAATCACATAGTTCCTTTTCTCCTTTAACGTTTTTATGTTTTTTGAAAGCATCTTTCAATACATTTTGCTCTTCTACATTGGGTAAACCAAAATACATATTAATTGTATTGAAGATGTCATGCCCTAGCCAACTTGTAAAAAGAACATAGAGTTCCCAATTTTTGTAACTTACACTATGATCCCATGACAGTTGAACAACGGGGATGGCATTGCCAACAAAAGCCTTATCATCTATTGTCTTGGTGCGCTCAGTTACATCGAAGGCATTTCCGTCTTTGTCATAGAGCATCCAATTACCATCTTCGGTAAAGCCGGCATAGCGCCATACAAAAAATTTCCCGATATCTTGACCAGGGTATAAACGTACGGCATTCCCAGGCGAGCCGGGAGCCGGAAATCCAACACGATCCCAAAATGTTTGACTTCCCCACAAACTTTCAAGTACCGAATTATTATGGGATATCCTAAAAACAGTATTATAATTCCACTTATCCGTCTGAACTGCATTATACGCTAACTCGCCTTCCCAACCGGTATTTTTCAAACTCCCGACATTCATCGTAGTTTTATCATGAATAGCCGGAGGAACGGATACTGAAACATCATAAATCATTTTATCGACAGTCCTGTTGTAAATATCAAATTTACCTGATAATTTGTTGCCGAATAATGCAAAATCGACGCCTATATTCCACTCTTTCTTTTCTTCCCATTGCAAGTCTTTATTCTGATTATGAGCCAAACCATAGGTATATAGCCATTCACCGTTACTTAGCCACCAAGTATCTGAAGAATACATGCGTGTAGCCACCCCGGGGGAAAAATTTTGATTACCTGTAACACCGTAGCCCCCCCGTATCTTCAAATCGTCAATAAAATCGAATGGTTCCATGAAAGACTCATTGCTGATTCGCCAACCAGCAGAAATAGCAGGAAAGAAACCCCAACGATTATCTTTGTAAAATTTGGACGAACCTTCATAACGCCCACTCAACGTAATCATGTAGGTATCTTTATATGAATAATTACCTCTTCCAAAAAAGGCAATTAATCGTTCACGAGGATCTTTCCACGAACCCATTCCCGCTCTTCCTTTCGATAAATAAGTACCTTTCCCCATGTCCCAAGCTTTGATCCCATCTACAGGAAAATCGGCATTGTTCATATTAAATCCATCGCCGTTAAATTCTTGAAAGCTATATCCAACAACTCCATTAACAACATGGTCACCAAATTCATTTAAATAATTGGTTTGCCACTCAAATGTCTTATCACTATTTTGACCATAGTTTTGACTCGCATAGCCATCACGATTATTATCGAGGGAATTTTTATGTTGAGCCGATTCATAATAAACATCTCTCCATTGTCCGATACGGGTTGCCACCATAGCTTGGGTGCTTAAATGGGGAGTAAGATTTAATTTCAACGTTACATCTCCCAAAAAATTATCATTATAACCCAAATCATCTCGTAAACGAATATCGGCAACAGGATTATAATATTCCCATCCGCCAGTCCAAACATTAAAACCTGTCGGAGAATCTGGGTCATATGGTGAGAGAGTTGGATTTAATTTCATTGCTTGATAAAATATACCGTTATGGGATCGTTCACTGGATGATTTCCTGTAATCGGCATGGGCAATAATTTCCACAAAATTATCTAAAAGATTAAAATTGGCATTGATACGCCCTCCAAACTCATCCCTCTTATCTCCAAGGGCAATTCCTTCTTGGTCAGAGGCAACAAAAGTCGCATAAATTTTAGAAGTTTCCGATCCACCATTAAGATTTATATGATGTCGTTGGCGAAATGGAAAATCAACCGTAACTTCATCATACCAATCTGTTTCATTTCCGTAATCTTGTCCCAGTCCATTTTCTACAAATTCTTTAGCTGAAAGCACTTCAGGTCTGCGTCGAATAGTTTCTGTCGTTAATTCAGTTGTATAAGTTAATCTCATCTTGCCTGCTTTCGGCTGCTTGGTTGTAATTAATATTACTCCTCCGGCAGCGCGCGTTCCATAAATAGCACCTGCTGATGCATCTTTTAAAACATCGATCGATTGGATATCTTCGCTACTAACCGAACTCAAACTGCCTCCAGGCACACCATCAATAACAATAAGAGGTCCTTGGCCTGCCTTTATGGAAGCAATTCCCCGTAGTTGAAGTGAAGTTCCCGCATTTGGACTTGTGCCATTGGTCGATTGAATACTCAAACCTGTAACCTTATCCTGGATAGCAATCAATGGATTACCTGCAACACCCGGAATAAGATCCTCACTTTTTATTGAAGTAATCGAACTGGTCACTTCTCTCCTTTGCATGGTTCCATATCCTACAGCTACCACTTCTTGAAGAGCAATCGCTTCTTCCTGGAGGGTTACATCGATTCTGGTGCGATTGCCGACATTAATTTCTTGTGTTTCCATGCCCACAAACGAGAAGACCAGGGTGGCATTGACCGCTACGTTGCTTAACGAATAGTTACCTTCTGCGTCGGTAACTGTTCCCTGCGTAGTACCCTTTACAACTATTGTAGCACCGGGAAGAGGCTGTCCACTTTGGTCGGTTACCTTTCCCGTAACGGTAAGTTGTTGCTGCGTCGTTTGTTGGAAATTGTTGAGAATCTCGCTACGGCTCAAAGCGATTTGACGATCATCAATCTTGTAGCTGATTCCCGAATCTTTGAAAAGATCATCCAAAATTTTGGCTACAGACTGATTCTTACATTTAATGCTTTTCCGTTGATTAAGATCAACTACCGTGGCATCATACATAAACCGAAACTCTGTTTGCTCTTCGATAATTTCCAGAATTTCTTGAATGGGTTGATTTTCTATATTCAGGCTTAATCTTGTATCCTGTGCATAACTGTTTTTCGCAAATCCTTGTGAAATACAAATCATGATGAAAAACAACACCATTCTCGTCACTTTTACAAATTTTGATCCCTGAATTCTATTTAAAAAGGGAATCGCGCAATAATTTTTTTTCATGTTGACTTTTTGTTTTTGTTTTAACGATTAAAAATCAAATTCATTTTTTTTTCTTGTGTAAGTTTGATAAAAAAAAGCTTCTGAAAAGCATCCTCTGTTTTTAATATTTTTTTACTTCTTATTCTCCCTCAAGAAGTTGCATTAATTACTTGAATTTATGCATTTTAATTATATCTTTTTTCATAGGCAAAATGTTTTAGGGTTCTACATGCTATTTTTTTGAAATGATGACTTTGGAAAGCGATGCCGAATCGGAATTATGATTAATTCGACATTTCACGGGGCAAGAATACTCAATGAGCCTGAACAGCTGTTCATAGCTTTCGTTTTGAATGGTACCCGTAAAAATAGATTCATATACCGTTTCGTCCGTTACTTCAATATCGATATTATACCATCTTTCCAACTTTTCGAAAACCGTTTTTATCGGTTCGTTTTTAAATACCAACATGCCGTTTTTCCACGAAGCATATTGTGAAACATCGGCTTTATCCACTTGAATGGTATTTTGCGTCAAATCATAGGTAGCCAATTCTCCCGGCTTAAGGGTATAGTTGAACGATTCGATCCGATTATGCGACAATACCACTTTACCCGATTCGAGCGCAACGCTTACTTTTCCGCTTTCGGGATAAGCATTGACATCGAATTCCGTTCCCAGTACCGATATCACAACATCATTGCAGCAAACATCAAAAGGCAATTTGTCGTTATGGGCAACCTTAAAAAAAGCTTCGCCATTCAGGATGACTTCTCTGCGATGTTCAGAAAAATTATCGCGGTACGTGAGCGTTGTCCCCGAATTCAGCCAAACAATGGAACTATCGGGCAAAACAACCTGTGATCGCTGGCCGTTTTGGGTAATTACAGTAACTGGTCTGCTGTTGAAAATCCCTTTATCGCTGCTCTTTTTATGAGAAAAGAAGAAAACCGACCCCAATACAAGGATCAGTATGGCTGCATAAGGCAACAACCGGTTAAAAGTACGTTTGATTTTAAGCGATTTCCTATCTTTGATACCTTTACGGATGTGTGCGAGCATCTTTTCGGAATCCACAGGAATATCTTCATCAACATCGGCAGAAAGGCGGTTCTCGTCAAGCAAACGACCCATTTCAGTATGCCCTTTTTCGCTGTTAAACCACAGAAACAACTTCTTCAGGTCTTCTTCCGAATACGAACCGGAAAAAAATCGGCGTATTGTTTCTTTAAAATTATCCATTTCGATCATGCCTTTTATATAAGTACACTTCAAAAGACAAAAACTATGACGCTGTTCGCAAAAAATTTTGAAAAAATGCAATAAAAAACCTTCCGACAGATTTGCCCGACTTTATAACAGACTATATAATTAGGAGATAGAATAAATCTTAACCGGCCAAAAGGCAGATCAGGAGCAGACCGTACTTCTTGAGCTCGTCTTTCAGGTAATTATTGGCTTTGAGCAAATGGCTGTCCACTGTGATAATCGAAATACCCAATTTTTCCGAAATCTCCTTTCTTGACAATCCTTCAACCTTTCTCATAATGAAAACTTCTCTCCTTCTCGGAGGCATATCATCAATAATGAGCCGAATAATTTCGCGTGTTTCCTTAAAAATAACATAATCATCCGCTTTTTCAGCCTCTATTTCATTAATGAGTTGAAAATGATCTTCAAAAACTCTACGGTTGACTCTTTTGCGAGTAAAATTCAAAAAAGTATTCTTGGCAATTTTAAAAAGAAGAGCATCAAACGGATAGCTTTCAATAAACTCCTCACGCATTTCCCATATCTTGATAAAACTTTCTTGCACGATTTCTTCCGCATCTTCTTTTGAATTGAGAAGGCGCATCAAATAGGCATATAATTTTTTGTGATACCGCTCGAAGAGCTTCTCAAAAGCTTTCTGATCGCCATTTTTGAAAGCTCTTATCAGTAATATTTCATTTTCATTAATGTCCATTCAATAATTTTAGGTATTATGAGGTGCCGACAAAGGTAGAGAATTATTTTTAAAAATTCACAAACGGCTATTCATAAGTACATTGATTTGGGATAACAAATGAATTTATGGTTTGGTTTACATTTCCGTCCGTTTCTTCACTTCACCATTCCATCATATACGCGACAAAGAACCTTGGTTCGAGATAAACAGATACCACAAATCGTTCCTTCTTCGCTATTCCTTCGCTCCTTGTTCGCTCTAAGGCAGGGAAAACAACATCGGATTCCATACGGTTAGTGTAGAACAAACCCGCGTATTTGCCGCATGTAGAGCGAGATTCACATGCGGAGGCGGAACGGACTTTGTGCGAGGATGACGCAAGCCTGATGCAAGCATGGAGCGAGGAAGGAGCGGACTTGGTACGGACTTGGTACGGACTTGGTGCGGAGAAGGTGTTATTTGTTTCGAACAAAATTTGTCTAGTCCTGAAATAGGTTTACACTAAAAGTAAATTAAAATCAGGACGACACATTTTACAGAAATGTAAACAAAAAACAGAACGATACAGTGGACCTTGGGCATGCATGGAAAAAATAGGATGTATGGGTTTGTGTGGCTTTACAGAAAATAATCGAAGGAATTATGCCGACCGAATAATAACATTTATTATCTTTGTTGGATCGGAACGGCTTTCTAACGGCATCAAGAAAGCCACACGAGATAATCTCATTCCGGGATCATGATGTCCAAAAGACCGACAAAAGTCTCGGAAAGAAAAATAATTCATGATAAAAGTTGAAAAGATATACAAAAGTTTCGGGAATCTTCAGGTTTTGAAAGGCATCGATCTGGAAGTCGACAAAGGGGAAATCGTATCCATTGTGGGTCCCAGTGGTGCGGGAAAAACCACGCTGCTTATGATTATGGGAACACTTGAAAAGGCCGACTCCGGAAAAG
>FZPS01000001.1_pt17 | contig 20479 bp, 24 predicted proteins | sample 1817821 | NCBI WGS metagenome assembly FZPS01 (sample SAMEA104158645, study PRJEB21678) | metagenome | place: Germany | collected 2015-04-21 | reverse complement strand
GTGGCTTATTCCCACATCGGTAATAAAAGAAATCGGCGGTTTTGCCCCTATTTTTCCCCATTACGGCGAAGACCGCAATTATGCCCAACGGGTACGCAAAAACGGCTACCGCGTGGGTTTTGTAAAATCGGCCATCGGTTACCACCACCGACAACAAAAAAAGGTTTCGCCCAACGCCTATTTTTACTCGGAGTACATCTATTTTTTAACCGAAGCCGTCAACCCCTACTATTCGTATTTCAAAGCCTTTGCTTACAGTGCTCTTGCTGCCGTAAAAAAAGCGTTTGCATCCCTCTTCAAAGGAGAAATCGCCACCTTTGGAAAATACATGAACATTGCTTGCCGCTTGATTGCCAAAACACCTGCCATTTGTAGCACGCGCAAAGAAACCGCCACGCCGGGAGCCCATTATTTGTAATAGAGCTGCTGTGTATGTGTCATGAGAAACCGTTATTCGCAATGGAAACGGGTATGTAGAGCAGGATGTTGTTATTCGCAAAAAAGCTAACAAAAGGAATTGTTTCGCACTATGCCAGTGCAAAATCCAGTTGTTTGCGTTCCAAATTGGCGCGAACCACTTTAATGGAAATCTGCTGCCCCAATCGGTATTCGCGTTTGGTACGTCGCCCGATCAACCGATAATTTCTCTCATCCAACTCGTAAAAGTCGTCATCCAATTCGCGGATGGGAATCATCCCTTCGCACTTATTCTCGTTAATTTCCACATAAAGCCCCCACTCCGTTACGCCGGATATCACCCCATCATACACTTTTCCGACCTTATCCGACATAAATTCCACTTGCTTGTATTTTATCGAATCGCGCTCGGCATTTTCGGCCACTTGCTCCATTTTCGAACAATACTTGCATTTTTCCTCCGTTTGTTCCTCATCAACACTGGGAGCCCCTTCGCTATACCTATCGAGCAGGCGATGCACCATCATATCGGGGTAACGCCGTATGGGCGAAGTAAAATGGGTATAATAATCGAACGCCAAACCATAATGCCCGACATTTTTGGTAGAATAAATGGCTTTTGACATGCTGCGTATGGCAAGGGTTTCCACCAAATCTTCTTCGGGGCGTCCCTGCACTCTATCGAGCAGCGAGTTGATGCTTTTGGCTATTTCTGTTTTGGTTCCGGAAGTTTTTATCTTATGACCGAAACGCAGAATAAATGCATTGAAATCTTCCAGCTTATCGATATCGGGAACCTCGTGCACACGATAAACAAACGTTTTTGCTTTTTTCCCTTTAGGCACTTTCCCGATATGTTCGGCAACGGTACGGTTGGCCAGCAACATAAATTCCTCAATCAGATGATTGGCCTCCTTCGATTCTTTGAAATATACCCCCAGCGGTTTGCCGTTTTCGTCGAGATTGAATTTCACTTCATAGCGTTCAAAATTGATGGCACCGTTGGCAAAACGCCGTTCGCGAAGCTGCTTGGCCAGGTTGTTCAGCACAAGAATTTCGGAACTGAAGTCGCCCTTGCCCGTTTCTATTATCGTTTGAGCATCCTCATACGTCATGCGGCTGTCGGACTTAATAATCGTATGCACAATGCGATATTTCAATACTTCGGCCTTATCGTTCATTTCAAAAATCACCGAATGACAAAGCTTCTCTTCATTCGGACGAAGCGAACAGATGTAGTTGCTTAACCTCTCCGGAAGCATCGGAACCGTACGGTCAACCAGATAGATGGAAGTTGCCCGTTGTTCGGCTTCATAATCAATAAGGTCACCCGGTTTCACATAATACGTCACATCGGCAATATGCACACCCACCTCCCACCGATTTTCGGAAAGCTTACGCAACGAGAGCGCATCATCAAAATCCTTCGCATCGGCCGGATCAATGGTTATGGTCACTGCATCGCGAAAATCTTCACGTTTGGCATACTCCTCTTCCGGTATTGCGTCGGGAAGAGATTCGGCAAATATCTCCACCTCATGCGGATACGTGTAAGGCAAATTATATTGAGCCAAAATGGCGTGCATTTCTGCCGTATTTTCGCCGGGTTTACCCAAAATATCGACCACTTTCCCGATGGGATTGTTGGCACGTTCGGGCCATTCCACAATTTCCACTACCACCTTGTCGCCATCTTTACCTTCGCCGAGAAATTCAAAAGGAATGAAAATATCGTTGGCCAATATCTTACTGTCCATAACCAAAAAAGCATAATGCTTTTTCACTTCGAGTGTTCCAATGTAACGGGTATCGGAACGCTTCAAAATATCGACAACCACTCCTTCGGTGTCGGCATGTTTGCGCTTTGCCAACAATTGAACCCGCACCCGATCGCCATTCATGGCATGTTTGGAATTGCGTTCGCTGACGAAAACGATATTGCCGTCGTCATCCGGCACGAAGAAATTTTTACCGTTGCTGCGACGTTCAAAGCGACCTTCGAGTATCAACCCTCGATCATTGATTCGGTATTTCCCTCGTGACGTCTCCAAAACCTGGTCTTCGTCACGTAAATTATCGAGAACTTTTATCAACAAGCGGCGTCCTTCTTCATCCACATGGATGGCGGCAGCAATTTGTTTATAATTATATTCTTTCCCCCTGTTCTGACTTAAAAAATCGACAGCAGCTTGTGCCAATGCCTTCTTACTCAGTCTTGGTTTTGATTCGGAGGAGGATGTTTTCTTACTCATTATTTTTTTATTACGTTTTTCTAAATAAGATTAAAATCAATTTTATTCATTACAAATTTACATGATAATTTTCAATTTACACACTGCCACACAAAAAAATCGATCAAACAACAGAGGCATCAGCCAAGCCGATTTCGGAAAAACCAATCAGAAAAGTAAACGCCACCAAGCCGAATTACAAAAATTTTTTGCACCTTTGTGAAAGTTAACAGGATAAATTCACAAAAAAATGTCTTATGAGAAAAATTGCTCTTCTTTTTAGTCTGCTTTTATCGACTTTAACGTTTGCTCAACAACCTGTTGTAATAGAACTTAACACAGGGTGGCAATTCACGCAAACCGGCAAGGACGAATGGCGCAAGGCTGAAATACCGGGATCGGTTCAACGAGATTTGATTCGCCACAACGTGCTCCCCGATCCTTATTACGGAACCAACGAAACCCAAGTGCAATGGCCGGAAAGCGAAGACTGGGATTTCAAGAATATCTTAGTCCTACAAAATACGTTTGAAAAGACAAGAAAGCAAATGAAAGTAAATACGCTAAGTATCAATGCTTTAAGTGATAACTTGAATTTTCCGATGTTTGCTAAACTCATTCTTAAAAAGACATAAAAGACTGTTTCTTGTTTCCGTTTTGTTTCTCGTTTCTCGGTTTGTTTTCTTATCTTTACATCAGTTTTCCGAAGTAAGGGAAGAGAAAGAAAAGCAAATGTCAGCATAGGAAACCATATCTGACATGAACTTTCAACAAGAGGGAGAAAGACCCTCCAATGTAGCAGAATACAAAAACAAAATAACACTTCATACATCATGGCAAGACCAAAGAAACAAGTAAAGCTGAAAGAGCCGATTAAAGTTCGGTTGAAGTCGCTCGCAGATGGCAACAAGAGCATATATCTTGACATCTACTACAAGGGAGTGAGAAAGTATGAATACCTCAAACTCTACCTCGTCCCCGAAATCAACCCTGTCTGCAAGGAACAGAACAAGCAGACTATGGCGGTTGCAGAACGCATCAAGGCAGAGCGCATCAAAGCCCTGCATGGTCATGGCATACAGGACTGGGAGACAGTAAAACAAGGCTCGATGCTTCTTACCACATGGATAAAGAAGTATTGTGAAGGTGGTGTCGGCATCAAGAAGTCAACGCTCCATTGCCGTGTGGAAATGCTGCACACCGTGGAGAAGTATCTTGACGAGACTAACAAAGGCTTCATTTCGCTTGAAGAGGTCAATGCGGAGTTCTGCCGTGGATATGTGAAGTTCTTGCGAAACTTCCCAAATTCCCATATCAAGTATGGCGAGCCAAGACCAATCAGCGAGAATACGGCAAGCCGATACCTCGGAATGTTCTCCACTGCTCTCAACAACGCTGTGCGACAAGGCATTATCCGCAACAACCCTATGAAGGAACTTGATGCACGTGAGCGCATCCAACCCAAGGACGGCAAGAAAGAGTATCTGACCATTGAGGAACTTCGTACCCTCATGGCTACGGACAGTTACCGCCCAGAGGTCAAGGAGGCTTTCATCTTCGCCTGTTTTACTGGATTGCGATTAAGCGACATGTACCGTCTTGCTCCGATGCACATCTTCAAGACCGCTGACGGAAAGGGCGAATACATAGATATGGAAATGCAAAAGACGGAGAAGCCTGTTATAATACCTCTTTCGGAAGAGGCTAAGCGTTGGTTGCCGAAACCAAGAGGAAATGATATTCCTTTCTTTGACATTCCGACCACACAGACCGTTATAGGCAGGGCTCTCCACAAATGGGCGGAAGCGGCAGGGATTGAGAAGCATATCTCATTCCATTGCTCACGGCACACGTTCGGAACGATGATGCTCACACTCGGTGCAGACCTTTTTACCACAAGCAAGCTGATGGGACATTCCAACATTCAGACCACGGAAATCTATGCTAAAATCGTGGACAAGAAGAAGGAGGAAGCCATCAACCTCATTGACGGTATGTTCACATAAATCATTGACAACGAAAACATATAGAGACATGACAATAACTATCAGACAAAAGGCACTTGCCAACGACAACATAAGCTTGTATCTTGACATCTACGATGGTGGCAAGCGCAAGTTTGAATTTCTTTCCCTCTATTTGTTGCCAGAGGTTGATGCAGAGACCAAAGCAAGGAACGAAGAAACATTGCAACGTGCTCACCAGATAAGGGCAGAGCGTATTCTTCATCCAGAGACCATTCCAGAGGTAGGTCACTTGATGATTGTGAAGGGAATCCCCAATGACGAGTCTCCCGAAGTCTTAGATTGGATCCAGACTTACATCGACTGGATGAGCGACAACACAGACTATTCCAAGGCTATTGTTGACCAATCAAAGTATCTGAAATACCTAATGAGCGAGTTCCTTGCCAGCAAGCGCAGACCTCACATCACTCTGAGGAAGTTCGACAAGGAATGGTTAAAGGCTTTCTTCCTTTGGTTGAAGAACGACTATGTACCACAGAAGTATGTACGAGTTGAAGCCAAACCTTTGTGTGAAGGCTCCCTTCACAATGTTCAACAGCGCATAGTGACGGTGTTCAACAAGGCTGTCAAGTTCGGCAAGTTGAAGGCTAACCCTTTCTACCAGTTGGAGAAGTCAGACATCTTTCCCAAGCCAAAGGCATCACATAAGCAGTATCTCACTCCAGATGAACTGAAAAGGTTCATGGCTTCAGATGAGAGAAGTCCAGGAGTTGCAGAGACACAGAGAGCTTTCGGTTTTGCCTGTCTAACAGGACTTCGTATCAGCGACATCAAGGCTCTGCGGTGGAGTGACATCAAGAGGAACGAGGAAACAAACACGCTTGTAATCATCCAAAAGAAAACCAAGGCTCTCAATGCCGTACCAATCGGCAATACCGCCTTGTCATGGATGCCACCCAAAGGCAATGATGATTTTGTGTTTCATCTTCCTGCCAAGGCTAATGTGGATGCAGCCCTTAAAAGGATAGCTAAAAAGGTGGGCATTGAGAAGAATATCTCTTTTCACTGTGCCCGACATACATTCGGAATTTTGGTGCAGGCGGTTACCGGCAACATAGAGACTACCAAGAAGCTGATGGGACACAAGTCGCTCAAATCCACCGCCATCTATGCAGATGTGCTGACGAATGAAAAGGTCAAGGCTGTTGACAACACGAAGAAAGCCTTTCGAGGTCGCAAACAGCGTGAGGAGAACAAGCAGATACCGAGGACAAAGCGGACAGCAGCCACCAACACCCATCCACGCAGAATAACTTTTATACAGGATAACAAGTAAACAGAACTTTTCAGGATAACAATCAGTTAATTTCACTTTTGTAGTCCCCATTTTTCGGGCAGGGATTTCTCTCTGCCTTGGGGGACTACACTTTCAAAGCAAGCAGTACAACGAATCACAAACAATTAAATTACAGGTTAATGAACAAAACTATCGACACCGAGACTCTTCTCTTGAAGGTAGAGTCACATGAGCACCGCATTGGGATAATGGAGAATCTTCTCCGTGATGCCAAGCAAGTATTGACACTGGAGGAAGCTGCCTTATTCATGGGAATATCAAAGAGCAGTCTCTATAAGATGACACACAAGCATGAACTTCCGTTCTTTCGTCCCAACGGCAAGATTATATACTTTGAAAAGTCAGAGCTCTTGAACTGGATGCGCCAGAACCGCAGTATGTCCGAGGCTGAGACCAAGGCTGCAGCGACCAAGCACATGAGTGAACTTTGTAAATAGACATGGCGATGATGAAGGACGATATTTCCCATGAGGAGTACAGAAGCAAGTTGGCAAATGTCGCTGACCTTGCCGTGAGCTACATCAATACTGGCAACGGCTACTTTCGGATGCGTGATGCTTTCAATGGACTTGCCGAGCAATGCGGAGCCAACAAGGGCATCAATGATGAAGCAACTGTCGGCAGAAGAAAACTTCTTGCCCAGTCTGTTTGCATTGAGTGCATTTCACGATTAAGCAGCCATTCTAATGACAGGTTGCAAGGCGAACTCTATGTTATCGCAGAGTACATTTCCCCAAGGAGAGGATGGCTTAGATGATTTTCTCTTTACTGAGAAAAACAGTCTTGCCAGTTATGGTTATAATATTCAAAATTCGCAGAACATGGATAAACAAAAGATACATTACTGCTTCACGCTGTCCGATGCACAGATGGAGTATCTTCGCTGCAAGAAGTACAAGATTGACCGCATGGAATGCTTCATGTCTCTTGCCTCTCTTGCTGAACGTGAAACAACACTTGTTTCTATCAGCAAAACCCAACAAGTGGAAATCTTGTGTGGGCAATGTCTGGTTGACAATACCCAACTTGCCAAACTCTGGGATAAAGACCGCAAAACCGTCCCCAAACTTTTACAAGCTATGGAGGCTGTGGGCATTTCCTCTTCACAAAAGGTTGGAGACAACCGCATCATTACCATGCATTCACTCTCTGGTTGGTATGTGGACGGAAGATTTGTCAAGAACGGCTTTTCATTGAAGCGCAATGCGGATGGCTCTGCAATCGTCCATACGGAAGTTCCACAAGCAAGAGTATTTGTTACGACAACGGAGGATGATACAAAGTCGGACAAGGAAGATGGGCATTTTTCCAATGGAATATCCGATACAGACAACAAGGGCAATTCTTCTACGGCAGATATTTCTTCTTCCCTAAATTCGGCTTCATCTAATGATAATGGAAGCGTGGGTAAGATCGGAACTAATAGCAATCTTTCCGATGCTATTACTGGTGGATTTTCCCCACAGCAAAACTACTCCAGACAGTCTGTTGGCAATCCTTCTTCCCTGCAAGAAGCAGATGCCAAACAGAATGATGGAGAGCACAATACATATCCACAGCATCAGTTTGGAGGTCAAACACAACAGTCTAATGGTTTTAATGCCAATGGCTACAAACCTAACGAATACCATAACGGCAATCAATAGGCATACAGAGGCGAATAAGCCACTATACATAAAAATCATCCCAAAGGACGATTAACCGCCATAGGCTACCGCCCAACTGTTATACGTTTAAGCAGCCTTGGGGACGGAGGCTGTTAAAAGTGCCGTCATTTTATAGGTACTTTTCGAGAAATCCTTTTGTAATACAGAAGCCGTGTCCGTCTTACTGTATTCCTAAAAGTTTCTCGGACTACTCGCAGGCTCGCAGTCGTGACCATCTTTGCAAGGTGCTTGTAATCATCCCATTTTAATCAGAGACAAGGACAAATGAGAAAGAAGAACATCATAAGGAAACCGCCCACGGAAGTCCATACCTACCGATGTACGAAAGAAGAGTTAAAGCAGCTCCAGACGCTTGCCAAGGAGTGTGGAATTAGTCTGAGCCGCTATGTCGTTGAGACTGGTTTGAAGCACCGTCCACGCATGAGGCTCACCAAGGAAGAGGTGGACGCTCTCAACTCTCTCGCCATCGCAAGGACGGATTTGATAAAAATCAGCAACGTGCTATCCAAGAAAACGGCTGAGGAAAAGGCTCGGTTCTTCAAAAATGAGAAGTTCATGCGTTGGTGGATTGATGCCGTTGCAGGACTTATCCAACATTGGTATAGCATTGAAGAGAATATCGCAACAAACGTACAGACCAAATCAAAGGAGTAATCATGATTATGCTCGCAAAGGTAGTATCGTATGGAGGCAACTCCGTAAGGTACGCATTGGAAAAGGAGAATGCAAAGACGGTCAAGGTGAACAATATGCCCGATGGTCTTGACCCTACCGCCATCTGGTACATGATGAAGCATCATTGCCAGTATCATCAGGCGGAAAGGACGGTGGGCAGAAAGTTGGAAAGATTCATGACCACTTTTGTACTTTCCCCATCAAAGGAGGAATCTGCCAACTTCACGATGGAAGATTGGGCAAACCTCCAAGACGAAGCATTGGAAGTTTTGGATTCTGTTGGACTTACGCCCAACGATTTCTCCAATGAGATAAAGACCAATTTCACCAATTCAATGAATGTGGGCGGATTGCACTCTGATTCCAAGTCGGGAACGCTGCACCTTCACATTGATTGTTGTCGTGTGGACATGGAGGGTAAGACCAATGATGTACACGACATTCATCTTCGGGCAATGAAGGCTGCGGAAATCATCAATATGCGGCATGGGTGGGAACAACCGCAGGAGATTCGGAATATGCGGAAAGTGGAGCTTGCGGAGGATTGCGAACATACTCTCAAAGATATGCAACAATTCAACATCGACAGATACTTCAATCTGTTGCGCATGAAAGGCTATGAGGTCAAACCTCGTTACGACAAACAACGGAAACTTGTCGGCTACACTGTCGGCAAGAATGCTTCCGTGTTCAAGGCTTCTGAGATTGGCAGAAAGTACATGGTGTCAAAGATTGAAGACACCTGGATGAAACTACACCCACAACCTACACAAGTCAAGACAAAGCCTGTTTCTCCATCCGTTGCTACTGCGCCTCGCCCAGTTCGTCCTGTCGTTCAGACTCCAACTGCATCACAACCAAAGTCGCAACCTCAAATTACACAAACGGCATTCAACATCAATACTGGCGATGAGGTCAAGAAGATTTGGATTCCGAACTCTGTCAAAGATGTCTTTACTAATGAGGTTCAGATTCCAGAGGATAATGATATTGCGACAACAGAGAATGTCGCTCATGTAGCGATGCTGTTGTTTGCAGGGTACATTGATGCAGCCACTTCCATTTCGGAATCATGTGGCGGTGGCGGTTCTGCTCCTTCTTCTGGTTGGGGTAAGAAGGATGATGAAGATGATTGGAGGTTTGCCCACCGTTGCGCACAGATGGCTCATTCCATGTGCAAGCCTAAACCACGCAGCAGAAGTTTCCACCGATAAATCAATGACAATATGGCAATCAGAAAAAGCAAGATAAACATAGACACAGAAGAAAGATCCGACTTCGACAACATGATGAATGATGTCGAAAACGAGGTTGAGGAACAGCAAGCCGAAGACGGACTTGTAAACCGTGTTCCTGAGTTGAAGCAGTTAAGTGAGGACATTGACAAGGCAACCGACACTTTCATCAATACCACACTTGAACTGGAGTCTGCCATTCAGCAGTATCAGCGTGCCGAGACGAAACTGGGTGGTTCGGTGAATACCATCTGTCAGAAAGTTGACACCATCAACACCCATATTGACAATGTTCTGAAAAATGCTCCAACCAAATTGAATGTGGCGGTTCATGCTTCTGATGAAGACATGAACGCCATTCAGAATCTGTTTAACAATGAGCATAAGTGGATTCTTGGCAAAATGCAGGCTCATTATCGGGAGATTAACTCGATGTTTGCCGATGAGCTACGTGTTGCTCAGAAGAGGTACAAGGAATACGATGGTTGTTACCTTGGCCACTATATCCAGTACTTCTTCTGGTTTTTCTTCACTTTGGGCTTCTTCGTTTTTGTCGCAGTTGTTGTTTCGTGGATTGGTGGCTACAATGGATGGTTTAAATAAGCTATTGTTGCGAACGTGGTTCGGAGCTACAAACTGGAACAACAAACCCACTGATCTTTAGCGGAAATACTAAAAATCAGTGGACTTGTTTATAAGATTGTCAATCTATTTAAGATGATCATCATCTAAAAGGTTTGAAATATTTACATTGTGTTTGTCTCTATACTTCAAAGGAGATATCTTCGTGAATCGTTTAAAGAAATTAATAAAATGAGCTTGTTCTGGAAAACCCAGTGCAAAAGAGATTTCGGAACTTCTCATTGTAGTGAATAAAAGCATTCGCTTTGCTTCTTGTATTATGCGAGCATTAATTACAGCTAATGGTGTCATACCGGCATTAGACTTACAGCATGCATTTAGGGTATGTACACCAATGCCAAGTTCCTCGGTGTAGTATTGAACACCATGGTGCTTGCAAAAATTTTTCTCAATCATTTCGGTATACGATAGGTACAATTCGTGTTGAGGGGTCGTTTGCTTTGGTTGACCATTCTTTACTGAAACATGCTCATTAGTGTTAGCAATAGCACAGAGTAGAAGTGTTAACATTGAATAAATACTTGCTTCGAATTGTACGGAAGTATCCATCTTGTCATACAACTCTCTCGACAGTTGTTTCAGTTTCCAAGGGAAGTTCTTTCACTTCCTCGCCATCAACAGGCACAGGGAAATTGAATACGATCTTCTTTATCCAGCTTCCGTCTTTCCTTTTCTCCGGGAACATTTCAATTCGCTCGATAAAGGCTTTCATAAACTCTTTCTGTTCCGCTTCCGTTGCGGAATGGTAGACTTCATCAAATGCCAGTAAGAGCCGATAGATATTGTCGCCGGAGATTTTCTCCTGCTGAATGCTGCGGATTTGGCTTTGCAATTCCCCAATCTGAACTTCGATATCCTCTATGGTATCATACTGCTCATCATAGCGGCGCTGCAAGTCCAAAATCTTTCTGTCATAGTGGGCATCGTTGATGTCCAAGGTGTCCATCTGACGCTCCAAGCGGCTTTTTGTTCCAAAGGCTTGCTTTAACTGACCTTGCAGAACGGCGATCTGCTTTTCCATATCCTCTGTATCAACTGCCGAGCCGATTTTCGCCTGAATCGCTTCTACAAACCGAGGATTGTTGACCATAGCGGATATAATCTTTGCCACAAACTTATTGATTTCCGTCTGCTCGATATTCAGTCGGAAGCTGCACTCATGCCCGGTTGGTGTTACTGTGTTTTTACAGTAGTAATAATATCTTGTTTTCTTGTCCTTGCTGTGAGCCTTGGCGATATTGCCATACATACTCTTTCCGCAGCATGGACATTTCAGAATACCGGACAGGATATGTGCGTGATCTGGATTATTGACCTTTTCCCGCTTAAAGGAATTGATCTTGCGCTTTTCCTGTGCCAAATACCAATCTTCTTCCGAAACGATTGCTTCGTGTTGCCCATCATAAATAGGGAACTCTGACTGCTCAACCACGTGCATCTCGTTTCTTGTACCTTGCTTCTTTTCCGTCCTGCGTCTGCCATAGGCTATCTTACCCATGTAAACAGGATTGTCCAGTACGTCCTGCACGAAGCTCCTTGAAAATCCGGGAATGGTATTGTTCTGCCGCAGCTTCTTGACAAAGCCATTGCGATTCAGGTATTTTGCAACTCCAGCAACCCCCTCGTTGGTGTGAATATAACGGTCATAAATAACACGGATTACTTCCACTTCATCCTCGGCAATAACAAGATCGCCGTTTTCCAGACTATATCCATAAGGGGCAAATCCGCCGTTCCACTTGCCCTCACGAGCCTTTTGCTCCCGTCCTGCCATTGTTTGGGTGCGGATATTCTCTCGCTCGATTTCTGCCACCGCAGACAGCACGGAAATCATCAGTTTTCCGGCGTCCTTAGAGCTGTCAATGCCATCCTCCACGCAGATCAGATTGACACCGAAATCCTGCATGAGCTGCAAAGAGTTCAGAACATCCGCTGCATTTCTGCCAAATCGGGAAAGCTTAAAGACCAGCACATAGGAAACGCCGTCTTTGCAGTCCTGAATGTCATTCAGCATCCGTTGAAAATCCTGCCGTCCTTGGATGTTCTTTCCGGAAAAGCCCTCGTCAGAATACTCCCCCGCAATAACCATATCTTCGTATGCCGCATACTTCCGCAGTTTGTCACGCTGGGCATCCAAGCTGTACCCGTCAACCTGCATAGAGGTGGACACTCTTGTATAAAGATAGCATTTAGTTTGTTTCTTTTTCAGAATCGCCACCTCCCTCATCCATTACTTTTACCATAAGTCCCTCGTTGCGGATATAATACTCCAAAAGCCACAGCACATAATCCGGTGCATGGCGGTTATCCAATTCCCACTCGGTCATAGTCCGGTAAGGGATATGGACGAGCTTGCAAAAATCTTTCCGGTTCAGTCCTGTACTTTCCCGCAACTTGATAATTCTGTTCTTACAATCCATCTGTCTTTTCTCCATTAAAAACAAAAATACACGTTGCGTAATCATTATAGCATAGCTACACCGAATACGCAACGTGTAAATTGTAAATTTTTACGCAGCCTTATTCGTCAAAGGCTGCGCTTGATTTCTTTCCTCGGAATGCTCTACTTTCTGCTGGGCATCCTGTTCCAATTTATCCAAAACCTGATGTCCGTATTTCTGGAGCATCTGGCTCATAACATCCACACAGCGGACAAATGCCGCATTATACTTTGCATCCTCATAATATTTCTTCAATAGGCAGTTACCTCCATCAAATTTCCATGTCCTGTCCACGCTTGCGGGCAGGTGCTTTGTGTTCCTGTGTTTCCTTTCCTCTGGCGAGGATAGAATTGATAAAAGCCCAAACCTTTTCGGATGCAACTTCCAGTGCATCAAGGAAAGGCTGGGCTTTCTGTTTCAATTCCTGATATTTTTTATTTGCTTCTTCACATCGCTGCTTCCAAATGGATGCAGACTTTTGAGCCGATTCCAGTTTCCCTTTCAATCGCTCATTCTCTGCATTGATGATAATGCCATTGGTGGCATAGCGTTTCAGCGTGTCACATTCATCCGGTGTCAGCGTGATATTGTTTCCGAATTTAACTTTCTTACCCATCGCTTCAATATCCTGCACCGTCAGAGCAACGGTCTTTACTGCCTTGGTTTCCTTTTGCAGAGCTTCCAGTTACTTTTTCTGTTTCTCTGTGGCAGCCTTGGCATCCTCCAAACTTTGTTCTGCCTGTGCCACCTGTCCGGTCACAGCTTCCAAACGCTGCTGCTCTGCCTGCACCTTAAACTGTGTCACCGTCAGATGTTCTTCAGTGCTGCCACGTTCTCCACGCTCCACATCGTCATATCCGGCTGCACGCATGAACTGAAAGAAGTCATCCTGCAACACACTGTAGGATGACTTCAATATCTTTTTTCCTTTTGCGTTAATCATGGGATTACCGTTTTCGTCAAGCACCGGCTTGCAGTCCCATTTCTTACTTCGACTGACCTGCGTGATCGTTTCCTTTACGGTTCCCCGGAGGGCTTCATCCTTACACCGCTTCGACCAAAGGATCTGCTTTTCCACCACAGGGATATAAACCACATGAAGATGGTAGTGGTACACATCCTCGCCCAGCGCTTCGGACATTGCCTGGTTGCGTTCATCGGCGTGCATCACAGCGGAGAGGATATACTGTTCACCGCCCACGATCTCCACAGCGGCTTTATAGGCATCGGCATAAAACTGTTTTGCAAATTCATAGCCGCCGTGGTTATAGAAGTAAGCGGAGTTCACATCAAAAACTAACTCGCCGTATTTAACTGCGTCCGGTTTCAGACCTCTGGTAGAGATGATCTTGTCCTGCTCCATCTGCTCAAACATTTTTACATAATCATCGGTAGGAGCTTTGAAATGGACATTCAGGGTCGTGCGTTCCGGCACAATGTCCTGATTGCTGTAGCTGTCCTTTTCACGCTCATTGTGTTCCTGCATTTTTGCTACATCGTCCGGAGTTTCCAAGTCCTGATTCCGGGCTACGGTGCGGTCTATTCCATCATTTCTTGCCATAGATTTTTTGTCCTTTCTTTGAGATTTGCAGACAGCGGGGAGCTACGGAGAGGCACTTTTTCAAAGTGTAATAACCCACTATAACACTTTCATCCATACTGGCTGCAAAGTGCCGTGGGCTCTCCGAGGGCTCTCCCGAGGGGGAGTGCGGTCGCTGCGGCGACCTCTGCTGACCAAGGCGAAAATGTCTGCAACTTTTCTTATGGTCAGCCCGTCTGCATGAAGCTGTTCCGGCGAACTTCCTCTTGCAGACGGTGGCAGCGAAAACCGTATCTTTCACTGCCATCCATAGGCAGCACTGCGGTGCGCCTATGGGGACGGGAGAAGCGAGGGGCTGCTGCCGGGGCATCATTTCTCCCGTCTTTGCTGCCATACGATGTCGTATCCCAGCACATCGGCAAGCTCCAATACTTCCTTGTATCGGATGCTTTCCCGCTGTAATTTTGCGGACAGGTTGGAAACGCTGTCGCTCCAACCGTATTCGTCCGAGAGCAGGTCAACAACTTCCTGCATGGTCATCCCAGCACGGATGATCTGTGCCTTTATTTCGTTGCGTACATTCATATTGAAAAATCCTCCATATTTTTGATTTGTGGTTTGGTGCAAAGGCTACTCTCCAAAGCGGAGCAGATGCACCGAACAGTAAAAAATCTGCTTTCTCCTAAATCGTTTTAATTTTATGGGTGCGATACTCTGTCCATATAGGCATATATCCCACTTTACTGTTCCATGCGGTTTGGTCTGGAACAGTGAAAACACCTACTGTTCCGTGAACCGGGTGCATGGTTTGGAGAAGCACGATTTGGTGAAATGGTTTCGTTCTGCGGTCAAGAACTTTGCTGTTTTCATTACCATTGATTTTCAATGCCCGAAAACAGCTCAATTCTGACCGCTGATTGTTCCTATAAAAAAGAAAAACGGGCAAAACACTGCGTACATACATACAGAAAATGAAAGACAGGAATCAGTCCTGCCATTCCTCCGGTACGTACGTACATGGCGAAACGTCGTAAAACCCGTTTATATTAGGTCGTGCCACAGCTTCCACGCCCATAAACCCCCATACCCGCCGTCCGGCAGAATTAGTGATGTTGTTGCAATGCTCCAAATTAAATTTCTTCGCATTGGCAACCATGGCATCGCTGAAGCTGCGGGCTTTCAGAGGGGCAAGGGAGTTTTCCTCGCACCACAGGCGATAGATAGCGTAGAAGTCCTTGGAACTGATGGAAGCATCCGCTTTGCGCCGGATATACCCCTCGGAATCCATGAAGTCAAAAATATTGTTATTGTCACGCTTGACCGCTTCCCGGTTTGCACGGATGCGGTCACTCTCCGTAAACTTAAAGTTGTTGGCAGCGAGCCGCTGTAAGCCTTCAAACGCCCAAAGGAAAATCCCCTCGGCTTCGGCTTTCATTTTCTCTGCAAGGTCGGGATCATCGGCTCTGCCTACGGGTTTTTCCTTGGTAGTCAACACAAGCTGTCTGCGGTAAAACCCATCGCTGCGGTCATACAGGGCTTGCAGATCGCCGTTGCTGAATGCCAGTAATCGGCAGAACATCCAGCCCTGATAACTCTGTTTGTTCTTTCGCTCCAAATCCATTCTGCCTTGCGCTGTCACAATGGATTTTACATAGTTGGTCTGACGCAGAGCTTCCATGCACATATCATCATCCACACACAGCAGGATGTGTTCCAGATCAGCACGGGCGAAGCGGTCTTTAGAAATCTTACCGATACTGCCGTCTTTCATATTCGTACCGAATATAGCAGAAAGCACCGAACCGATTTGAGATTTGCCCTCGCCGCCGTTGCCCTTAATCACCATCATGCGCTGTCCCTTGTTGGAGGGAATCAGGCAATAGCCGATAAATTCCTGCAAGGTGGGGATGTCCTCCGGGTACAGCAGACCGTCCAGAAAGTTCAGCCACAGGGCAGGCGCAGAAGCATCTGGATTGTAGGAAACAGGCAAGCGGCTCTGTACGATTTCCTGTTTCCCCTCGATAAATCTTCCATCCAGCATAAGTGTTCCGTTGGCAACATGGAGGCGGTCAGGCTGGGGAGGAAGATCCTCAACCATTGCTTCCAGTTTCAGCAATTCCATGATGTTTTTGATCTTCTGCGGTACGCTGCTGATGGTGTAGCTTTTCAGCTTTTCGTAGACCTCTCCCCGCAGGACAATATCATCCGTTACCCGTCCATTGGGCGTAAAGAAAGCTCTGTTTGCAAAGATGATTCTGCGCTCTTGCAGAAATTCTTCACAAAACAGAGCTTCGTTGATGTTCTGCCCCTCAAACCAGACAGGCAAGTTCATATCAGGCATTTTCCGTTTCTTCGCCATGGTGCGCCACCTCCTTTTTCTTTCGTGCGGTGTACTCTTGCAGAAAAGCAATTTTGCCATCTTGCATCAGCTTGTCCACCAATGCCACCCGTTCTTCCAGATCACCCACGGTAAGCACATCTGCCATATATTCGATATGGCAGTGCATCTGGCAGGCTTCCACAAAACGGTCATCATAAGGCTCGTCCGGTGTTTTGGGTGCATACAGCACTTTCCAATTCTCCAACAGATGCAGATAATCCGTCAGCACACGGAAGCAAAGCATTTCATCCTCCCGGAACTGTCGGATATGGGGGCGCTTTGGCTTGACCATAGCTGCGGCAGTGGGTGGTTTCGGGTCAAGCCCGAAGTCCGCAGCCAACTTTTGTGCCGCTTGCAAACTCGTCAGATTGAACAGCCTTGCCACAAGGTCAATTACATCCCCCTTGGCTCCGCAGCCGAAGCAGAAGAAATAATCTTCATTCAGCTTCAGGCTCGGATGCCTGTCATTGTGGAACGGGCAGCAAGCCATGCCGTTGCGGTTGACTTTCAGCCCGTAGTGTTCGGCGGCTTGCTTTACGCTGATTGCCGCCTTGATGTTTTCATAGATTGTCATAGAAAAACCTCCGTTCATAATAGTCTGGAAAGCACGAAGCACCCGCCGTGATTGGCAGGTGCTTCGCCCTTTCTACTATGGTTATGACGGATTTGGAAAAAAGCAGGCTAAAAGCAGGACAACCCCGTTTCAAAAAACAGGACAACTTATCTGATGATGTAGATTCCTTCACATTTGCATGGTATAATTAGAAAAGTGAAAAAACAGGACAGGAGGGCAAGCATGAATCAAGAACTTATGACATTGGATTTTTGGCAGGATACGGTCATATATGAGGGAAAAACATTTCCTATCGGTACTCTTGCCTGTGATGCGCTGAATGTTCCTGCGGATACCATTTCTAAAATGAACGAGCAATGCGAGAAAATCAATCTTATGCTTGGGGCGATGAATGCGAAACAGGATGCTTCGGCACTCTTTCCTATGGTAAGGGAAGCTGCTCTGGCAATGCTGGATATTCTCAGTAAAACGCCGCCATTCTCCTATATGGATGTTCCAAAACACAGAGAACGGATAGAAAGGGTCTTTACTACGGATTGTGCGTTGAGCCATTTAGAGTGTGTCCAAAAAGCGAACAGCGGCACAATGCAGCTTGAAGACCTCGTAAAATATGAAGATGCAGTACTACTTGAACGTTATACTGCGGTTTTCGGGCATCTGGCATTCTCTCTCGGAGAATACCAAAAGGCAATGCTTGATTTTGCGGAAAAGTCGGATAGCAATGAAGCAGACCGCACCGCAGAGGGCTTTGCAAAGATGTTCGGCAGCTATTTCCCGCCGGAGTTCTCCATCACGGAGGGCAATGCCTGGATGTCTGTGTCCAAACAGTCTGTTCAGTATGTATCCACCATCCGTCCCGGTGAGGATGTGGCAAAACTGGTCAAGCGGATGCACTATGTTTCCTTTGTGGGGATGTTCCGGTCTGATCTCTTTGAGGGCTTATGTGTCGGTCATGCACCGAAGAAATGCAAAATCTGTGGCAAATGGTTTTTGACCACCAATGCAAGGCACACAAAATACTGCGGCGGTTATGCACCGGAGGACAAGCTGCACCGCACCTGTCGGCAAATCGGCAATCTGAAAGGCAGAGAACAGCGAGAGCTTGCAGACGATCATCCGGTTATCCAGATATACGAAAAGCGGCTGAATACCATAAACCGCTATATCAAGCGTGGCAAACTGGACGATGACGTAGCGGAGGTTATGAAGAAACTGGCGAAAGATAAGATGCTCCGGGCAAAAAGCAATGTCGCTTATGCCAAAGGAGCTTATGAGAAAGAAATGGAACAGGCTGCTTTGAAAAAAGAAGCCCTAAAGAGAATTTGAATTTGGAGGTATATCCATGGAAGGAATAAATGCAAACGATAAAATTTATAAAATGTCCTTTTCAAAGGTTTATCCACTTCTTGTTACAAAGTGTGAGAAAAAGGGACGAACAAGAGAGGAAGTAGATCAAGTTACTTGCTGGTTAACAGGGTATAGTAAAGATCAAGTGAATGATTTTCTGATACATGATGTTGCATATGGAGACTTCTTTTTGAATGCTCCCCAGCTTAATCCTAATCGAAAACTGATTACAGGGAAAATCTGCGGAGTTTGTGTAGAAGAAATCGAAGAACCGCTAATGCAGGAAATACGCTATCTGGACAAGCTGATTGACGAGTTAGCAAAAGGAAAACCGATGGAGAAAATATTGAGAAAGTAATAATTGATATTGAGGAGGTTTTAGTATGTGGACTTGTCCAAAATGCGGAAGGGAGTTTAAAAGGACAAATCAAAGTCACTATTGCGGCAAGGCTCCTGAAAGTGTAGATGAATATATTGAATTACAGATTCCAGAAGCGAGAGCGTATGTTGTGGAATTAAGAAATCTAATTCTTCGTTGTGTTCCAGCAGTTAAGGAACAGATTGCTTGGAGTATGCCAGTATATAAGAAAGACAAGTTCTCAATATCTTTTGCTGCCTGTAATAAACATATTAGCCTTTACGTAGATACAAATGTTTTAGAAATATTCAAGTCACAACTAAGTGCTTTTACAATAAGGAAAAATGCAGTCTATCTGCCCTATGAGAAAGAATTACCGATTAAAATAATTGAAAAAATTATAAAACAAAGCCTTGAAGAAATAACGTGAATTTCAGTTTTCTGGAGATTGATAAACGTTATTAAAGTGAAGGGAGGTGCGCTATGCTGAATGATTTTACATGGAATATGACCGGATACATACCGAAGCACCAAGTCAATCCGCACGGTGATGGTCTCATTCCCTATGTGGCAGAGCGCATCTTCCAACTGGAGCCGGAACCGCCAACGGTTAGCAATCCAAATGAACATATTCTGTCTGCATTGCAGGAAAAGAATTTGCTATATTTTTCGTTCTTCCTGCACCACTACGAACCACAGCTCAACAAGCGCATCAAAGGCTTTCTCGGTGTGGATGGCGGCGATCTGTACGACACAGATCGATTTATAGATATAAAGCTATCCTGTCGGGAGCAAATGCTCCAAAAGCTGATGGATTATGATCCTGCCAAGGGTGCGGAGTATGCTACATACATTTTCCCGTTCATACGGGATGCGATGCTCCGTTTCCGTATGGGCGAAGAAAAATGGTCGGTATCCTCTCTGACCAATTACAAAATGGTGCGGTCAATGGCTTGGCTCTACCATAACACCAAGGATGCGGTCAGTGAGTTTTCAAAGAAATACAACTGCGACCTTGCCCTTGCGGAAGAATATTTGAAAGTTGTCCGTGGCATCCGCAATCAGCAGCCATTCTATGTGACGGACGAGGACGGAGAAGAAACAGGCGAAGATGTTGCCCTTGATGATACTTGGAACTATGCCGATATTCTCTGGAATGGCATACAGGCAGAAAAGGTGCAGCGGGCATTTGAGAAGCTAAACTACCGGGAACAGACCTTGCTTGAAAAGCGGCTGGCGATCTGCATGACCTGCGGGCGTGTCGGCTCATGGAAAGGCCGCCCCACCTTTGAGGAACTGGCTGTGATGTTTGAGGGCAGCACAGCCAGCGGTGCAGAGCGAGCCTACCGTAGAGCAGTGGACAAGCTGACGGAGTTTTTGGTTGCCGAGGGTGCTATCCATGCTGTCCGGCTGAAACAGAAATCCAAAACTAAACGCAAAAAGAAAATCGCCACCGCAATCTATGAATATCAAGCAGACTGCGACGGCGAATGGGGCGAGATTTCATTGGATTTTGAGAATGGTACAGCGGAGATCATCCGGCTTGCCGATTGGGATACGATGAAAACAAACCGCTTTGCGAACAAGGCAATAGTCTATCTTCTGAACTGTGAGAATGAGAAGCTGCCAAAGGAAACGATTGTGGCAG
>FZPS01000166.1_pt32 | contig 20486 bp, 13 predicted proteins | sample 1817821 | NCBI WGS metagenome assembly FZPS01 (sample SAMEA104158645, study PRJEB21678) | metagenome | place: Germany | collected 2015-04-21 | reverse complement strand
GGATATTTACTTCGTTTTATTGGCGATAGTGTTGCTATTTCCTATGGAACTGCTTGAACCCTTAGGTGTTCCTACGGTAAGTGTGTTATCCATGCTGGTGTACGGCGTAATGCTAGGTTGGGGCAGTCATTTGTTTGCTGATATGTTGACCCCACAGGGAGTGCGTTTGGTATGTTGGCGTAAGTTCAAGGTACGATTAGTGCCGAAGTGGGCGATGTTTGCGACTAACTCCAAGTGGGAGGATGTGTGTTACAAATTTGTTAGGGTAGTAAACACATTGGCTGGTTTAGCGTATGTGGTGTGGTGTCTGTACATCTTAGACCTTTTACCTTGGGTCGAAAACCTATTCTAAACCAGCGACATTAAAGAAAGGAGAATGATAATATGAGTATACAGAGAACACGTATACAAAGGCTTTTAGTGCTTTTGCTAACGATGTTAATGCTGTTTGTGCTGGCTGTGCCTGCATACGCTGCGGCCGGTGTTAATACAGCTGAATACTGGGATGAAATGGCTAATCAGCTTGTGAACAGCGGTACGCTTAAAGACAGCAGTGATTTGGCTAAGAGGCTTTCTGACGTAGCTGGTGATTCACAGTTTGTATTGGAAGGTGAGAAATTCTACACCGTTGTGGTTACCTCAGGACTTACACAGTACGTAGGCGGGCGTGAGGTTGACCCAAATAGCCCTGTAGATGTTTCTAGATACCAAGCAATTTCTGTAGCGTCAGTACCTTCACAGGGCGGTCCGACACGCGACGTCACTGTTTATGTGCATAATGACGCAGGTAGTGCGGCTCTTGGTAAAATATCCGCTCATGCAACACAGGGATTGCTGAACCAAGCGAATGTAAATCCTGATACAGGAACAGCAATGGGTCTTTTATCTGGAATTATGCCAGCGATTAACGTAGTGCTTGGTTTGATGGTAGTAGTTATCTCTATCGGTATGACAGTATTCTCAGCTTTGGATATTATTTATCTGGCGTTCCCTGCATTTAGGTCAATGGTGGATAACAGTGTTGAGCAGGGTGGTAAGGGAACACGTACAACCAAAGACGGTACTGTTACATCTAGATGGGTTACACAGGACGCTATCTTGGCGGCACAGGACGCAGAGAATACACAAGGCTCACCTTGGGGTTCTTACTTCAAGCGTAGAATACTTGCTTATGTGTTCTTAGCGATTATCCTGTTCATCCTGTTGACAGGAAATATCTTCTCAATTACAACTCTTGTAACGAACGCACTTCAAGGTCTGTTCAATTCACTTGGTCTGTAATTGTGAAGCACAAAGCAAGTATTCCCCGTGAGAGCGGGGGTGTTTCACAAAGGTAAAGGGGACGGTGCGAAGCATCGTCCTTTTTAGTTCCGTCAAGAAGTTGTAGGCCTACGGGGATTGTAGTAAAAACGAACGAGGGGTGATGAAACGATGACTATTGATGGATTAGTAGAAGAAATGGTCGAGGCTGCGTCCAATTATCCGGGAATTGACTTGATTATGTACAGAACACTGGTAGGGAACATCGCAAATATCACAGCGACTTTCGTAGGTATCGTAGCGGTAGCACTGGCGGTGTTTCTGCCAATTATATTAGCTTTAGAGCTTGCGATTATTAACTTTCCTCCGCTTACACAGGCGTTGGTAGACCGTGAGAATTATGTAGCGGAGGCGGGAGTAGAGAAAAAGAGAAGGAACTGGGGGCTTTTCGTAAATGACGCACGTAAGGCACTCAGGATGCACGCAGAGACCCAAGAGAACATAAACAAGTGCTATTTCAGGGTTAAATGGGTTACGATGTTTACGACAGGTATTTCAATGGCTGTACTGTTTTCAGAGCAGGAATCAATCGTGCGTATTGTAACCAAAGCGATAGGGCCAATCTTACTGCGTATAGCAGCGTCTTAAAAGGATGGTGATGACACATGAAGTTCAAAGGTTTTATCCGCAGGGCGAAGCGTAGAGTGTCGTTGTTACTGATTATTATTATGATGATGACGATGATGACTATGTTGACTGGTTGCAGAGTCGACAACTCGTTGATAAACTCGGCGGTTGTCAACTCCGTTCTGGCTAAGGATATATTCGCTAGGATACAGGAGCAGGTGTCGCTGGTTATCGACCTAAGGGAAAGACATATTATTCCCGATGTTATGGCTGACGGGCTTTTAAGTGAGCTTGGAGCTGTAATTAAGGGAATTGAGAAGATTTACGCAGGTACTATTGTGTATACCAGTGATGGCAGTACGGATTCTGATGACGACGAAGCTGTAGCGGTTACGATAGAAGCCGACGGTGGGCGTCACGATTTTATTGAGCGTGTGATTGCAAGTATTTGCAGGTTTGGTTCGTATCCTACTACTGCTGAGGTAGAGCCTGTCGAAGTAAAAAGCAATGAAATTAAGAAAAAAGAATTGGATAAGGCTGATAAATACTCGGGGTACTACGGAAGTTTTATCAACGTCTATGATGGGTTCCTTACAGAGAGTTTAATTAAGCACTCTAACTATAAGAGTGTGTTTAATTTAAATGACCCTCGTCCTCTTGAAATCTTCGGCAGTACAGAAGAAGTCAAGAAAAAGAAAAAAAATAGTGCTGATTCATTGCCGACGTCTATTAAGGGTTTGGTAGACTATCTTAACGGTTTACGTGACATGGACGTTTACTACTTAAATCCTTCCCATGCTGATAGCACAGCGAAGCTTGCGAACATCAAAGATAAGATACAGCAGGCACTGGGCGGGGATACGAACGCATTGAATGAGCTTATCGGTAGCGGTATTTTTGCCAAGGCTGGTGAAAAGGTAAACATCAGTGCCAGTCCTATAAGCGAAAGCTCTATTTACAGAGAAATGAAATTTGACGTAGATGATGTTCGTGGAAGTCCTGACGGTACACAGGAGCCAGTACCAGAAGCAGTTTCTTATCTGATTAAGCTTCTCGACAAGACTGAAATCGAAAAAGCTTTCATGGTTGGTGAGAAGGAAATAGATATAACCGAAGGGGTTCGTATCGGTAACGTGTTCTTGATTACCCGTTATCCTCTGGCGGTATTCAGGGGCGTTGTTCAAGACCCTTCTGATTCCAGCAAGTACTTACCTGTATTCTTTCCGACAGATTCCGTAAGCTCTTATCCGTCCATTAAAGGTTCAAGTTTCTCAGGTACGGCGGGTTCTCTGACAGAGAATTACGATACCACAGGCGGTAAGGGTACTGCTGAGAATAAGACTGCTTATGTAGACATCTTCACAGGGGAAATGTACTTCAAAGATGGTGAGAGAAACGCTGCTCAGCCTTTTATGGGCATAGGTTCTCGTGACCTTGAAGCGTCGTTCGTTGTGAAGCCTGCGACGAGTGTTTACAAGGTGAAAGATAACGACGCATTGATAACAACTGTATCCCATACGGGCGGGACTGTGTATAGTCCAGTAGACCGTGTGGACATAGGCGTATCCACAGTAGAGGTTTCTAAGGCTACGGTAGGCACTATGCCTGTATTCTTCCTGACCGATTACTTGGAGCTAATTTATTCGCCTGACACCGTAGGTTACGACGCATTTACTGCTTACGGTAGAAAGGTTAAGCTCGACGAAAAGATAGTCCTTGGGAAGGACGCTATTACAGCGGACACAGGTTCGATTGCATATATCGTAGGTGACGGAGCTACGACGGATGGCTGGAATAAACGAACAACGAATTATCCTTCTATCGGTGTCGAGGATTTGATGGACATAGACGGCTTCTATACGTACAGTAGTGGTTTTCAAGCTAAGCCCAAGGAGGAAGGTACTTCCGCTGAGAATGGTTCGTCGGTAGTACGCTTGATTAAGTCAGGTCAGCAGTTTGAGGCTGCGGGTACAATCCACTCTGGTGACGTAACTGCGGAGCGTAGCGATATGCTTCCTCAGATAGCGGCTCAAAAGAGTGTTGAGTGCGTAATGAGGTTTGGTGCGTCAGGGCTTGATGAAGGCGACGAAGGAGTTCGTAAGAAGACACCTCTGTACGGAATTCTTGTGCGAGGTAATGTGTATGAGCGGCAGCTTCTGACAGATTGGATACTGGCGTCGGGTAATGCGAACCTCATCAAGTGGGAGAAGACCATAGCCGACTTAGGGTATCCGAACTATAAGATAAGCAACGCAGTTCTTGATGAAAAGCTGAAAGGCAACTACGCATTTGAGCTTAACCAAGACGGACTGCTTACGCTTGACCTTGATACTATCTTGGAAATCAACAAGGAGTACGAGGAGGAGCGTAGAGGTGGGGCATTGGTTTACCTCAGAACACTTTTATTGGTGCTTGGCTTTGTTTTAATCGCTTACGTAAGTGTTCTTATAGGTGCGTGGGTGGCAGACGTGAACTTCGATTTAGGCCTGAATTTGCTCCACAAAGTAAGTATCGGGCATTTCGTAGCCGTAAGGTCGCTGGATGAAATGCCAGAAGCTGACCCGGAAAGCAAGACGGCCTACGTGGATTTCAGGAAGTTGTTAGTAAGGTGTTTCGTATTTGCAGCCGTAGGCGTTATTATCCTCACCGTAGACCCAGTCAATTTGGTGATTAAGATAATGACATGGCTGAGCTTTGTGATAAACTTCCTCAGCGAGAAGCTTTTTGGCGTAAAAGTCTTTTAAGAAAGGTGGGTATCAACAGATATGATTTTATCGGCGACACGCAAAGTATTTACACGTCTGTTAGTAATGATATTGCTGATAGCCCTGTTGCTTCCTACGGTAGCTGTCTTTGCTAATACTCCTACGAGTATGTACGCACAGATGAATACTTTTGAAGCATCGGGTTCTCCGCTTTTGAACCCGAACTTTACCACAAACCAATGGAATAAATGGGAGACCGTGGCGTGGGGTGTCTTCCTTTCCAACTTCGTTGTGCCGATGGCTGACAGTTATGAGAGTGCGTTTAATACGGCTTCCAACGAAGGTTCAAGAGGTTCAGGGTTTAAGGCATTAAACTTTTCAATGTCAGGTGACCCTGCTGCACGTGGTATTCTGCAGGACTTCCTGCGATTTGCCATCGACAGTGCAATGGGAAACTCTAAGGAGCTTCATGTGTCTTATTACTACTTAGACCAAGCGGGTAACATTATAGAGCCGTCAGTACCGGGCGATGTGAACAGTTCTGCGAAGATAGTTGAAAAGGTAAAAGACCCAACAAAGCAGGATATTAAACCTGAAACAACATCTGTAGCGAACTTTGCTTCGCTGCTTCCTGCTAACTTGGCTGATTTATCGGGAACTGAGAGAGCAAACCTTCTGAATAATGACGTAGGTGCTTGGATTGCGGGTACTCCGTACGGTTCAAACAAGTACGATGACGTATTTGGGGTCAATGCGGTAGCGTATTTGCCTTGGGACATTCTAGATGCCGTATTAGGGGGCAATGCGGCAGCGTATTTGCCTTGGGACATTCTAAAAGTGATGAGAGGCGCCTACCCAAATCATATAGCAATTCCACCGTCTGTGAAGTCAGACTACAACAAGTCAGCTTTATCGGGTGATAATAAGGTGCGTAATTACCTTAGCCAATATGCGAAAGCTTACGCAGATTCCGAAGATACATCCAGAGGAACTGCTGTAAAAGACATCGCAGTTGCTAAGCTTCCAATAATCTGGTTAAAGGTGAATGAGGGCAGTCAGGAAACCTACGTAAAGGTGTGGGATATGCTTGACCCTTGGGATTATCAAGTATTCCTGACTATGCTTGCAAAAGAGGTAAACTCTAATTCAACTTACGATACAATGCTGGGAACTCAGAAGGTTTGGGAAACAGTAATGGACAACATTGACGCTGCGTTCTCCCAAGCTACTCCGATTTACATGGACTGTTTTGGTAACATCGTAACCAGAATAGGCGGTAAACCAATCGTAGTTATTCCAGCGGCTTATAACAAGCATTTGACTACCAAGCCAATGGTAAACTTGGTAACTTCACTGTTCCTTACAGGACCTACATCTGGCGTAAGTTCTGACTTTCTGTTAAGTCAGGGTAAGATGTCAGTTAAGTCTGTGAGCTGGTGGATTTCAAACGATAATGAAACCGATATGAATATAGCAAGTCTTTTCGGTCCGGGTATGCCAGCTTTCGGATGGATAGGTGCAAGTATGCCGAACAATGCGGTTGCTCTTTATTATGACAGCGACAGCTTGGCGTATTTGACTTATAAGGACAGACAGAAGTCCGATGACATAGACTATTACAGAAAGACACTTAGTTACCAGAACTATCAGCTGTTCCCTCAGGTAGCGGCGGTTCTTGGTGTTCTTGACCTTGACATTGGTTTGGACGGTAATAGAAGTTTTACTCGTGGAAGTAAGACGGACTTAGTTACTCCTCGTTTAATGCTTACTGGTATATCTAAGGCTGCGGGTCTTGGTGTATCAGACTCTAAACCGTTTGAAAGCAGAGGTGCGGGTATTAAGTCACTGATGACGAACATCACGTTCCAAGAAGGACTTATTGGACTTTTACCATCAGCTTACAACGAAGCCGAAGTTGAGTACGCACAGACGATGGTATGGCAGCATGCGCAGACGCCGATACTTGGCAGTCCAGTAGTCATTCCTGTGGCTATGGAGGCAGGTAAGGATGGCGGTAAGACTACATGGGCTTATCTTGCACGTGACTTCGTGAACTACTACGGTACAGAGTACTATCCAAAGAATAAGGGTATGGAGCTTAACAGGCTTGCTCAGCTGGTGAACGATGTATCAATCAACTACGCAGAGCCAAGCGTATATGTGCACTTCGCCCGTAAGTTGATGTACGACGCAGATAAGCGTCCTTCATTGCCGATTGTACTTCACGCTAAGACTGCAAAGATGAACCCTTATATCAACATCATAGCTCTTGGTGACGGCAATACTTATTTGAACTTGCCTAACTGGTGGAGTTGGCTTGAATCCCAAGGTTTTATTTGGAGAGAGCCTGATTACCTCAAAGAGAGCAGTGGAATTAAGACCGACTGGTTTACAACGTCACTAAGTCAGCTTAGTGCTTTGAACTTTGCGAGCATGACACAGCGTTGGGTAAAGGCCTACCCTGTAAATAAAGTGTTGTCGAACGTGGCTACGTATTTAGGTATGAGAGGGGACAGTGAGTTCGCTGCGGCGGCTGCTCCGTATGTTTACCTCAGCTACTTGAATATGTACGGCGTAGGAACTGTGGACGGGAATAACGGCGTGAATGTATCTACGCTTAATAAGAACCCGACTAAGTTCAACGAGAAGATATTTGACGCTAAGAGCAGTCCAGTTTTCAACTATAACCCAGCCGACAATACCAATATCAAGTCGGACGAGGACATGATGAGAGAAACTACCAACAATGTGTGGAAGCTCTTATCACCGACATCGGGGCATGAGTACAAGAGACAGCTTATTTCCAACATGGTAGGTAACTTTGTTTACGACCAGTATATGACTACCGTGTTTGGAGGTACTCTGGAATACTACTCTGGCGGGGTACAGCAGACAGTTACGAAGTCACAGACAGGCTTCCTCAGATTCCCGTCATTGGAGGACAACGTCTTTACACGATGGTTTTATCAGGACTACGCAACAGTAGCGATTGTGCTGTTGTCGGTAGGGCTTATATTCATAATCATTCTGGGCGTATTCCGTGGGCGTAAGTTTACTTGGTTCTTGGTAGCCGTGTGTCTATTGGTAATCAGTGTCGTAATCATACCGTTTGTAAACGACATTGCGTCGAACTCAATGGATAATCTGGTATCCAAGATACTCAAAGACAAGACTACGCTATGGAGCATGACCGAGTATATAGCGAACGATAATATGGTTGAGGACTACATAACAGTAGGACTTTCACCAGAAGAAGCCGAAATTGCGGCGGACATCACAAAGAGCTTGTCCTTGGCGTATACTGACAGGACGCTTGTATTGAAGCAGGACATTTCCCATAAGGTTGTATCTTTGGGTAATTACTCAGCGTACCAGCAGTTTGCAAGCACAAGGTGGATGTTGCCGACGATAATGAGGCAGTTTGCGGCAGAGGATAACAGCAATGCGTATGTGTACATTCCTCTTGTTGATATAGCCGAAGACGCAGCTAATGCGTACTGGTGGTACAATCCAGCGGACGCACAAGCTTCTGGACGTAGGCTTAGCGAAGGCACTAATCCGAACTACGCAGTCGGGACACAGCAGGGTGTTTCTAAGGTGCAGTATACATTCGACACCATTCAGGAGTTTTATCCGCAGTACCACTGGGTGGACACAAGTTTAGTATATGACTCAATAGGACAGCCGACAGGTTCAAGCCCTGAAACTAAGGCGAAGCTTTCATACAGAAGCATTTCGCAGTCAGTGACAGGTGGAGAGCCGAAAGTAGTACCAATTCACGACTTCATCTACATTTACATGAACAATGCGTATACAGCGGCTGACCCGAACGACCCGAAAGCTCAACAAGTTCCGTTGCTTCTTTTGAAGGACAGACCAGCGTTGACACAAAGCAATGCTAAGAACCATCTTTATTGGGGAGACCCTGTGAAGATAGAAGACAGTTCGTTAAATGGTGGTAGAGATACTTATTTATCCAACTTGTACGGATTTGAGGCAGGATTGCCTGCTGCACGTGCCGTGTTAGGTCATACAGACCCTGATGACACATCGGGTGCAGTTACAAGGATGAACCACAACAAGGCTAAGTTGGTGTTGTTCCAGTTAGCTCAGAAGTATAACCGAACAGACCCAAGCACAATGTACGGGGAATTCGCATACTTGTGGTCGACAGAAACGCAGTATCCTTACTTCTACGCTCTTGTAAAAGACACGATGGAAGCTGCGGGTATTTACGATTACCAGACAGGTGACGTCAACAATGAGGCTACTGAGAACCCTTGGTACGCACCAGACAGACAGCTTGGTGTAATGCTGAACGCTTTAACAGGTATGTCTGTGGCGTCAGGTGGCGGTACTGCATTGAACGCTGATTTGAATAAGTTTTTCGGAGCAACCAGAAAGAACTTCATGTATCAGTCTGGCGTAACTGGAATGGACTTAGTGGCCGCCTTTGATAAGGCTCTGTTGCCTGCGGGTGCTGCGGGAAGTACACAACCTGTGTTTACAGGTTACGTAAGGGATATTTTGGACTTAGAATCCATGTTCCATAACGTAATTCCATATATGTATCAGATGTCCGTAGTAACGGGCGGTTTAACAGGCGACCATGCCGCCGACAAAGGCTTGTATGGTAGCGAACTCATCACAGACGGACAGTATAAGCTTTATAAGGGTTTGCCTGAATCATGGCTGTTCCGTACAAACTGGGCAACCAAGATAGTTGAAGCTCCTGCTTATAACAAGCCAGAGCGAATTGGATACTGGGTAGGCGATACAAAGGTATACGACGAAGTGACAATGACTTACTTCCCTGACGCATACCATGCGGTTAAGGATGGCGGTCGTGACATGGTATTCAGTGAAGCTCAAATGAAGATGATGGGTCTTGACGAGAACGACCTTACAACATTGGAGCTTAAACTGGTGAAGCTCAACAAAGATATAGCGAAGCGTTGGACACAGCTGATTAACTACATCAACGTAAGTGGAATTTCGGCTGAGGTTCTTGTAAGACAGATGGCGTTGGAAGCAACTCTTGCGTTCAACGAAATCGTAACTCCGAGTGGACTTGGCAACACGGCTTTCGCCTTAATGCCATCTACCGTGGACCTTCGCTCATTGTCCTTTGACACTATTATGAGAGTTATCTTGCTGAACACTTCCAAGGATACGAACTTCTTTGGAACAGCTGCGATGGAATCCGTAATCACAAACTTCGGACTTTTATCGGGAATTCTGTTCTTGGTAGTAACTTGGGTGTGTGTATACGGGGTAACAATCGTAAGAGCTGCGTTCTTAGCCTTCTTGTTCTTGGTGGGTGTGTTTGGAGTATTCCGTGGCATATTCGCTTCCAATGCAAGCAAGAAAGCTACGTTGTTCGGCTATGTGACAAACATAATCCTTTTATTCGGACTGTCCTACCTGTACTATCAGGTGTTCAATGTTCTGATGATTGGAGCCGACAGCACATCGTATGTAAATAGCGGATTTCAGGGAGCACAAGCCGCTCCGACAATCGCTTTAATCATCATACTGGTGGCGAGCTTGCTGTACATCTGGTGTATGTACCGGATGTTCAAGGCAGTTGTAGGTTCTATACGTTCAGGTTCTTATGACTTAGGACTTGGGGCTTACAAAGATAAAGCTGAGGCCACTATTGGAAAGGTGTCCAGAAGCATAAGCAATTTGAGAATGGGTCACGCTTACGAAGATGCCGAAGCTTCTTATGGAGGTTACGGTAGTGGCTCAGGAGCAGTGCTTGCTGGAACAGCGGGTTCAAGAGGCACTACTGGCAGTGGTAGCACAAAACGTAAGAGAAGGGGAGGCGTATCACCTTCTGGAACAGGTTCAGGTGCGAGAGCATTGCAGGGTAATGCGTCAACGAAATCCCAGAGCGCTTTATCGGCACTGGACGACTATGAATCAGTGGACGCTGCTATTGAGAGAGGTAACAAGGCGGGAGCTAAGGCAGAGCCAGCGGTATCGTTGGATGATTACTTAGCTTCACCGACAAAGACCGAAAAGAAGAAATAACTAACTACACAGTTGGGGAGCGTTAGCCTCATTAACGCTCCCTTAACTTAAATCAGAGGCAGGAGGTGTGGAATATGGAAGGTTCTGAAAGCTATAAACGCTTAGTCAAGCACCCGCAAAACGGGAAAATATTCTTGCCGATTAACATTGACGGCTTGGAGGAAACCGACCATTTTATGACGATACCGAAGCTGGTAGTTTTGGGAATACTGGGTGTTTTCCTGATTATCATAATTGGAAGTGCGTCGCAGGGCGGAATCAACCTAGGCGCAGGACTTTTTATCTGGTTCATCATAGCTCAGTATGTAATTCGCTATGTAGTATTCGAGGAAAAGCGATACTATAAAGCCTATATGCAGACTAAGCAGGTTGAAGTGTGTACGCCAGCAGAGTTCTTTAAGATTACTGCAGTAAGGGAAACTCCTAACGGTTCAGTAATCATGTTCCGGAACGGGCAAGTAGGCGTGCTGGTACGTCTTGAACGTGGTACAGTCGTAGGAAGACTGAATGATTTTATGGGTGAGCATTACGACGCAATGTCTGAAATGTTCAGGGCGTTGCTGAGGGCTAAGTTGAAGTTCCTTGTTATGGACGTATGTGAATCTACGGGTAATGAATCGACTGTAGACGCATTAGGCCGATTAACAGTCAACAGTACAAACAAAAACATTAACAAGCTCATGGAGCTGCAAGTAGGTTACATCAAGACGCTCGTCAACGACACGATTTACTCGAAGGATTATCTTTTGATTTACGCCGAAGCTTCCAGAGTAGGTACGCTGATTGCCGAAGTTGAGGAAGCATTGAGAATGTCGATGGACGGAGCGATAGATGGGTACGAAATTATGGACCAGAACGGTATCAGTGCTTTCGTATCTGAATACTTTGGCGTAGGTTACTTCTCAGGTGAAGATGTATTGCGTGCGGGTGTTGTACGTAAGGCGTTCAAGATTGTGGGCGTTGAGTACGAAGACGGCGTGCGTATTACACTGGGTGACGCTGAAAGGAAAAAGCTTGAAATGCAAGTTAAGGGCATTGAGGAAGGCAAGTTCACGGCAAGGCAAGTTTCTTTACGAAGGGCTTTATCGGTGTCAGGGAACTCTGTGGAAAGTTCTCCGGGATTTATCACAGACATACCACAAGCTGGGTCAGGGGTACTGTTTAATGCAGTTCAGGAAGCTCCCAAAACGCCTCAGAACGTTTTTGGAGGCTTTGGGGGTATAAATCCTCAACCCAGTCCATTCGGAGGCTTCACAGGCGTTTCTCAGCCCAATCAGACCCCTTTTGGAACGCCACCCAACCCCCAAGAAGGACCTCAAAGGTAGTGATAGTTTCAAGAGCAGGTAAAAGTAATCAAGATGGGGGCAGATAGTGGATGAAAATGATGGTTGTGGGCGGTAATCGTTCACGAGAATATGCAGAACATATCCAAAGTCAATTCTCCATCGCAACTGAGGTAATTCCGGGAGTTTCTCTTGAAGACATTGAGAGGGCGGCAGTTTTAGGGAATCTGATGGAGCGGGTGTTGGTTTTAGAGCAAGCGTGGACGATTGATGGAGTTTCTACTGATGAGCGAGAAATAAGGAAACGCATAGGCAAAATGACAAAGCAAGCAAGGGACAGGGACGGTCACGAGCAATATGTGTTTATGGCGAGGGATAGAGCGAGTGCGCAACTACTTTATGAGGAAACATACGATATTTGTGAGCGAGCAGTAATCGTGTATTATCCGCAGAGCGTAACCGTGGTAATTCTTCACGAACTTTTAGCCAATGATATTGCAGGACTTCGCCCGTCACTTGTTTACATTCCACCCGTTACAGAGACTGAAGAATCTTATACGGTGGAAGTGGATACAGAAAGAATAAATGACCCGTTTGTCTTTGAGCAGGAGCAGAATCAAAACAAGCGTGTCATCAAGAAGAAACGTGGAGTTGCGATACAAAGGGCTGCGGGAAGCAATCCTTGGTATGAGCAGTCGCAGAAGATTGGAGGGCGACAGATGAACGGCGATATGTTTGGTGGAGGCAGTAATTTCAATGTGGGCAATATGTTTGCCCCACAGAAGCCGACGCAGGGCGACAGAGGCTTTGCGGATGAAAGTCCGTTGACGCTCGGCGGGGCTGTTGACATGAGTGGACAGCTCAGAAATATGTTCAAGGCGGGAGAGAGCGTATTTGCTCCAAAGCTGGCTCAACCTGTGGCTACTATACCCGTAGCCCCTGTTCAGACAGTGGCAAATGATTTAGCGAGTTTTATTCGACAGAACGCACGTCGTGGTTACACGATAAGTTTTATCGGACCCGGAGGTTCAGGGTCAACCTTCATGGCATTAAACTGTGCTGCCAGAATTTATTCGGCGGGTTTCAGTGTAATGTTTATTGATGGCGACCTCACAGGACATTCGGCTCAGTATTTAACCAGACTTGGTATAACAAATGACGATGTTTTCTTGGCCGAAACAAACGTAAGAACCTTGCGTGCGGGCTTTAATATGTACAGTGCTTCACAGTTCTTGGCGGGGGATGGACGCTCTTGGGCAGTTCCCGTAGAAATCGCCAAGGATTACGATTTTATCATTGCGGATATACCTTTCCACAGTTTAGTGCAGGCTACGGCTTTCGTAGTGAATTCAGCTCGAATAGCAATCACTGTGGATTCGAGCAACTGGGGTATTGGAAAGGCAGCGATGGCATTATTTAATTCGCCTGTCAATGTGTCCCCTATAATCCGAGAGCGAGGACGTTTAATATACAATCGTAGTGATAAGCTCTCATCTGGCTTATTTGGAGTGCAGGTGAGGGATGCAGAGGGTATTAAAGAGAGGATTGAGGAAGTATTGGGAGCCAGAGCAACTGCATTTACACAGTTACCTGTGGCGGCGGTAGTAGGAAGCTATGCGTCAGCTGAGGAGTACTGGTTCTCCGAGAGGTTATTCTCCGATAGTGTGGAAGGAGCACAAGTCTTCGACAGTGTATTATTGGGGTTACTTGGTTAGGCCGTAGGAGGTCGAGCAAATGCTGGTTGTATCATCACTTTTATCCGTAGACGCCAAGGCAGAACCATTCGCATACCTGCTTACGGAGGTTTCGGATAAATACGGCACAACAGTAACTAAGGAGTGTTTAATCCATGAAGATGTAGAAGTATGGAATGGAGAAGTAAAAAATGGGGTTTTTTACCCAAGGGGTTGTTCTATTGAGGATGTCCCCATAGTGCATAGAAGTGGCAATATATTTATCAAGCACTCAGGCAAGTATTCTTGGTGTCTGGGGGAATTACCAGACAGCAGGGTAAGGCTTCTGAGTGTGTATGGGAAGATAGCCGATGTAGATTACATGACGGCGTTTAAGCTGGCACTTGGAGAAGGGGTTTGTAATTTACATATTGCCAAGGACTTTAAGCTTAATGGTCCTGACGGCAGTCTTCCGATATTGAACGACGAGGTAAAGTATCCGTGGACAGGGGCTTTCGTAAGAACTCCTAAGGTAGGGGATGTGGTTACGAAGGACTGTTTCGATATATTTGGTGACCCGTTAGCAAGGGCGGGGGATATACTCACAAGTTTACAGGTAAGCCGACTTGAACACTTTGGGGTTCTACCGCCTATTTTAGATTCATCGGGGTTGACAAAGAAGTCAGTGAAGCTATTGGCAGAACACAGCAGTAGGTTTTTCGTAGATTTAGGCGAGGCGTCTTGGCTGTTAAACTCCATCGTAAGAGGGCAGAAGATAACAAAAGATATGCTTCGTAAGGGGTTGCCGACGATACCAGACGGCGGGATTCCTTGGGTAATGCGATTTGCTGATTTGGATAATTCCGTAGCGTGTCATAGTGTTACGGTATCCCAGCTTGTAGGGTGTATAGCAAAAGATGTGTTGAAAACGCAGAGCCGAGTTACGATTGAGCGGGCAATGCTTGGGGCGTTATTACACGACGTCGGCAAGCTTACGCTCGATGTAAACGTAATAGAAGCAGGTCGTAAGCTATCACCTGTGGAGTTTGAGGAGGTAAAGGAACACCCTGTGGCGGGCTATAAGCTTTTATCTGTGAACAAAGACCCAGAGGTGCGTAGGACGGCGTTGACCGCCTTACGACATCATGTAAAGAAGAACAATAAAGGATATCCGCTGGGAATTCCCTTTAACAAGCTGCGAACAATAGACCTGATGGTGCAGTTCTGCGACATCCTGAGTGCTTTATTGGTACAGCGGCAGTACAAAGAAGCCGTACCGCCAATGCAGGCTTTGCGAATAACCTGTGATGAGTTGATGAAGCATGGCTCACCTTCGGTTACGGAGAGTTGTGCAAGAGCTATTCAGGAGGGTCTGGTAGGAGCGGTCGTGCAAATGCGTGATGATTCTTACGGCAAGATAATAAGTATTGAGAATATGTGTCCAGTGGGCATTACAGTAATCAAGTTGAAATCAGGGAAGGAAGTTGTAGGGGACGGTACACTTGAAACTGAACCGTTCCGTATCTTGGGGAGGTGAGAGGATGGAATTGCTTAAATTAAATACAGCGTTTTGTTCAAGCGCATCGAGGGCAGATTTATCGGCTACTTTGCGTAAGGTTGTGGCCGTTATAGTTGCTAATTTCCCTAAGGATACGGTGGTTTTAGGCAGGGTATTGCCTTCTGACAGAAGTGTGGGCGGCGTAAAGACTTGGTGGTTATTGGGCTACAACCTAAAGTATCACATGGTCTTTGCTCAGCCCGTATCTGAGGATAATCCAGCGTATATAATGGCTACACGCAGTTTTATTCGTACCGTTGAAGGTGCAAGATGTGTCTTCAATGCACGGAATTGGAAAGCCGAAGTTGAAACAGATAAGTACTTCCATGAGCTTGATGTAAGTAAACTGAGTGATGAGGTGATTGTAGCTTCATTCCTCACTCATCCACCAGAGAGGTTTAGTTTGGAACTGAGTTATTCACAGTTCAGGCTACCTCGTGAAGAAAGGAATATACTGCTTCCGTATACCTCAGACTGGGTTGATTTAGGCATCCCTGCGGGTATAGAAAGCGTTGAAATACCTGAGGGAGTTAAGCACGTTGCTATAACTTCCTCTTTGAGTGACTCGATAATCCGCTTGCCTGAAACTATAGTGTCTTGTCATATAGATGAGGATGTGGAAGTTAGGTTATCCATACCTAAGCGGTTTGCAAAATACTGGGGTTACTGGTCGACAGTTTGGGGGAAACCTTATGTAATCAAAGAGGGTTTTAGCCAGACGCCAGACGGATTGGTTACTGTACGCAGATAACACGACAAGGCCTTAGGTAAATCCCTACAGAGTGCAAAGTAGAAGGGGTGTGAGTTTTAAGAGTATGTTGCTGGTGAATTCAACAGTTACAGGTATAGAAAGTGTGGGCATTAACGTCCTTGGTGACGTGAACATACAGAAGCAGCAAGAAATAATCTTCGTATGCAACAAAGACGCAAAAGATTTTCCCAGCTCGGTGTACGTTTTTCTAAGGGACTGTTTGCGAAACGGTAAGAGAGTTTTCTTGATTGTAGTAGGTGGCTGCGACCATAAGCTGTTCAGCAACCTTATGGTTCTATACGGTGCTTACGACATCTACAATATTGCAGATGAGCGTATGCTTAACGAGCGTTTTATCCGTGGCATGTTAAGCAGGAAATGTGGTATTGAAGATGTTTCCCAGTTCGTAGGCTGTGAGGCGATTGCTTACGGTAATCTTGAAACAGTGGTTCTTGGGTTGGCAGAAAGAGCTGACGAGCTGGATATAGACGACGTAGAGGCAGACGCACTGTACGGCAGTGCTGAGGTCATCAGCTACTTAAAGGCAGTGGACGCAGAGTTCAATTATAAGGAGAAAGACCGTGTAATTTCGGATTTGAAGTCTAATGTAGATAAGCTGACTGAGGAGAAGGAACGCTTAGAGAGTGATTTGGCGGTAGCCGAGGACAGCATAAGCAACTTAACGAGCCGACTTGAAGTAGCCCGTGCTCGTGTGGATGAGCTTGAATCCGCTCCGCAGGTACAGCAGACGCAGGCAGTACGTGGTGCGATGGTTGTACAGCCGACCTGCTTGACAGACTCGCTTATGACGGACACCAAGCACGTAATTTACTTCAAGGAATTGACGCCGATACCGTACATCAATACCTTTGTGAAGTATTTGGCCGACTATATCCGTACCCGTAAAATGAGCGGTAAGAAGGTAATCTGCAAGCTTACGATATTCGACTTCAATGGTACGCAGAAGCTGTATCATCCAATCCCGTACATTACGGGTGACGAATATATGGCTCGTCGTATGGAAATGGCGGGTTCTCGTATGGAGCTTGCGATTGCTACGCCTCAGATGGCAGTTTTATCCGACCTGCTTACGGGAAAATACAGCGGAGCAGATACTGCACCGAATGTGCTGTTAGTTTACGACAGAACACATCAGCATACCGACATCATAACAGGTAAGATTGTTACGAAGTTCTTTATTTGTCATAGTCGTAGTGCGGTAGAGCGTCTTGCTCAGGACTTCCATATCAAAGACCCAAGCAAGATTATTACTACTGCGGATACTTTCATACACAGTTCTCAGCTGGACATCCCACGTATCAAGGGGTTCAGTACATTTGAGAGCGAATCCAGACGTAAGCGTGCGTATCTTGGGCTTCGTACACGCTACGGTAACCAGCCGTTAATGGACGCAGTGCTTGAAGCGTGCGGAATGTCAGTAAAAGGAGCTGAATTAAATGGCGGCTAAAAAGTCAACGAAGAAGTCAACGAAGAAGTCAATGAAGAAGTCAATGAAGAAGTCAACTAAAAAGTCAACCAAAAAGTCAACTACGCTTTTCGGGGAGTTGGCTTCTTCGCTGACGAAAGCGTGGAAGCCGACAGCTCCTAAACCGAAAGCTAAGACGAAACCGCCGAAAAAGACCTTTGAGCAGATAGGAGCAGAAGGCGAGCAGCTGGTTTACGACCAGCTTGTGGCTTTATTTGGGCGGGATTTTGTATTTAGGAACGTATATGTGCGTCGTAGGTCAGGTTTTCTTACTGAAATAGATTTACTGGCCGTACATCCGACGGGAGTGTATGTTGTAGAGAGCAAGAATTATTCAGGGCTTGTCGTAGGCGACGGCAATCAAAAGGACTGGGAGCATATCAAGTCTAATGATTACCGAAGAACCTTTTATAGCCCTGTGGCTCAGAATAAAGGTCATGTGGACGCACTGCGTGAGGCGTGCGAATTTTACTTAGGTTTTGTACCACCGATGTTATCCCTGCTGGTGTTCCCAGACCGTTGTGAGCTACAGATTACGAACCTACCTGTGGGGCTACGCTGTTGCAGGCTTTCTCAGCTGCAAAGCACGATAGCGTCTGTGGTTAGAATGGTGAACCCGGTGCTTACGCCAGCACATTTGCAGGCGATAGTTCCGTTGTTTTATCAGTCGCAAAAGAGTATGTTACCTGCACAAATTCAAGAACAGCATAAGAGGGATGTGGCAACAGTGCGAAGTTGGGCAGGACGGTAAGTGGGGGTGGAAAGATGGCAAAAGCTGATTTTAGGGAAGTACCTAAGGGAGCTCTACCTGACGCAAAGGAGCATTTCGGCAGTCCTTCCGATGTTGCTAAGACTATACAGAGCCTACGCACGGAAATTTCCGTGTTGAGGGAAGCACTTTTAAGGACTTATGCGACTAATGAAGGGTTGAAGGATGGCTGTCGTGCAATGCGTGAAGCAATTATAAAGTATGCAGGTGAGAAGGGTTTGAAGGAGTTAATCCATGCTATCCCGGCGATACCTGAGGACGACCCGTTTGTAGATGGTGTTGTACAAAGAGCTTCCGTCATTGATTCAGGGCTTTCTTGTAGGGAGGGCTGTCCAGAGCATTTCTGCGTAGGTAGTTCTTGTCCGCTTTACGCTGTTGTGGATGAGTAGTTCAAAAAACCTAAGGAAGTGAGGTATCGAAGATGGTTAAGAACGTAAGACAGTGTGTCGTAGATTACTTGCATAAGCTGCCCATGCTTTTATCCGATAAGACCTACGGGGACAAGCAGAGAACAGGCAGACATAGTACGCTGGCTACTCTGCAGAAATTTGCAAGAGAAACCTTCGTAGCAAGGTACAGAATTCCTTACGAACAAGTACCTGCCGATTTGAAGAACGCAATTCAGAAGACTGTGGAGGACGCCTACTACGGCATGAAAGAAGCAAGGCAATACGAATAGCCGAAAGGAATAACCCTGTCGGTTACGGCAGGGTTATTTTGTGCCTTTATTTTTTGATGTCTTAGTAGAATAAAAGCTTATTTTGTGATATAGATATAATAATATATATATTATAAATCTAAATGGGGTGTAGAAATGTTAAAGAAAGATTTGATTGTGTGCGACACAAACAAGTGTACTGGATGCAACAAGTGTATCAGAGTGTGTCCACAGTACTTAACAAATGTAGTGACAGACGATAAGAAGATAAGAATTAATGATGACGAGTGCGTTGCGTGTGGTGAGTGTATTAAACATTGCCCACATGATGCAAGAAGTTTTACAGACGACACTTCTTTGTTCTTACATGGCTTAAATAATGGGGAAAACATGGCTTTGATAGTAGCCCCATCTTTTTTGTTTAACTATCCAAAAGAGTATAAACAAGTATTTGGTTGGTTAAAAAGGAAGGGTGTATCAGCTATATACGATGTTAGTTTTGGTGCAGACATAACGACATTGTTATATATGAGGGCAATAAAAGAGAATAATTTGAATACGGTCATAGCACAACCTTGTCCTGTAATTGTAAACAGTATTGAGAAACATTATCCAGAACTTATAAAGTACTTGAGTCCTATTGGCTCACCTATGTATTGTACGGCTGTTTATCTAAGGAAGTATGACAACCTCAAGTGTACAATCGCAGCACTTTCACCATGTGTGGCTAAAGCAGATGAATTTGAGAGGGATGGACTAATAAAGTATAACGTAACATTTAAAAGGCTTATGGAAATATACAGGTCGGATAATGACAATAAGAAAGAAGATGCAGATTTTGACTCACCTGATAGTTTAGTTGGCTTTTGGTATCCAACTACAGGTGGACTTAAAGAGTCTGTCGAACGTGTTTTTGGAAAGGGAAACCACATCAAAAAGATAGAAGGACCGAGTTTAACACAGGAATACTTAGAAAGTATTTCAGATGGTACACATAAAATGCCACTATTGATTGATATTTTAAACTGTTCAGAGGGGTGTTTACAAGGAACTGCAACAGAGCATACTGTAAGTGTTGATGAAATGGACAGCTTAATTGTGAACAAGTCTAATTCAATTAAACGGAGTGGATGGTGGGCAGAAAGAGGGTATAAAAATAAGCTGAAACGCTTAGATAAGGTTTTAAACATTAAAGATTTTAAGGTTACATACAAAGATAGGAGTAATGAGCAAGAAATTACTAAAACAGATGAGAATGATGGTTTTAATAAACTAATGAAGGTTACACAAGATGAACGGACTATAGATTGTTCAGCGTGTGGGTATAAAAGCTGTAAACAAATGGCTATTGCAGTGGCTACAGGCACTAATTCGCCTGAAAACTGTATAGAATATAATAGGAAACAATTAGAGATAGAGCACGAAAAGTGTATAAAAGAGCATGAGATAACTGAAGAACTATTAGAGAACACAAGGAAAAGAGTGCAGACTCAAAAACAATTTTTAGAGAATTTAAGCCTAAATATTCAAGACATAACGCGTGTCATAACAGAAATAGCAGGGGCATCAACAGAAACAACTCAACACGTGTTAGAGACAGATATAAAAATTAATGATGTTGATAAGTCTACGATTGAGACAATGAATTGTGTAGATGACCTGAGTAATAGATTTAAAGAC
>FZPS01000192.1_pt58 | contig 20519 bp, 21 predicted proteins | sample 1817821 | NCBI WGS metagenome assembly FZPS01 (sample SAMEA104158645, study PRJEB21678) | metagenome | place: Germany | collected 2015-04-21 | reverse complement strand
ATCAAAGCCGGGGTTCAAAACATAACGCTGAACTTCTGGGATAAATTGACCAAGCTCCCGGCCCGGGGGCGGGTGCTTATCAACAACCTCCTTTATGAGCTGAAAAACGGCAAGGTCCACCTGTCTATCACTCCCCAGGACCAGCTCCCCTGGCTGGAAATCGCCTGGTGAGAGAAGCAGGGAATGGTTCGGCTGTGTTACTCAACCGGTTTGCTCACCGGTCTGTGGCTCTTCTCACATATTATCGGTAGGATGGTTCCCGGGCTCCATGAAATGGCCTGGGAACCTGAGGCGTGTCCTGCTCTGACTTGGCAGGGCTCTTTTTATCTCATATTATGTAGAGAGATGACTTATACGGAGGAAAGATGGATTGAAAAAGGTTATGGTTGTATTCGGGACCAGGCCGGAAGCGATAAAGATGGCGCCGGTGGTTAAAGCCTTGGAGGCGGTACCTGGTCTGGAAACCGTAGTCTGCGTTACCGCCCAGCACCGGGAGATGCTGGACCAGGTCCTGGAGTTGTTTGGGATAGTGCCCCGGTACGACCTGGACGTCATGAAAGAGCGGCAGGACCTGTTTGACATCGCCACTTCGGTTATGAGCGGATTTCGCGAGGTCTTGCTTAAGGAAAGGCCCGATCTGGTCCTGGTTCACGGCGATACCAGCACCACCTTTTTCGGCGCCCTGTCGGCCTATTACCTGCAGATTCCGGTGGGACATGTCGAGGCCGGGCTGCGTACCCGGAACAAGTACTCACCGTTCCCCGAAGAGGTCAACCGCACCCTGACCGGACAGCTGGCGGACCTGCATTTTGCACCAACCGAGTGGTCCCGCAGCAACCTCCTGGCAGAGTCTGTGCCCCCCGAAAGGATCTGGGTTACCGGCAATACGGTAATTGATGCCCTGCTGCAGACGGTGAATCCAGAGCACGTTTTCACCCCGGAGCTGGCCGAGGTCGACTTTTCCCGGCGCATCCTGCTGGTTACCACCCATCGCCGTGAGAACTGGGGCGAGAAGCTGACGCAGGTGTACCTGGCCCTCTTGGATATACTGGAATCATTCTCCGACACCCTGGTGGTTTTCCCGGTTCACATGAACCCGGTGGTGAGAGAACCGGCTTACCGGTTGCTGGGGAATCATCCCCGGGTGAAGCTGGTCGAGCCCCTGGAGTACGCCGATTTCGCCAACCTTATCAATCGGTCCTACCTGGTTTTGAGCGATTCAGGCGGGCTACAGGAGGAAGCGCCTTCACTGGGCAAACCGGTCCTGGTCCTGCGCGATACCACCGAGCGCCCGGAGGCGGTGGAGGCCGGTACGGTAAAGCTGGTGGGGACCTCGCGCGAGGTTATACGGGAAACAGCCGGCCGGCTTCTGGCTGACCGGGGGGAATACGATAAAATGGCTCGCACCGCCAACCCCTATGGTGACGGAAAGGCTTCTCTCCGCATCCGCGACATCATCCTGGATTACTTCCGGCTTTGAGCGAGCGACAGGCACAGGCACCACCGTCCGCGTAATGACAAGTGCGGGAGGGACATCGTGGCCGCGGGAATAAAACCCGGAACCTCTGGGAGACTCTAAGGAAAGAGTCCTGCAGGGGGTATGGTTGTGGAAACATATTTATTCGGGGTCCTGAAGGCCTTGCTTGCTTTTGTGGTGGTCTTGGTATTGGCTCGCTGGCTTAACAAGGAGCAGCTTTCCCAACTCACCTTTTACGACTGGATTGTAGGGATTACTATAGGTTCCATGGCCGCAAACCTGACCAATGAGCCTGAAGGCCGCATCTTGGAACATGTGGTGATCCTGGTCGTCTTCAGCGCAGCCGCTTACCTTACCGGAATGATGACCGTAAAGAGCCGGCCCCTGCGCAAGCTCATCGAGGGCGAGCCCACCGTGGTGATACACAACGGCAGGATCCTGGAGCACAATATGGCCAAGCTCCATTATAACGTGGATAACCTTCTGAACCAGCTCCGTGAAAAGAACGTGTTCAACATCGAGGATGTTGAGTTTGCGCTCCTCGAGGGTAATGGCGGGCTGAGTGTATTGCTGAAATCACAGAAAAGGCCGCTAACCCCCTCCGACCTCGGTATTCCAACCAGTTATGAGGGGCTATCCAGCGAGATTATCGTAGACGGTCAGGTGATTTACCAGAACCTGAAGCAGAATAACCTGGATGAGCAGTGGCTGATAGCCGAATTAAGAAAGCGCGGCTATAACTCCCCCCGTGATATCGTACTGGCCACTCTCAGCTCCGACGGGGAGCTTTATATCGACAATAAAAAAGACGGAACCGAGCATATGGTTGATGTCTCGGATTAGGCGGCTTGCCTGGAATTACAGATTATGGTATTTATAAAAATAGTGCGGATAAGAAGTGATGGGAGGCTAATATGACCAGAATCAGATTTGGAACCGACGGCTGGCGGGACATCATAGCCGACAATTTTACTTTTGCCAATCTCCGGGTGGTGGTACAGGGGATTGCTTCCTATATGAACAGCCGTCAGTTGGGCAAGCGGGGAGTGGTAATCGGGTATGACAACCGTTTTCTCTCCCGGGAATTTGCGGAGGCGGCCTGCAGCGTCCTGGCCGGCAACGGCATCCGGGTGTATATGCCTGAGAAGACCATCCCCACCCCGGTAACCGCCTATGCGGTACGCTTCCACCGCGCCGGCGGCGCGATAATGATAACCGCAAGCCATAATCCTCCCGAATACAGCGGGATAAAGTTCATCCCCGAGTATGCCGGCCCCGCCCTGCCTGATGTTACCGAGGAGATTGAAAAGGAGATCCAATGGGTAAGCGAAGGCGGCCGCATCTACGAACTGTCCCTGGAAGAAGCCGATGAGCTGGAGCTTGTCAGCCGACTTGATGTCGACGAAAGCTACATCAATCACCTGCAGAAGCTGGTTAACCTGAAGGTGGAAGGAAACGGTGAGCCGCCGGCCGTAGTGGTCGATCCAATGTTCGGGGCGGGGATAGGCTACCTGGAGAAAGTATTGCAGGAGGCCGGTTATCGGGTTGTACCCATAAACAACTACCGGGACCCGCTCTTTGGGGGCAGTATGCCGGAACCGACCGACCGGCTGTTGGGGAGGTTGAAAGAGGAAGTGTTAAGCCGCGGGGCCGTTCTCGGCCTGGCTCTGGACGGGGACGCCGACCGGTTTGGAGTGGTTGATGACCAGGGCAGGTACTGGTCACCTAACCGGATTTTGTACCTGCTGCTGCAGCACATCCTGAGGACGCGGAGTATGCGAGGACCGGTCGCCAGAACCCTGGCTACCACCCATATGTTGGACCGGGTGGCTGAGGCCAACGGGCTGGCGGTACTGGAGACCCCGGTGGGATTCAAGTACATAGGACAGTGCCTGCGCGAAAAAGGGTGCATCCTGGGGGGAGAGGAGAGCGGCGGCCTGTCAATCCTGGGTCACGTGCCGGAGAAAGACGGGATCCTGGCCGGGCTCCTGGTGGTCGAAATGCTGGCCTTGAGCGGCAAATCCCTGGACGGGATTCACCAGGATTTTGTTGAGGAATTCGGAAAAATGGAGAGCGAGCGGCTGGACCTCCGTTATGATGAGAAGGATCGGGAAATGGTCTTAACCAGGCTCGAGGGATTTCGACCCCGGCAGGTGGCTGGAATTGCTGTAACATCCATCACCGAGCGGGAGGGGAAGAAAATAATCCTGGAGGATGACAGTTGGCTTCTTATCAGGGCTTCGGGGACGGAACCGGTTTTCAGGATATATGTTGAGGCCCCGGATCAAACGCGGCTCAAGAGTATTCAGGATGAAGTCCGGGTTGTACTGGGCCTTTAGTCCTGGAAAAATTCAGCCTGTAGGCTAAATTTTTTTTGGGAGCGAGTTGGAGTATCATAAATATTATCCGGGGTAACAGAATTAACCATATTGTGAGGAATTCCAGGCTGGGAACGAGTTTTTGATATTTCTGGCAGGGACGCAGCCTTAAGGCCTAGAATAAAGGAGGAAAGGGTTGACTTAGGAGGCCTATTAATGCAGGATAGCTCTGCCGGCAGCATACGAAATACAGACAAAATTGATTTGGCATATTTGGAACAAATCGTCCAAGAAGTGGTGGATACGGTTGAACGAGCCCGCGAGGATATTTATTTCCTGGCCGACCAGGCGCGTCAGGAGTACACTCGGCTGGCCGGTGAGCTGTTGGAGCTCAAGCAGGAGGCCGGCGAGGTTATGTGTATGGTGGAGGAATGCGAAAAAGAGGAAAAGAAGTCGCGGCGGCGGCTCATGGAGGTCAGCCGGGACTTCGAGAAATATACTGAAAAGGATATAAAGGAAGCCTATGATAATGCCCGCAATATGCAGGTCCAGTTGTCCATATTGAGAGAACGGGAAAGGAACCTGAACCACCGCCGGGATCTGTTGGAAAGGAATCTGCGGCAGATTGAACAGCTGGCCCGCCGGGCCGAAAGCATGGTGGGGCGGGTCAATGTAGCAGTAAAGATGTTGCAGGGAAATGCCGAAATAATAAGTGAACAGATCGAAGACGCATTGAAGAAACAGCAGATCGGGATCTGGGTTGTACAGGCCCAGGAGGAGGAGCGGCGCAAGATCGCCCGGGAACTGCATGACGGTCCCGCCCAAAGCCTTGCCAACATCGTGATGAGGCTGAGCCTGATCGAGCGCCTGTGGGAGCAGGACCAGGAATGGGTGAGGCGGGAGATTACTGCTCTTACCGGCATGGTGAGAGACAATATCACCGAGGTCAGGAGGGTGATATTTGATCTCCGACCCATGGCCCTGGATGACCTGGGACTGGTGCCGGCTATGAAGAGGTACCTGGCCGATTACCATGACAAGCACGGGCTGGATGTGCATTTCCTGTTCTTTGGCGAGGAACGCCGCCTTCCCCTGCCAATCGAGGTGGCCCTGTTTCGCCTGACACAGGAGGCATTGTCCAACGTCAGGAAGCATGCCGAAGTTGATGAAGCTCTGGTTAAACTTGAGATCACCCCCCGGATGGCCACCGTAGTGATTAAGGACGATGGGCGGGGATTTGACGTTGCCAGGGCGGCTGAGAAGGGCCGGTATGGCCTTCTGGGGATGCGGGAAAGAGTCGAACTCTTTAATGGCGAGTTAAATATAAAGTCCCGGTTGGGGCATGGGACTCAAATAATTATAAGCATTCCGGTGGGGGAAGGGGAGTAAATGCGTAATGATCAGAGTTGTGGTTGCCGATGACCACGCCTTGATTCGGGAGGGTCTGACCAAGCTCCTGGAGTTGGAAGATGATATCGAGGTGTTGGGAGAGGCCGGAGACGGGCAGGGAGCGATTAACCTGGCCCGGCGCTACCAGCCCGATGTCATTCTCATGGACATCAATATGCCGGTTACTGACGGGATTACCGCTACCAGGGTCATCAAGAGAGAAATGCCTCACACCCGGATCATCGCCTTAACCGTCTATGAGGATGAACAGGTGGTGGAGATGGTAAAAGCCGGGGTATCCGCCTACATACTTAAAGATGTGGCGGCTCAGGAACTGATGACCACCATCCGCCGGGTGATGGAAGGGAATGTTTTCATTCACCCTCGCGTTGCCAGCCGGGTGGTGAAGGAACTCGCCACGGAGCGCAGGAGGTATGAAAGCAGGCTGACCCGGAGAGAAAAGGATATCCTGGACCTGGTGGTAAAAGGCAATTCCAACAAAGAGATTGCGGGACTGCTGTACATAAGCGAGAAAACGGTCAAGAATCACCTGACCAACATTTTCCGCAAACTATCGGTGAAGGACCGCACTCAGGCTGCTGTCTATGCTCTAAAAAACGGCCTGGTCAAATATGAACAGAACAGCTAACCCCAAACCACCCCATTGCATATTATGATAGCAAAGCCTTTCTCCGGGGGGTTCCTATGCTGACCTGGATAAAGATACTGGTGGTTGTGGCCTGGCTGGTGATGCTCCTGATGCTGATCCTGGCTCCGGCGGATTTACCGCGAGGGGGAGAGGCCGTTGTTTTTCATGTGTCTGAATGGGGACCCGAAGTGGAACGCCGCTTTCTGCACACCCTTAAAACCCTGCCTCCGAAATCGCAGCTCATGGTTGTTGACGACGGCACCGACGCCCTGTCAAGTAAGGTAATCGAGAGGCTCGCGGTGAGGAATCCCGGCATTATTGCAGTTAAACCCCGGGAGGTCAACCGCTCGCCACAGGCGCCTGCCGGTACTTTTTCCGATAATTGCCTATAACATTCAAATCGATGTGTCCCAGGTTGACTTTTCATTTACGTTGTCCTGCCGTAAGACGTTTGAATACCCCTTTTGGTTAGCAGTCTTCCTCCTTCCCGATGTGTTATTTCCTGCCGCATAATGTTTTAATACCCTGGCTGCGACGAAATCCAAAAAAACGCCGTGGCATGGTTATGCCCTAACATATTTAATGCCCTAAGCTGCAGTCCAGCAGCCGTAAGGCTCGGGCGGTGCTCGGCTTACTCAGGCATGGTGCCGATTTCATTTCCAGTGCCCGGTTGGTGTATTACAACCCGCCACGATTCGCGGTTCCTTTCGCTCCCGGACTTGCTGATAGGCTATGGGTATGGTTTGTCCTCCAGCGGTTTCCTGGGCGGGCCGCAGTCCTTCCAGATCTAACGATAGGTCATGGGGATGGCCGCACCCAGGTCCTAAATTTACTGAATATTTAGGACTATAGGCCTTGAAAGGAATTGGACCATTTTACCCCGCTAAATTGAGCCTTGTGGCAGATTTTCGCCTATTGCGTCGGGATTTACAATATAGGCACGGAATAGTTCTGGGGTGGAGTATCTAATTCTTTAGGAGGTGACCGTTGTGCTGGAAAAACTGAAACAGCTGGTGATTGAAGAGCAAGGACAGGGTATGGTTGAGTATGGTTTGATTTTGGCGTTAATTGCCATAGTAGTCATTGTTGCTCTAACGGATATTGGAGAAAACATCAAAGATGTTTTCGAGGACATAGGCGGAAAGTTGAATGGGCTTTCTGAGTGATCTGGAGCTGGAAGTTGATTCAGCGGTGCAACCCTTCCCCCATCCTTGAGCCCTACTCTCACCCCGAGTAGGGTGTCAGGGGGACGGTTCTCTTGACACCAAAAAGGTGTCAAGAGAACCGTCCCCCTGACACCCCCCTGACACCTTGACTTTTTGGAGGCAAAGGCGATGTCTGTTGATCCGAGTCTTTTTGATATTGTGCTGGTGATGCTGCTGGTTGCGGCCGCGTTGTCGGATATATCAACCCGTCTGATTCCGAACCTCCTGGTAGGGACCGGAATGGTGCTGGCACTGGGCTCCCATTTTGCCCTCTCAGGAGTGGCGGGACTGGTGTTCAGTCTCAAGGGCCTGGCTCTGGGTATGGCTCTACTGATAATACCCTTTTTCATGGGAGGTATGGGGGCCGGGGATGTCAAGCTTTTGGGGATGGTAGGGGCTTTCCTGGGACCGGATATGGTCTGGAACGCATTCCTGTGGACGGCCCTCATCGGTGGAGCCGCGGCTTTGATTTACATAACAGCCAGCGGCCGCCTGTTGGTAACGTTAAAACGCCTGTTACGGCCTCTGGTCTCTGCCTTTCTGCCATGGGCATCCCAGTTTTTGTGCGACATCCGGGAAAAACGGGAGCCTGCACTCTACCTGCCTTACGGGGTAATAATCTCACTGGGGACTCTGGCAGCATATTGGAAGGGCTGGTGATCAGCAGGTGTGGCGAGGGATAATCAGAAGCAAACAGGGGCAGTCTCTGGTCGAAATGGCCATTATACTTCCTCTGTTGCTGCTTTTGGTTATGGGCACCATTGAGTTCGGCCGGGTGTTCGGCAGCTACCTGGTCATGGAGAACCTGAGCCGCAGCGCCGCCCGCTTTGGGGTGGTGGGACATACTGACCAGGAGATCCGAGATTTGATAGCGGGGCAAAACCCGTTTTTAAGTACCGACCGCCTGGTGATTAACATCTCACCCGGCGAAACAATGCGGAACCGGGGAGATCCACTGACCGTCAGTCTGGAGTACACCCTTGATCTGGTAACCCCGGTCATGAATGATATCTTACCTAATCCATTTCCGCTCTCCGCCTCTTGCACGATGATGGTGGAGTAATAGGAGGCAGCATGAAAGGAAGCAAGAAGTACTGGATCCTGGCCCTGGTGTTTGCTCTGGCAGCGGCGGCGCTGTTCTACCAGTTCATAATCGGAGTACAAAAGAGATACGAACCCCAGGGTATGAAGCAGGTGATGGTGGCCACCCGTGATATTGAAGAGAATTCCCTGATTGGACCGGGAGACGTGGAGGCGGTCCGTATTCCTTCCCAGTACGTTCATCCCCGTGCGGTAGGGGACAAGAAGGATGTGGTGGGCAAGGTGGCTATCAGCAGCATTGCCGGGGGTGAGCAGGTTTTGAGCTCCCGGTTGCTGGGGGACAGCGGGAATCAGAGCCGGATGTCCTATACCGTCCCTCCCGGGAAACGGGCCATTTCCATCGCCGTGGATGAGGTAACCGGGGTATCGAGATTTATCAGACCTTCAGACCGGGTCGATGTCGTGGTGACGGCCAACATCCCCACGGCCGGACCCGGCGGACAGGAAACGGTGAAGACCTATACCGCCCTGGCCCTGCAGGATTTGGAGGTGCTGGCGGTGGGCAAGAGCCTGCCAGTATCGGTGGAAAATGAAGAGAGAACGGACGGCAACACCCTGACCCTGGCGGTGGAGCCGCAGCAGGCCCTGATACTGACCCTGGCCGCCGAACGCGGAGATATTCGGCTGATGCTCAGGTCTCCAGGCGACCAGGAGAAACCTGCAGTTCCGCCGGTGGATCTGCCGAGGCTGCTGGTCGTGCCGCAGTGATAGAGGAGGTAGCATAATGCAAGAGATCAAGGTACTGATCGCCGATGACATCAAACAAACCCGGGAAAATATCCGCATGCTTCTGGAACTGGACCCGTCAATTCAGGTGGTGGGTGAAGCGGTTGATGGCGAGCAAACCCTGGAAATGGCCCGAATGACATCACCGGATGTGGTGCTGATGGACATTAATATGCCGGTGATGGACGGCATCAAAGCCACCGAGATGCTGACCATTCATTTTCCCCGGATTGCGGTTATCGTTATTTCCGTGCAGGGAGAACAGGAGTACCTGAAAAAAGCGATGATGGCCGGAGCGCGGGAATACATGATCAAACCGTTTACCGCCGACGAGCTTATATCTACTATTAAGCGGGTGGTGGAGATCAATCAAAAACGCTGGGAGGCACAGCAGATCCCGCTTCAGGCGACCGTCTCCACCCACAAGCCGCAGATCATAACCCTTTTCAGCGCCAAGGGCGGAGCCGGCAGGACTACCCTGGCGGTGAACCTGGCGGTGGCCCTGGCCCAGCACACGGAGGAGCGGGTGGCCCTGGTGGACCTGGACCTGCAGTTCGGGGATGTGGCGGTTGTGATGAACATCCATCCCAAGCGTACGATTGCTGAATTGATGCAGGAAAACGAGGAATTTGATCGCGACCTTCTCGAAACGTACCTGTACGGACGCAACGGCGTGAATGTGCTGGCTGCCCCCAACAGGCCGGAACTGGCGGAGTTGGTCAATGAGGAGGGAGTCAACAAAATCCTGCGGGGCCTGGCCGGTTTTCATAGTTATGTCGTGGTTGACACCGCCTGTGCTTTCAACGATATTACCCTGGCCGCTTTTGACCAGTCGGATTCGATACTGATGGTAGTCACCCCTGACCTGCCTTCCCTCAAGGATAATAAACGTGCTCTGGATTTGGCCAAAACCCTTTCCCTGCAGCCGAAGATAAAATTGGTGCTGAACCGCTCCGGGGGAGGGTTCGGCATAGAGGATGAAGATGTGGAACGCTCAATGGAGATGCGCATTGATGCCATCTTTTCCCAGGACTCCCGACTGGTTTTGACCTCCATCAACCGTGGGATACCATTTGTAATCATGGACCCCGGTTCTCCCCTGACCAAGAGTATCCATGCGCTGCTGCCCCTGATTGGGCGATTGGACCGCAATACCACGAAGAACAGCAGCGTGCCCAAGAAGGGCGGTATCTTCAGTCGGCGCCGGGGACAATTGGCGTTGCTGGAGAGGTAGGTGAAGGGCCATCTCCCTGCTGAAACGCCTGGAAGCGGAGAAGACAATTCTGGTAGAAAGCCCCGGAAAAACCGTCCCGGAAAAGAAAGCCACCTACCAGCATCAGGAACTTGTTCATTCGCTGCACCGCGAGATCATCAAGGAACTGGATACCAGCCTCTTCCGGGATATGGCTGCCGGCCGTGAGGGCAGCGATAATCGTGTGCGGGAGGAGATCCAGCGTTTGTCCCAGGAGCAGTTGGAGAGGGAGCCGGTAATGCTGTCCCGGGTGGAGCGGGACAGCATAATCGATCAGGTTACGGACGAGATCCTGGGGTACGGTCCGATATCGCCGTACCTGGCTCAGGATGATATCTCCGAGATCATGATCAACGGACCCCACCAGGTCTACGTGGAGAAGAACGGAAAACTGGTGCTCACGCCAACCCGGTTTCGGGATGACCAACACGTGCTTCATGTAGTGGACAAGATCATCTCGCCCCTGGGCAGGAGGCTTGATGAGAGCATGCCGATGGTCGACGCCCGCCTCCCGGACGGCTCCCGGGTGAATGCCATTATTCCCCCGCTGGCCTTGAACGGCCCGGTGGTCACCATCCGCAAGTTTTCATCAGTTCCCCTCACCATCGAGGACCTGATCAGATTCGGCACCTTGACCCCGGCTATGGCCCGGATGCTGGAGGCCTGCGTCAAAGGCAGACTGAATATTGTAGTCTCAGGAGGGACCGGTGCCGGTAAGACCAGCACCCTGAATGTGCTGTCATCGTTTCTGCCGCACCATGAACGCATTATAACCATTGAGGATGCGGCGGAACTTAAACTGAACCAGGAGCACGTAGTCTCGATGGAGACCCGCCCTCCGAACATCGAAGGCCGGGGGGAGGTAACCATCCGTGATCTGGTGCGCAACGCCCTGCGCATGCGGCCGGATCGCATTGTGGTGGGGGAGGTTCGCGGCGGTGAGGCCCTGGACATGCTGCAGGCTATGAACACCGGGCATGACGGCTCGCTGACCACCGGACACGCCAATTCCCCGCGCGATATGCTCTCTCGTCTGGAGACCATGGTCCTGATGGCGGGGATGGATTTGCCGGTAAAGGCCATCCGGGAGCAGATCTCATCGGCTATCGATCTTATCGTACACCAGAATCGCCTGCGGGACGGCAGCCGGAAAATTACGCATATCACCGAGGTGTTGGGCATGGAGGGGGACGTGGTGGTCCTGCAGGACATCTTCATCTATGAACAGACCGGTTTGGACACCAGGGGAAAGGTGGCGGGGAGGCACCGGGCTACCGGCATCCGCCCCCGCTTTCTGCAGAGATTAACCGCGGAGGGCATTTTTATCCCGGCGGATATCTTCGACCCCGCCATGTGATCACATCGAGGGATTACCCTTGGCCCCAGAACGGAGGTGAGGTTGGTGGAACTGCTATTATCACTGCTGGTCGGATTCACTGCCGGATTGCTGGTGCTGGCGGTAAGCAGTGGGCTCAAGCAGGAGGAACGGGTTCAGGAGAGGCTGGGCAGTTACCTGAAAAGCCGGGACCAACTTGATGACGAGGAGGAGAGGGCGCGGATAAACCCCAGGCAGATCCTGGAGAGGGTATCACGCGTATTCGCTTCCTATTCCTATACCCAAAAGCTGCAGTACGACTTGCTGCAGGCGGGAATTCCCCTTAAAGGCGAGGAGTTCCTCACTCTGTGGGGCGGGCTGGTTCTTGTGCTGCCCCCCCTGGTCTGGTTTCTGACGTTTAACCTGCCCCTGGCTCTGCTGGTGCTCATCCTGGGGGCAGTGATCCCCAAGCTGTATCTGCAGAGCCGCATGGACGGCAGGCGGCACAAACTCAACCAGCAGTTGGGTGACGCTCTGACGGTTATGGCCAACGCCCTGCGCGCCGGTTTCAGTTTTCAGCAGGCGATGGATACTGTATGCCGGGAATTGCCGCCCCCCATATCCGCAGAATTCGGGATTGCCCTGCGGGAGATAAACCTGGGAGCCAACCTCGAGGAAGCCCTGTTGAATATGGGCACCAGAGTCGGCAGTGAAGACCTGGATATGGTTATAAGCGCTGTGCTCATCCAGCGCCAGGCGGGGGGCAACCTGGCGCAGATTCTGGAGAATATAGCCGGGACCATCCGAGAAAGAGCCCGCATCAAAGGGGAAATTAAGACCCTCACCGCCCAGGGGCGCATCAGCGGTCTGGTGATCGGTTTCCTGCCGGTGGGACTGCTTTTCATACTTTTGATCATCAATCCCGGTTATATGTCGGCCATGCTGGACAGTTCCCTGGGATGCATACTACTGGGTATCGCCTTTGGCTCCGAATTGCTGGGGGCCTTCATCATATCCAGGATGGTAAAGATTGATTATTAATCTGGAAGTGACCAACATGAGAGGGTGAAAGGAATGGAACTCCTGCTGGCAGGCTTGGTGTTTGCCGCGCTGTTTACAGCGGGCCTGGCCCTGGGCGGGCAGATATGGGGAGAACGGGCGGCGGTGATAGCTCGTCTGGAAGAGTACACCGAGGATGTAAACCCGGATCCCGTAACCGAGCACCTGAACAAACCCTTGTCGCAGCGGGTTATCCGCCCCCTGTGGGACCGCCTGCAGTATCTGGGCCAACGCCTCTCCTCACCGGAGAGGAAACGGGTCTATCAAAAAAAACTGGTAGCCGCAGGCATACCTTACAGCCTGGATGCAGAGGGGTTGGTGGTTCTCAAGTATGCCTTCATGAGCGTACTGGCTCTGGCCGGCCTGTTCATGGGAAACGTAACCACGGCTGTAGTTCTGGGGCTTATGGGCTACCTGTTGCCGGACATAATGCTGAACGCCTGGAAGAACGAACGCCAAAACCGGATCCTGAAGGATCTTCCCGATATACTGGATATGCTGAGCGTAAGTGTGGAAGCAGGCCTGGGTTTCGACGCCGCCCTGCAGAAGGTGGTGGAGAAAATCAGGGGACCATTATCCGACGAGTTCCAGCAGGCCCTTAATGAGATAAAACTCGGCAAGCCCCGGCGCGAAGCCTTGAAAGACCTGGCGGCCAGGGTGGAAGTGGATGATGTTTCAACATTTATCAGCTCGCTGATCCAGGCGGACCAGTTGGGAGTCAGCATCGCCAATGTCCTGCGGGTACAGGCGGAACAGGTTCGGGGAAAACGGAGACAGCGCGCTGAGGAAAAGGCCCAGAAGGCCCCGATCAAGATCCTGATACCCCTGGTATTTTTTATCTTTCCCGCCATTTTCGTAATCCTGTTGGGACCGGCGTTAATCCAGTTGGTCAATACCTTCAAGTGAAACCGGGGTTGAAAGGAGAACCGCGTCGCAATTCTATGCGGCCTACAAGGAACGATGATAATTCCACCCGATTGAGGAGGCAGTGCATGACATTGAAACCGGCTGAGATAACAGAAGTCGAGATCGCCAGGGGATTCTGGTCGCGTTTCCGCGGTTGGATGGGCAGGAAACCGCTCCCGGGTACAGCCCTGCTTATATACCCCTGTTCTTCCGTACATACTTTCTTCATGCAGGCAGCCATTGATGTTGTTTTCCTGAACTCCGAGGGTCGAGTCGTGAAACTGGTTGAAGGACTTAAGCCCTGGAGGGTATCTCCGGTTGTGCTCCAGTCCATCGCGGTTCTGGAGATGGCGGCCGGGGACGCGCGTAAATCGGGGATCAGGGAAGGGGAAAGGCTTCCCAGCCCGTTGGCTGAACTGACCGGCAATTATTTCGCCTGAGGCGGCTGGAGTAGGCTGCTCAAATCCCGGTGATTTACCATCCGGTAGCCGGGGGTTGCGGAGCAGCTCGCCAACCAGGCGGTCCTGAGAAAAGATTACCGCTTTTGGGCGGGCATCCCCGTCCGGTCTCCTTCGCGGGGAAGTCTCCCGTATCTATTCTTCTCCTATTACGACAACCCCGGTTTGTCCCGAGGGATAAGATAATGTAAAATATTTGACAATTAATTTTACCGGGAGGAAAATATAAATGGGGGGAGGGGGAGCTGTGCCTTGTAGACGGTATGTCCTGTATATGGCCTGGAGTCCGGACAAATACCGGATGGGGATATCTGCCATTCCTCGGGTTGACTTTTCCTACCTGCAAAACACCGAGGGCTATCAAGGCATGGCATTTATTTCGCCGCCTTTGCCCCTGGCCCTGTGCGAGTACCTGCTGGCCGTATTCTCCAACCAGCCGGAGCGCAGCGGAAAACCTTATCGCAACCTGAAGATTCCTTTCATTAAAAGGTCGAAAAATTATCCCCACTCCATCCTGCGGCACAAGTTCAAACAGGTAAAAAAGCTGCTGGAAAGATACGGAGACGATTACCTGGCACATGAACCCGTCATCTTTAAGGGCGAAGGGGAGGCTGTCGACTACTTCACCCTCCACCAGTATGAAGATATAGTCGAATTCATCCTGCAGGGGAAAATCTTGTTCCTGCGCGAGATACAGCGTCTCCTCCAGGAACAGGGATTGGAGGTAGATGACCTGGAGGCCATTCTTCACCTGTTGACGCTTAAAGGGCAGGTAGTAAGGGTTCCCAGCGTAAAATGGACGGCCAACGGGGCTGTGGCCTGTAACCGCTGCGGCCTGCAGTATCGGGTGGTTAAGGCTTTCTGTAACGAGGGACAGAAAGAGTGCTATTACTGCCGGGAGTGCTTGATGTTGGGCGAATCCAAACCGTGCGAAGCGCTTTACGCCGCACCTGCCCGGGTCAGACCGGAGGAGAAGTTGGTATCAAGCATCCGGCTCAATCTGGATATATCCTTCAGCCAGGCTCAGTACGAGGCCTTCGAAGCCCTGGCACGCTTTGTGCGCAAAGACAGCCTTAACGAATGCCTGGTATGGGAGGCCTGCGGTGCCGGCCGCCCGGAAACTGTTTTTGGGGCCGTGCGTGAGGTCCTAAAAAGAGGGGGCCGGGTGCTTTTTGGGGTGCCCCGCCGTGATGTCCTTGATGACCTGTTTTCAAGGCTGGAGAGGGCTTTCCCCGGGGTTAGTGTTGAGATACGCTACGGCAGACCCCGTTCCAATAATTCGAAAAACAGCGATATAGTCCTGGCTTCCACCCACCACGCGCTCAAGTATTATTACAGCTTCGATCTGGTCGTACTGGATGAGAGTGATGCCTTTCCTTACCGGGCCAACCCCATACTGATAAACGCGCTGCGCCGCGCCAAAAAGACCGAAGGCAAGCTGATATACATGACCCCTACGCCGGCCCCGGATATTTACGCGCGGGCTCAGCGCGGGGAGATTAAAGTTGTGCAGATTCCTATCCGCCAGCACGGTCACCCGCTGGTTATACCCCGGGTCGTTCTGGAGAAGGATATTATCCTGGAAGATAAGCTTTTGGATAAGGTGGTTCAGCTGATAAGGGAAAGCATTGAAGAAGACCAGGCCCAGGTCCTGGTGGTGGTGCCAAACGGGTATTTGTCCCGGCGTGTAGGGGAACTGCTGTTACCGCGGCTTGAGGGGCTGAATATCCAGGGTCTTAAGGAGCGGCCAATCATATATACCGGGGCCCATGATTCCGAGAGGGCTAAGAAGGTTGACGCATATTTTCGGGGTGAGGCCAATATCCTGATTACTACCGGGTTAACCGGGCGGGGGGATCTGGCTCCCAATTCCAATATGGTGGTGTTATGGAGTGATAACGAGATCTTCGATGAGGGGTACCTTTTGCAGTTAGCAGGGCGCGTCGGCTGGTCGGAGTCGTATCCCGGCGGTAAGGTCTGGTTTGTCGGTACCCGTATCACACGGGAGATGGAGGGGGTAGTACGCAAGATCAGGCTGCTTAATGAGGAGGCCCAAAGAAGAGGATACCTGGAAAATCAAAGAATACGATACAACCGGGTACAGAGGTAAACATAATGCTCGATATCCTGCTTGATATCCTATTCCCCCGCAGGGCCTGCTGTCTCTGCCGTCGCCCGGGGTATTATTGGACCCATTCTCCATGGTGTGACGAATGCCGGAATAAGATGAAAGAATCGACAGAAAAACTTAATACCTGTGCACGGTGCGGCAAGTTTCTGGCTGACGATCAGCCATTATGCAGCGAATGCCAGGAGGTTGATCCCCCCTTTGCTATTGCCCGGGCGGTAGGACCGTATCAGGGCTGCCACCGCCAGCTCATAAAACAGTACAAATTCATGGAGAAGAAGTTTTTGGCGTGGAGCATGGCACAAATGATGGCCCGTGTGGTCCGGGAAAATGGGGATTACTGGCCGCTGAACCTCGTCGTGCCGGTGCCTATGAGCCGGGAGGGTCTATTAAGACGGGGATTCAACCAGTCCGAGCTGCTGGCATCCCGCATTGCCAGGGACCTCAAGGTTAGATACGATCCTCATGTCCTGTTACGGATCAAAGACTCCTCTCCCCAGAGAGAACTGTCGAAAGAAATGCGGGAGAAGAATCTCATGAACGCCTTTGTAATAAATAAGCCGGAACGGGTGAAGGGCAAGAATATCTTGCTGGTTGACGATGTTTACACTACCGGTTCTACGGCTAAAGAATGCACCCGCACACTGCTGAAAGCAGGGGCCAACCGGGTGGGCGTAATTTCCTGGGCATCCGGAAAAGGCTTTTAGCAGGTTGCTGGTTTTGATCTATTGTAACCGGCCGAATCTGAAAGGAGGCGTGATAAATGGCCCAACTGCGGAATTGTCCTCAGTGTGGACGGGTATTTTCGTATCTGGGCAGGAATCTTTGCCCCCGGTGCCTGGACAAGGAGGAGGATGAGTTTAAGGTGGTACGGAGTTATATCCGGGAAAACCCCGGAGCCACCATAACCGAAACCGCCGAGGCGACCGGGGTGGCGGAGCAGACAATCCTGCGCTTCTTGCGGGATGGACGGCTCCTATCCCAGGGCCTGCAGGCCAGTATTACCCTGGAGTGTGAACGCTGCGGCCGGAGCATCACCGAGGGAACGTACTGTACAAGCTGTCAGCAGGAGTTGCAGCGTGAGGTGAAGCAGACCATGTCAAGCTACACCCCCCGGCGGGAAACCCCTGCTCCCAGCCGGGACCGGGATAAAATACATATTTTGAACGGGAGGGTAAGCAAAAAGAAGGGCAAATAACGCGGGATTGCGCTTTCTAAAGAAAATCGGCGATTTGTGGTTATAAACAGCCATATTGGTGTTTGATGGCTGTTAATTTTTTCTCCGACTTGAGCGATGAATAAAATGAGGAGAAACAAGGGCCAACCGAGTTCGGGCAGTGGGTCCGTCCGTTTACTGCCTCGCTGCCAGAGCGCAGGTTCCAGCGGCCCGGATGTTGTTTCCCTGTTGTCTATATCTTATGCCAGAATTAAGGTGGTTTGATTATGAAGATTTCAAGCAGCCAGGTACAGAGCCTGTTAAAAGTTTATGGCAAAACGCTTAAACTTCCCAACCAGAGTTCCCGTACCGAAGGTGGTCGGCTTAGGGCCGATAACGTTACGATTTCGGGCGAGGGCAAACTGATGCAGAAGGCCATTCAGGCTGCCCGCCTGGCCGAGGATATCCGCCAGGATAAGGTGGAGGAACTCCGGGAGGCCATCACTACCGGGGTCTACGAGGTCAGCCCCGACGATGTGGCCGAGCAGATGATCTACCGGACCCTGGTAGACAGATTGGTATAACGGGAGCGGGTTGAGATGGGAATAGATGTTGATGGTTTGGTAGGATCCATTTTGGCGGGAAACCAGGTAATACTAGACCTGATTAGTCTTGCCGACAGCAAAAAACAAGCGATAATCATGGAAGATATAGATGGACTGACTGACATCATGCGCCGGGAGAATCAACTCATACATGCTCTGGAAAGAGCTGAGGCGGGACGTCTGGCGGAGAGCAGCGCTCTGGCGCGGGCCCTGGGGCTCGGCGAGGAAGGGCTGACGGCTTCGTCCCTGCTGGACCGGCTCAGAACGGTGGCGCCGTCAGAGGCGGCCCGGCTGGAAAAAGAACTGGCAGACCTGGCGGGGAATCTGGAGCGTTTAAAGGATATGAACCGGCATAATACTGCTCTCCTGGAGCAGTCTCTGGCTTATGTAGAAAACATGGAAGCCCTTTTGACCCGGCAGCGGCAGACAACTTATTCCGCCGGCGGGTCGGTTGAAGACAGCCCGACCCGCAGTGTGCTGGACCGGAGAGTCTAATCTTATCAAGTGAGGAGAAAAGGCCATGCGCTCAACTTTCATGGGACTGGAAATCGGTCGCCGGTCAATTGTAACCCATCAGGCAACCCTTGATATAACCGGCCATAACGTTGCCAACGCCAACACCCCGGGCTATACCCGGCAGGCGGCGTCCATCCAGACGACCGCCCCTCATGCGGCTCCAAGCATGTACAATATCCGACCCGGCCAGTTCGGGACCGGAGTCATGGTAGGCGAGATCCGCAGGCTGCGCGATGAGTTCATAGATATGCAGATTAGGAATGAGAACCAGGCCTCAGGTTACTGGGGAGCGATGCAGACCACCCTGAACACCATAGAGATGATCCTGAATGAACCTGGCGACCAGGGGCTGCGTGCAGTACTCGATCGCCTCTGGGAGGCCTGGCAGGGTCTGGTGGAGTCACCGGAGAGCGAATCGGTCAGGGAAGTGGTAAAGGAGCGCGGCCTGGCAGTGGCGGATACCTTTCACCACATGTACAACCAGCTTACCGCCCTGCGCCAGGACCTTAACAGCCAGGTAAAGGCCAAGGTGGAAGAGATCAATTCTATAGCCCAGCAGCTGGCTGACATCAACCGGCAGATCAAGGCTGTCATCCTCTCCGAGCAGGCTCCCAATGACCTGATTGACCGCAGGGACCTGCTCCTGGACCAGCTATCGCTGCTGGTAGATGCCCAGATAATCATTGAGTCAAATGAGATGGCCACCGTCCTGATCGGCGGCTCACCCCTGCTGATGGGAGGACGGACCGTAAGCCTGGGGCTGAACGTGGATACTGAGGGTATGTACAAAGTGGTGTGGGACATGGATCCTGAGTCCCACCCCGGCACCGCAGTAACCGGCCGACCCGCCGGCAGTGATGATGTCGAGGTGACTATCACTTCCGGCGAGCTGATGGGACTGCTGGATGCCCGCGGGGCCGCCGAGAACTCCAGACTAGGTCAGAATCGCCGTGAGGTTCCCCGCTTGATGGAGGCCCTCAATGAGCTGGCCCGGGCAATAATCCTTGATACCAATGAGATCCACAGGCAGGGATACAGCCTGAACAATCAGACGAGTATTGCTGATGGGACGAACTTCTTTACCCAGCTTGATCCGAGTGACCCGACCATAGAATGGGCCAAGCTGATCAGTGTGGATCCCCAAATTATAGCGGATGTGAAGAACATCGCCGCCGCCGGCAGCCCGACCTGGGACAGCTCCGCTGCCCCGCCCGTTGTTATTAACTTTGGCGACGGGAGCAACGCCCTGCTGCTGGCCCAGCTCAAGCACAGCCGTTCCGTTAATCTGAACTCGGTATCTTTTGATGATTATTGGGGTTCACAGGTCTCCAATATTGGGGTTAAGGCCCAGGAAGCAGTCCGGATGGTGGAGAACCAGGGCACCCTCTTGAACCAACTGGAATTAAAGCGCCAGGAAACGGCCGGGGTTTCCCTGGATGAGGAGATGACCAACATGATCAGGTTCCAGCACGCGTACAATGCGGCCGCGCGTTTCATAACCGCCATCGATGAGGCCATTAACGTTATCGTCAACAACATGGGCCTGGTAGGAAGATGAGGAGGCATATAGTATGAGGGTTACCAACTCTATGATGGCCAATAATCTGAACTACAATCTCAACCAGAACCTGCGCCGCCTGGAGCGGATTCAGACTTGGCTGTCAACCACCAAGTACATCAACCGGCCTTCGGATGATCCGTCCGGGATTGTAAACACCCTGCGTTATACGAGTTATATCACCGAGGCCGGAGAGTATCTCAGCAAGATCGCCGAGGCCCGCAACTTTTTGAACACCACCGACAGTGCGCTGGCCAATGTCACCGAGATACTTCACCGTGCCAATGAGTTGACCATCCAGGGCATCAACGGTACCAACCCGACGGCTGCCAGGGAAGCGATTGCCGCCGAGATGCGGGAACTGCAGGATCAGATCAGGGTAATAGCCAACACAACTTTCGGCAGCAAGCACATTTTCGCGGGGACCAACGTAACCCAGCCTCCACTGCAGGATGATCCTCTGACCGGCGATAAGATCTGGACAGGCAATGACAGCGAAATGTACCTGGAGATAGGTCCCGGAACCACTATACCTATAAATTCAACTGGCAGAGAGTTATTCTTTAATAATGACCCGGACAACCCCGGCATTTATCAGTTGCTGGAGAAGATCGCCGTGGATCTGGAAAACGGAGATGTGGCGGCTCTGAGCCAGGACCTGGGATTAATTCAGGAGAGGTTGGATGGCATAGTTCAGGAGC
>FZPS01000174.1_pt95 | contig 20520 bp, 18 predicted proteins | sample 1817821 | NCBI WGS metagenome assembly FZPS01 (sample SAMEA104158645, study PRJEB21678) | metagenome | place: Germany | collected 2015-04-21 | reverse complement strand
CGCGTGGCGCTATGCGTGCCTTTAAACCACACCTTAAAAGTTACCGACATACCGACGCATGAGTATTACACGGACATCGCGATTTATGAGGACGAGGCGAAAACCGTTCTCTATGGCGAGCCGTTAAAAGAAGATAAGACTCTGTATGTCGATTGTCGGCTCCAAGTTTTTTCGGTTGTTTTTATCATCGGCGACCGCGTCGAGATAGCCTCCTTCCCGGCCGGTAAGGCGCTAAGTCTTTCAGACGTGCCCGCGATTGAAAATCACGTTTACACGGGCCTTTATCAAGACGAGCGCTTCCGTATCGCCTACGACAACGCGCCGCTTTCCGGGAACGCGGTATTGTACGTTAAATATCAATAAAAAAACCAGCCAACTATGCCTTGAAGGCCCGCGTGGCTGGTATTTTTTTATTTAAGGTATCGATTAATCGGCGGTTTAGGTTGCCCGTTGGGTTGTTTTTTTCCTCTCAGCGATCGTCGCGATCATTTTCTCATACATTTCCTCGTCGATAATGTATTTTTTCTCGAGAACGATATACGATACAAAAATCAAAAGCACCGGGACAAGGGTGATTGCCGAGCGCAGAATGAAGCGCATTGAGAATTTTCCTTCGGCCTGCTCCCGGAAAGCCTTGTTGGCGGATTCGTTGATAATGAGCTCGTACCTTTTCGCGCCGTCTTTTTTCTCGATTTCCTTGTATTCGAGTTTTTCGATAATCTCGTCGATGTCGTCGATTTCCGCAAACTCGACGTCTTCGAGGAGCTCTCTAATTTTTGGCTCGCATTCGTCAAGCTCCGCGATTTCCGCGGTGTCAAAATGCATTTTTAGTTTTTCCAGTTTGCTTACGTTTTGCGAGAGGGCGTAGATCCCGGAGATAGCCAAGACGAGAGTGACGAGTCCCTGCTGCAGGGCGCTTCCCAATTTCGCCATGAACGGGCGGAGCGAGAAGATCACGCTCTCGTTGCGCTCGCCGGTTTTATACTCGTTATACTCGACGGTGTTGGTTATCCCGATCGTAAGAATCATATAGAAAATCGACTGGCCGGCGAACGCCATCGCCCCGAACAAGCAGACCGTGACGATGTGGACGGGCAGAACCGGGATAAATCCCATGAGCAGGAAGAGCAAATACCCGAGTCCGAGCAAATAGAAGCTGTATTTTAACAACCGTCTGCGCCCCAGTTTCCGGCTTAAAAACGGGTAAAACGATTGGACGACGATATTGCTTACCCCGAATGTCAGGACAAATATCGTGGTAAGTAAGCCGTCGTAGCCGAGTTCAAGATAGAAGAAGTTATAACCGAGGGCGATAATGAGACCGCTGCCGACATTGTATAAGAGCATCGCCAAGACGACCCAAAGCAACTGGTCGTTTCCCCTGATAACTTTATACATTTTTTTAATCGAGACGTTTTCTTCCGCCGTTTCCTCAAGAGACAAGTCCTGCTTGACGCCGAAAACGGTCAGGCATTGACAGGCGATAAGAAAAAACGCGATGATAATCGAGATTAACCGGTATCCCTTGACGGCGTTTCCGACGGCCACAAGGTTAACCCCGGCGTGGGCGGCCAAGGTTCCCACCGCGGCGAAAACTACCGCCATCGTCGCGACGCTGTCGCGCTCTTTCGGGTCGCGGCTTAAGGCCGGGAGCATCGACCAATAGGATATGTCGTTCATCGTAAAGGTGATTTCCCAGAGAAGGTAAATCACGCCGAAGAAGATGACGAAGTTCCAACCGTTATTTCCGGTCGGCGCCCAGTTGAACATAACAACGATAACGGCGGCCGTGAGTATCGCGCCGATTAAGATCCAAGGCTTGAATTTTCCCCACCGGGTCCTGGTGTTTTCGATAATCGCGCCCATGATCGGGTCGTTGACCGCGTCCCAGACGCGACCGATTATTAAAATGATTCCGATGATGGAAAACTGAGTAACCGATAGCCCTAGCCCGGCGTACTGGATATAGAGCAAGAAAAACGTTGCGACCAGGGTGTAGGTCATGTCGCGGCCGATGCCGCCCAAACTGTAGCTCCATTTGGATCGGCTCGACAGCTTTGCCTGCTTTGTGTTTGAATTCATTATTTCCTCCGATAAATTTATGAAAATGTTTTCTCGTAATTATTATATCATAAGAAGCGTAAAAGCCAGCGACAATTTTAAAAATTTTAATTTTTTTATGAATAAAAACGATAGCCGGCGATATAATATAATTGTCATATGACAATGGATTCCGACGGTTACCATTCAAAACAAAAACCATGAGTTGCTCTTTTCTATGCTTAGAGCAAGAAATCAAAACAAAGCATAATCGGGCCCTCCTAGCGAGGGTCCTTTTCATTGACGCGCGCTTGTCCCGCGCGCGAAAGGGAGGGTTAAACGTTGGAATGGATTATGCGCGCGCTGGCCGATTACGGGCTCGTCGCGGTCACGGTCATGGTTTTTTTCGAATACGCTTGTTTCCCGATACCGAGCGAGGTCGTCCTGCCGGCGGCGGGAGCGATCGCGGCGGCGACGGATAAAAGTTTTGCCTTCGTTTTGCTTTTATGCACGGCGGCGGGTTTTTTCGGGACGTTTTTCTGCTACGGCGCGGGTTATTTCGGCGGCCCGCGGTTCGTTCGATATCTCGGAGGGCGCTTCCCGCGCGCGAGCGCGCGAATCGAAGAGTCATTCGCGTATTACCGCCGCCACGGCGATTTGGCGGTGGCGCTCGGGCGGGTAATCCCTTTGTGCCGGACGTATATCGCTTTTGTCGCGGGGGCGTCCCGGCAAAAGGCCGCCCGCTACGCGGGGTTTTCCCTGATCGGGATTACGCTTTGGAACGCGGCGTTGATCGGTTTGGGATATCTCTTCGCGGATAATGTAGCCGCCGTCGGGAAATTCGTCTCCGCGTATAAAACCGTTATCGTTTATATCGCGTTTTGGGCTTTTTATTTTTGTTTTACCGCAAACGACTTATTAAAACACGGTAGCGTAAGGTTTTCGCCCGAAAAATTTAATAAGGGCACGGAAAACGTTTTACTAAAAAAAACAATTTACAACAATGTTTTTCTATGGTATAATTCTCGAGAAAAGTTAATAAGTCGTATATCTTCGATAATATGGTTCGAAAGTTTCTACCCCAATACCTTAAATTTTGGGACTACGACGACATTAGTGTGTTTACAATGGTATAATTTTTTTAGTATGCCGACTAAGGTCCGGGGTGGAATTTCCGCTCGGGCTTTTTTTTAGGAATACGGCGCGTTAGCTTTTCGGTAAAAAAAAAACAGGAGGAAAAATGGAACAAACAAAAGCACTGATTTACGACGCTCACGAAAAACCGTCCGCCGGCAAATGGTTTGTATTGAGCCTGCAGCACGTCTTCGCCATGTTCGGCGCCACGATTTTGGTGCCGCTTACTACCGGACTGCCGGTGTCTGTCGCTTTATTCACTTCCGGCGTCGGGACCTTGATTTACATTCTTTGCACAAAAGCGAAAGTTCCCGTCTATTTGGGAAGCTCGTTCGCCTACATCACGCCGATAGCGATTATTTCCGGTTTTAACGATAATGTCGCCAAGCCCTATTACGGTTCGGCGCTTACCGGTCTTTTCGTTGTCGGTATTATTTATGTCGTCATCGCGCTGCTTGTCAAGATTGCCGGAAAGGGTTGGATCAACAAGGTTCTGCCGCCGGTTATTATCGGCCCGATGATCGCGATTATCGGGTTCAGTTTATCATCGGTCGCGATCACTAGCGCCGGCTTGGTTGCGGGCGGCGGTTGGAAATCGATATTGATTTCTTTAGTCGCGTTTTTAAGCGTCATTTTAATCGCCACTTTCGCAAAAGGTTTCCTGAAAATCATTCCTTTCCTCGTCGGGATCGTCGGGGGATATATTTTTGCCTTGATCCTGGGAAAAGTAGACATTGAACCGATTAAAGCGGTGTTATCAAATCCGAGCGAGTGGGTGAAGATTCCCGAATTTATGTTCCTGTGGTTTAAAGATAAAGAAGTCACGTTTTTGGGGACGGATATAACTTTCTATAAGCTTAATTTCGCGGCGCTAATCACGATCGCGCCTCTCGCCTTCGTTACCGCCTGCGAGCATATCGGCGACCACGCCGTGTTGTCGAAAATTTGCGATAAGGACTTCCTAAAAGACCCGGGGCTTGACCGCACCTTGATCGGCGACGGTATCGCGACTTCGTTCGCGGCGATGGTCGGCGGTCCGGCGAACACGACTTACGGCGAGAACACCGCGGTCGTCGGGATGACGAAGATCGGCTCGGTGTGGGTGACCGGTCTGGCCGCCGTCATCGCGATCATCCTTTCATTCTTCAATGTATTAACGGTTATAATCCAATCGATTCCCGCAGCGGTCATGGGCGGCATGTCGATTGTCCTTTACGGTTTCATCGGCTTAAACGGCGTTAAGGTATTGATCGATAACCGCGTCGATTTTTCCCAAACCCGCAACATGCTTATCGCCTCCACGATCCTCGTCTTGGGATTGGGCGGCGCCGTTATCGACTTCGGAAAGTTCTCGATTTACGGCATGGCCCTGGCGGCGATCGTCGGCATTCTCCTAAACGCGATTTTGCCGAAGGAGAAAGAAGAAAAAAGAAAAGAAGCATCCAAAGCAAAATAAAATAGCAAAAAGCTATCGCTAATAAAAAAAGGTGATTACGGCGATAAGCGTAGTCACCTTTATTTGCTTTTCCGTTTGTTCCGAAAAGATAGACCGCTTCCCGGGTTTTCCGGGAAGTTTTTTTACGCGGAAGCGATTTTGTTTAGACGGGAGAAGTCGATAATTTCAATCTTACCGCGTCCGACGCTAATCAATCTTTCGTTTTGAAAAAATTTAAGCATTCTCGTCACCGCCTCGCGCGCCGAAGCGATGTGATTGGCGATCTCTTCGTGAGTGATTTCGATCACGTCGCCGCCGGCCACGGCCGCCTGCTCGATTAAAAAACTCGCGAGACGTTTGTCAAGACCGGCGAAAATCGTCTGGCGGATTAAAAACATGACGTCGTTAAAGCGCGATGATAAAAGCCGGTTGGTATAGGCGAGTACTTTGATGTTTTTTAAAAGTTCGTTATACGCGGCGTTAGGGATTAGGATCGCCTCCGTGTCAACCGCGGCCTCGACCGATAACTCGAAATCAATCTCGCTTAATAGGCAAGAGGCGCTGAATAGGCAGATATCGAATTCGAAAAGGCGGAAGACCGTGAGTTCGCGGCCGCTATCGGACACGATAAAAGCCCGCATCTCTCCCTTCTTAACGAGATAAAGACCGGCGCAGTCCTCAAGACCGTTATAGATCAATTCCTTTTTCCGGTAGGCGCGATAATGGGCGGAATTTTCGAGCGTTTCTTTCTCTTCCGGCGTAAGATCGCGATAAAAAGGCAGATGTTCCCGCAAATAATCCTTCATCGCGTCGGTCATCATATCACCCCGACAACATTATACCACAGGAAAAAAAAGAAAACAACGCCGCCGGCGTTGTTTTAGGCGTGTTGATCGATAAGGTTTATGATGACGTTTTTGGGGCGGAACCCGAGAATTTCGGATACGACTTTCCCGTTTTTAAACAGTATCAAAGTCGGTATCGAAGCGATATTATAAATATAGGCTAGTTCTCTTTCCCGTTCGACGTCGACCTTTAGGACTTTCACTTTGCCCTGGGTTTCCGCCGCGACTTGCTGGATTACCGGGGCGAGCATCCGACACGGGCCGCACCAATCGGCGTAAAAGTCAACGAGCACCAATTCGTTTTGTTTTAATTCTTCCTGGAATTCCTTTAAGTTAACATTTTTCATGATATGCCTCCTTTTTTCTTTTATTATATTCCGCGCGCGCTTTTTTTTCCGTGACTAAATCACCCAAGCCGCCCGGACCCGGGCAAGTTATGCGAAAATTATTTGATGTTTGCGCTTTGCGCGGATAATGATATAATATTAACGAAGGAGAATAGAGTTATGTCATTTAACCGCAAATTCAGCCGTAAAAACACGCGATCCTACAAATGGGATTTGCCGCGTCTAACCGGACCGCGTCCCGATGATATTATCGCGCTCTCGGTCGCCGATTCCGACTACCCGACGGCTCCTGTCGTCAGGCGGGCGCTTGAAAAACGGGTTCGGCACGGGGCGTTCGGTTATACCTATATCGACGAGGACTTTTATCGCGCGACAGCAGACTGGTCGGAGCGCCGCTACGGGTACCGCCCGGAGCCGGGGTGGATGTTTTCGACGCCCGGCGTCGTTAACGCCATCTACTGGACGATCCGCGCTTGCGTCGCCCCGGGAGAGGCGGTCGTTATCCAGCCGCCGATTTATCACCCGTTTTACCGCGTCGTCCCCGACGCCGGCGCGACCCTGGCGTTAAACGTCTTGCGTGACACGGGAAAGAGTTATGAAATTGATTTCTCCGACTTGGAGAAAAAATTTCGCTCCGGCGCGAAAATGTTGATTTTTTGTAGCCCGCATAATCCCGCGGGTCGGGTCTGGAGCCGGGCGGAGCTGGAGAGACTTGTCGGGCTGGCGAGAAAATATGACGTAATCTTGGCAAGCGACGAGATTCACTGCGATTTTATTCTCTTCGAAAATCGCTTTACCTCCTTGGGTTCTTTCTTTTCCGAATATCAAAAAATCGTCGTTTTCATCGCCCCGAGCAAGACATTTAATCTCGCCGGTTTGCGTTTTTCCCTGATTATCGCTCCCGACGCCGATATCCGCCGAAGAATTGAGGAGAAACTCGATCGCAATTACGCGGGCGCCGCCAATCCCTTGAGCATCGAGGCCGCGCGGGCGGCATACGAGCGCGGGGATTCATGGCTTGCGCGCCAGAGGGCCCATATCGAGGAAAACGTCCGTTTTCTCGAGGCATATTTTCGGGAAAACATCCCGGAGGCGATAGTATACCGCGCCGAGGGAACGTATCTCGCTTGGGTAAAGATGGCGTTTTTGAACCGCCCGGCGGAGAGAATGACCGAGGAATTAATCGATTACGGGCTCGCGGTAAACCCGGGATCGATCTACGGGGACGCTTACGGCGACTTTATCCGCATCAACGTCGCTTGCCCGCTCCCGCGGCTGGAAGAAGGGCTTAGGCGCCTTTGCCGTTATGTCGCGGACATTAAGCGAAGCCGATTATAGTCTCAATTTATTGCATCCGGCCGCTTTTTGTATTATAATTAAAATGACGGGTGATTGTTATGAATAAAAAGGGAAAGAATACTGGACGCGAAGAATTGATGAAAGAACTGGCGAACGTTAAAGAGTATTTCATTGAATTATACAAGGAACACGAGGATTTGACGAAAGCGAGCCGGCACAATTATCATAAATATTGCCTGTTGTTCGGCGCCGCCCTCTACGAACGTTACCAGTCCTATCTAAACTGCATGCGCTTAAAACGAAAACTGGAGCTCTGCCGATCTTTCATCGACCGGCGCGCGAACATCGACCATTTGGAAGTCGAGAAGACGATCAACGAGGAGTTGACGGAGAATTTTGACGAACTTCGGGAAATTCTCGCCGATTACGTCGAGGCGGTGTTTTATTTTCGCGGCCGCCGGCCCTCGCCGGAAGAGAAGAAAAAAATGAGCCGGATTTTTTATAAAATCGCCGATCTCGTTCACCCCGTCGCGGGCGGGGAAACGGGCGAAGCGCGCCGGGATTTATGGGAGAAAACGATCGAGGCCTACGAAAGCGACGACCTTAAGACGTTGCGCGAGTGCGAAATCGTGGCGAATATTTTTTTCCGGGACCTCCCCGACGCGTTAACGGACGCCGACCTCAAGACGCTAATTGACGCTTACCGAGGAAAAATCGCGGAATACAAGGAGAAAAACAAAGAAATCGTCGAGAGTTTTCCTTATAATGTCGGCGATTTGCTTGCTGACGAGGAGTATATCGCCAAGGAACTCGCGAAACTCGCCGACGAGAACCGCTCTTATCGGGAAAAGGCGGAAGAATATTATAAAGCTTTGGAAGATATTCTCCCGACGCTTGACGGAGAAAACATCGGACGCGATAACGAAACCTAGCAAGGAATCGCCGCGTTCCCGCGTGTTTTAAGGAAAAGGGAATTTAACCGAGGAGATGAATATGAACAAAATAATCGATTTGATTAACGCCTCCCGTCGGCCGGTAGTTATCGCTTCGCCGGCGGTTATTAAAAAACTCGCGGCGGCGCTCGCGGCGACGGGGACGCTTCGCAACGTGACGTATAAGACGCCCGCCGCGGCTGCGGGCGATATTTGCGGGGTCTGGCGGCTGGAGGCGCGGCTTCGGCTGGCCTTTGACTTGAAAGTCACCCCGGAACACGCGGAGATTTTGTTGCGGAATAGTTTGTTCGCCCGCCCCGGCGTCAACCGTAAAATCGACGAACTTTGCGAGATTCGCGAGAAATACAAAGCTTATTTGGATTATAGCGAGCTTGTTTTAAATTATTACCGCGGCCGCGACATAATCATCGTCGGCGATTACGGGACCGACGATTTGTTTAACCGGGCGCGCGGAATCTTAAGCGGACTGGGCTGGGTCGTGGATTACGCGCCTGGCGCCTATGTAAAGAAGAAAGTCCCGATTTACCGCTTTAAGGATTATAAGGAAGAAATCCTCGCCCTCGGGCTTGAGGTCGCTTCGCTTATTGATAAAGGGATAAAGCCGGACAAGATCAAAATTCAAAAACCGCCGGCGTCCTACCGGCCGTACTTTGACGAGGTTTTTCATCTGCTCGGTATTGAGTTATCCGGCTCTGGCGAGCAAAGTCTTTTTGAATACGAAGCGACGAAGGAAATCATGACCGAACTGGATAAGCGTCGCGACGAGCCGATTACCGAGGCTTTTTCGGCCGCGCTATCGTCTTACCGCCCCGGGGAAAACCCGGTAGTGAGCTCGCTAATCAATATTTTTAACAGTTATATGGCGTTTGATCTCCGCGTTGGCGATATCTATGACGATTTGGCCTACGCCTTGTCCCGAAGCAGGCTTCCCGACGTTGATTATCGCGGAGCGCCGCTCCTTGCCGATTTGGTCGAGGAACCGGGAGACGAGGACGATTATTTGTTCGTTCCCGTTTTTAATCAGGACGTTTTCCCAAAAACGCGTCTTGACGACGATTATCTGGATGATAAGGAAAAGAAGGCCTTGGGTTTGCTTACTTCGCGGGAGCTAAACCGCCTGGAGAAAATCAAGGCGCTCGCTTTAATCGACCGGGCAAAAAATCTTTATCTTTCTTATTCCCTGATGGCCCCCGACGGAATCGCGGTGAGGTCGCCGCTTGTGATGACTATCGTCGAGAAGCGCGGCGGGAGAGAAACCGAATACGCGCGCCGGGATGAGGTCAGCTATTCCCGCGAGCTCGACATAATCGAACTCGGCAAACGCCTTGACGCGTATTATAAGTATGACGTTCGGGAGGAGAGGATGTTTCGGCTTTTGGCGGCTTATCCGGATCATCCTTACCGCTCTTATCAAAACGCGTTTGACGGCCTCGAGCCGAAAACTTACAAGAAACTCTTTTCCGTTCCCTTCGTTATTTCCTATACTTCGCTCGACAAATATTTCCGTTGCGGGTTCGCGTTTTACTTGGATAAAATCCTGAAACTCTACCGCCCGGGGAACGAGGAAACTTTATATATCGGCAACCTTCTCCATCATTGCCTTGAGAAATTGCTTTCGGAGACGGAGATTGACGACATCGACGCGTTCCTGGAAGAAAGCGCGGCGGAGTACGTTAACGAGACCGGGAAGCAGCTAACAGCCCGAGAGAAATATTTCGTCAAGAAATACCGGGATATTCTGGATAAACTATACCGCTTTATGCAAAAACAGCGGGAAACATGCGCGTTTTCCGTATACGGTCTGGAAAAAGAATTCGAGGTTCCCTTAGGCGACGGCATCATATTAAAAGGAAAAATCGATAAGATAATGACGGCGACGTTGGGCGAAAAGACCTACGCGATCGTTATCGATTATAAAAGCGGGAATACCGAGGTTGACTTAAACAACGTCGTCCACGGCCTTGATTTGCAGTTGCCGATATATTTTTATCTGTTAAATAACTCCGGCGGGGAGGAATTTCATTTCGCCGGGATGTACTTGCAAAGGGTGTTGCCGAGTTCCGTCTTCGCCCGAAAGGAAGGAAAGACTTTCGAGGAGCAGTTGCGCGAGTATTTTCGCCTTAAAGGCTATACCAACGGCGGCGAATCCGTGCTCAGGTTAATCGACCGGTATTACGCCAGCTCAGGCTTTAACGCGATCGCCGGCTTGCGCGTCAACCGGGACGGATCGATCCATAAAACCGACGCCGCCCGCGTTATGACGGAGGCGGAGTTTTCCCGTCTCTTGGGGCTCGTCGCGGAAAAAATCGCGGAAGCAAAAGCGGGGATTCTCGCCGGCCGGTTCCCGATCGAACCGAAAAGGCATAGCAAATTCGACAGTTGTCAATATTGCCCTTACCGCGACATTTGTTTTCGCGAGGAGGACGATTACAAGGAACTGGAAATTGATAAAAACTTAGATTTCATCCGGGAGGCGCAATGATACCCATAAAACCGCAAAACGTTATTTGGAGCGACGAGCAGTGGCGCGCAATTTTCGCGCGCGGAGCCGACGTGCTCGTGAACGCCGGAGCCGGCAGCGGTAAAACCGCGGTGCTGACGGAAAGGATCGCGCAAATACTGAAGTCGGGGGTCGACATCAACCGCCTGATCGTCCTGACCTTTACCAAGGCCGCGGCCGCGGAGATGAAAGAAAGAATCCGGTCCCGCTTGCGGGAAGAGATCGAGCAGGGCGCGGTAGAATTACGGGAAGCGCTCGACGGTCTTGACCAAGCCGCGATTCAGACTTTCGACAGTTTCGCTCTTCGGCTTGTCCGGCGTTATCATTACCTGCTCGGCGTTTCCCGCGCCGTAAGCATCGGCGATCGGGTTATTTTCCGCCGCCGGAAAAAGGAACTGATAAGCGAGATATTCGAGGAGTTATATCGCGAGGAGGACGCGCGGTTTCACCGTTTGATCGACCTTTTCGCAATCAAAAACGACCGCGTCGTCGAGGAATACATCCTCGCGATCGACGAGAAGATGGAGATGCTCGCCGATAAGGAAAGCTATCTTTCGGGATACGTCGACCGGTATTACGACCGCGAGTTTCTTGAAAAAGCGGTCTCTGAATATATCGAGATTTTGAAAATCGAAGTCGAAAGCATCCGTCAGCGGCGCGACTACCTACGCGGGGTCGTTTCCGACGTGACGCTTAAGGAATATTTACGGAAGGCGGAAGAAGCGCTTTCGGGGCTTTTCCGCGCGCGGACTTACGGGGATTTCCTCGCGGCGGCTGATACGAGGATGCCGGCGCTGCCGCGGAAGAACGTTGACGAAACCGAAAAAGCGAAAGTAGTCTACCAGCGGGGATTGATCAATAAAAGCCTGGATAAAATCAGGGATTACCTGAGCTTTCGGGACGAGAAAGAAATGATTGAAGACGTTTTATCGACCAAGGATGTCGCGGAAATTATCATTGAGATAATCCGCAGGCTTGACGCGAAAATGACGGTTTTCAAGCGCCGCCTTGACTGCTATTCCTATAACGATATCGCGAAGATGGCGATCCGGCTGCTGGAAGAAAACCCGGAAATCGCCGAGAAAATCAAAAACGAGACCCACGAGATTTTGATCGACGAATACCAAGACACAAACGACTTGCAGGAGATGCTTATCGCGCGAATTTCCTCGGGAAACGTCTATATGGTCGGGGACGTCAAGCAGTCGATCTACCGCTTCCGGAACGCCAACCCCGACATATTTCGGGGCCGTTACCACGATTTTAAAAACAACGGCGGCGGAATCGTGATTGATCTTGCGAAAAACTTCCGCTCGCGCCCGGAGGTCCTCGCCGGCATAAACGAAGTTTTTTCGCGGGTGATGTCTCCGGAGATGGGCGGGGTCGATTATAATGACGGTCACGCGCTCCTTTTCGGGAACGAGACATACTTAAGTCATCGCGGCGGCGATGATTACCGCCTCGCGCTTTTGATCTACGACCCGCTTCCCGGTTTCCGTCCCGAGGAAATCGAGGCGTTCATTATCGCCGAGGATATTCGCGAAAAAATGACGCGCGGCTATCAAGTTTACGATAGGGCGCGAAAAGGGATGCGACCGGCTTCTTATTCCGACTTCGCTATCCTCGCGCCCGAGAAGCGGCGCTTCGATTTATACAAGCGCGTCTTCGAGTTCCTGAAAATTCCGCTGATGATTCACAAGGAGGAGGGTTTTGCCGAGAGCGGCGAAGTTTACGTGATTAAAAACATTCTCCGCTGCGCGCTGGCCTTGTCGGGCGCCGAACCCGATGAAGGGCTTTTCGCCGACGCGTTGATCGGCGCGCTCCGAAGTTTTGTCGTCGCGGCGCCGGACGACCTCATCGCGCAAATTTACGCCGTCGGCCCGCTCGAAGGACTAAAATCGCTGTATGGCGAGTTTTACGAGAAGTTGATATTTATTAAGGAAACGGCGCGAAAATCGACCTTAAGCGAAATTTTGGGCGAAATATACCGGGTTTTTGGCTTTTATGAAAAAATAGTGAGCCTCGGCAATGTCGAGCAGGCGGAAAGCAAACTGAACTTTCTCATCAATAAGTTTCGCGAGCTCGATAAAATCGGCTATCGCCTCGCCGACGCGGTCGCGTATCTCGAGACGTTGGAGGAAGCCGGTCCCGCCGCCGAGCTGGAGCGGCCGGCGGTTATCAGCGAGGAAGCCGTCAACATGATGACGATTCACAAATCAAAAGGATTGGAATTTCCCGTTTGTTATTACGCCGACACGGAAACCGCCTTTAAGCAAACCGACGTCAAGGCTCGGGCGCTTTTTTCCTGCGATTACGGGATTGTCCTGCCGGTTTTCGACGAGGGCGTGAAGGATACCTTTTTAAGACCCCTTGTCCGGCAAAAATTCATCGCCGATGATATCGGGGAAAGAATCCGTTTGTTTTACGTCGCGCTCACCAGGGCGCGGGAAAAAATAATTATCGTATCGCCCCGGCTTATGGAGACCTACCGGTTGGACGGCGGCGTCGTTCCTTTGGCGGACAGGCTTAATTACAAGTCGTTTTACTCGATTTTGTCGTCGCTGGAATACACGCTCTCGAGCTTTACCGCGCCGCGACAGCCGAAAGCGATAACGCTAGAATATCGCTTCCGGCAAAAACCGGAGTCGCTTGAGGCGACTCCCGGGAAACCAATCGAGAAGAAGCAAATTAAAACGGAGCGCGTTCGCGCGGAAAAAATCGTCGCTTCCGCGCCCGCCGCGGAACTAGTTTCTCGGGAACGGCTTTTGGCGATGGAATTGGGAACGAGAATCCACCGCTGTTTGGAATTAATCGACTTTACCGCCGATCCCGCCCCGCAGATTGAAAAACTCGGGGAAGCGGAATTCGCGAAGGAGAAGATCACGCGCTTTTTCCGCTTGCCTCTCTTCCGCGAGAAAAAGATTATCGACTCCTACCACGAGCACAGGTTTTTGTGGCGGCGGGGGGATGAGAGCATAAGCGGCGTAATCGACTTGATATTGGAGACGGAAGAAGAACTGATCGTTATCGACTATAAACTTAGCGACATAAACAAAGAGGAATATGACCGCCAGCTTAACCTTTATTCGGGGTATTTGCGATCGGTCTCGCCAAAACGGGTCAGCGCTTATTTGTATTCGCTTCTGAACGAAGAGTTAAGACGGGTCGTTTAATTTATCCTCCGGTTATACATTCGCGCCGGCGCTAATATATATTAGGCGGGAAGATAATTTAATTGGAGGAATCGTGAATTTAACGCTTTCGATAATGATCGGGTTTGGCGTCGCGATGGACGCCTCGGCCGTGGCGATGGCAAACGGCATGGCCGAGCGGCGCGCCCGCCCGCGCAAAGCATTATATATAGCCCTTGTGTTCGGCCTTTTTCAGGGGATAATGCCGGTATTCGGTTATTATTTCGGCCGCGCGTTTAGCGCCCTTATTCAAGATATCGCTCAATATTTATCCTTTTTGTTGCTTTTTCTCCTCGGCGGCCGGATGCTTTACCAGGCTTTGACTACCGAGGGCGCCGCGTGTTCCCGACGGGTTGGAAAGGAAACGATTCTGCTGCAGGGCCTGGCGACGAGCATCGACGCGCTGTTTGTCGGGTTGGCGCTGGCGTTTGTCGGCGCCGGGATATTTCGAACGGCGCTTGTGATTGTTATCGTGACTTTTATTTTGTCTTTTGTCTCCGTTTACTTAGGCTGCTTCTGCGGGAGCGTCCTGGAAGACAAGGCGAGGGCGCTTGGCGGGATAATTTTACTCGCGCTCGCAGCTCGCGTTTTGGCGAAGGGCTTTAAATAAAAGAAAAAAGACGGCCGCGGCCGTCTTTTGTTTAGGAGAAAAAATGCCATATTATTCATATGCTCTTCGATACTGTTTCTGATAAATCGCTATGTTTGCTTTGTGGGCTTCGTTCGCCACGAAATACGGGTTGCGCAGTAGTTCCCGGCCGAAGTAGACCAAATCGCACGCGCCGCTCTCAAGCGCCATCCGGGCCATGTTGGCCTCGGCGATCAGGCCGCCCGCGATTACTGGGATGCCCGAGAGTTTCCTGACGGCGGCCGCGTAACCGAGCTGGTATCCCGGATAAGCGTTAATTTCCGTTCTTACGACCGCCCCCGAGGAGACGTTGATAATATCGACCTGATCTTTAAAATTGCTCATAATCCGGCCAATGTCTTCCGGTTTTAACCCGCCCTTGACGTGTTCCTCCGCCGAGACGCGAACGGAAAGGGCCTTCTCTTCCGGCCATACTTCCCGGACCGATGATATCGTTTCCGAAAGCAGGCGGACGCGGTTTATTTCGTTTCCGCCGTAGCGGTCCGTTCGCGCGTTGGTGAGCGGCGATAAAAACTGGTTTATCAGGTAGCCGTGGGCGGCGTGAATCTCGACGAAGTCAAACCCGGCCGCTTTGGCGCGCAATGCGGCGACGCGGAAAGCGTTGATAATATCCTGGATTTCCGCTTCCGAAAGTTCCCGCGGTTTTGAACCGCTATGGTAGGGAATAGGGCTGGGCGCGACGGGTTCGGGAACGAAACTCTTTCGACCGGCGTGATTGAGCTGGACGCCGATCGCCGCTCCGAGAGATTTGACCGTTTCGGTTATTTCTTTCAGTTTTTCGATTTGACCGTCGTCCCAAAGCCCCAAATCATATTTGGATATCCGGCCGCGCGGCTCGACCGCGGTCGCCTCGACGATTATCGCTCCGACGCCGCCGGCTGCCCTGGTAGCGTAATGAACAAGGTGCCAGGACGTGGCGACGCCGTCGCCCGCGGCGCTGTATGTGCACATCGGCGACATGACGGCTCGGTTCCTGAGATTTAAGTTTTTGATTTTAAGCGGCGTAAATAACATTATCGCGCTCCTTATGTTTTTTATCTGCTTTCTCTTGTTTACAAATTAATTCTAGCATATCTTCGTTTTCCCGACAACTATAATGCTTTCAAAAAATTATGGCATAACCCAAGCAAATATAGTAAAATATACATAAATAAGGAGGAAAGAATGAATATCTGGCATAACTTGAATCCGAAGCGGGTGACGGCGAACCGTTTTATCGCCGTTATCGAGATCGCCAAGGGAAGCAAGAAAAAATACGAACTGGACAAAGAAACGGGGATGATTATTCTCGACCGGATCTTACATACCTCCACCCATTATCCTGCGAATTACGGTTTTATCCCCCGGACCCTGAGCAGAGACAACGATCCTCTCGACGTTTTGGTTTTATGCGGCGAGGATTTGGAGCCGCTTTCGCTTGTGGAGTGTTACCCGATCGGTCTCGTGCGGATGATCGACGAGGACGCGGTTGACGACAAGATTATCGCCGTCCCATTTCGCGACCCGATCTGGAGCCATTATCGCGAGTTGGAGGAACTTCCGCCTCATATGGCCGACGAGATCGAGCATTTCTTTAAGGTATATAAAAACTTGGAACATAAGGAAACGACGGGCTTCGAAATCTTCGGCCGCCCGGTAGCCGAGAAGATTATCGCGTCCGCGATCGCGGCGTACGAGAAAGAATTCGCCCGGGACGAGAGTCAAGATGCTCGCGACGGTCGTTAACGGCGCGGCGATTGCTTGCGGCGGCTTGATCGGCGCCCTTTTGGGGGGCAGGATCAAAAAAGATATTTGCGCGGCGGTTTTAAAAGTCGTCGGCTTCGCCGTTTTTTTGCTCGGGCTGATCGGCGTCGCAAACTCGGCGTTTTATTTCGACAGGTTTGATCTGCTTTTAATCATTAGTCTCGCGTTGGGGACTTTTATCGGCGAGGCGCTGAAAATTGATTTCCGCCTGAAGCGCTTCGGCGATTATTTGGAGAGAAAAATAAACCGGGGAGCTTTTTCCGAGGGCTTTATCGCCGCGACTTTGATATTTTGCGTCGGGGCGATGGCGATTGTCGGCAGTATCAACGCCGCCCTGGGCGACCCCTCGATAATATACCTTAAGGCCGCGATCGACGGAATCACGGCGATGGTTTTGGCTTCGTCCCTGGGCGCCGGCGTCGTTTTCGCCTTCGCGCCTGTCTTGCTTTACCAGGGCGCGCTTACCGGGCTGGGCCTTGCTTTCGGAAATTTCATTCCCGCGGGCCTAATCGACGCTTTCGGCATCGTCGGTTACGCGATCGTCGGCGTTATCGGGCTGAATTTTATCTTTGGGGAAAAAATCAAGGCGGCGAACATGCTTCCGGCATTGGCCCTCGTAATCATTCTATATTTGGCCGGTTTGCGCTAAATTTGTTGGGAGGAGAGAGTTATGAAAAAAGCGGTAATGCTGTTGCACGGGTTTTTGACCGACCCCTCCGATTTTGAAGCCCTGCTTCCCAGTCTGCGGGACCGCTACGAACGGATTGAGATCCCGACGTATCCCGGCCATGACGAGGATGAGAGTTTTCATGATTTTGATTCCGGGAAGACGCTTGAACTTGTTCGCGGGAGGATGGAAGAGCTCCTCGCCGCGGGCGCGCGAGTCGATCTCGTCGGTTTTTCGCTTGGCGGCGCCCTGGCGGCTTATCTTTCCCAAAATTATCCCGTAAACAAGCTTGTTCTTTTAGCCCCGGCCAATAAGTATTTTAATTTTTATCTGCCTTTTTCGAAAATCCGTTACTTGGTGAAAAACTTTTACGCGATGGAAAAGGCGTTTTTCAAACGCGACCGCGAGAAAGTCGCTTATTACAAAAGTAAGTTAAAGACGATGTTCGCCGACGATATCAAGGCTTTGAAAATCGCCCGAGAAAAATACTTTAAAAGATATTTGCGGCGAATGTATCAAAATTTCAAAAGCCTGATCAAAACGGTCAACGAGGAGACGGACGCGATTACCGTCCCCTGCTTTATCGCCTGGGGAAAACTCGACCAGCTCGTTCCCCGGGAGTCGGTCCGAATGATGCGGGGGTTGTGCAGGCACGAAAACACGGTTTTAAAGATCTACGAAGACCATTCCCACCTGATGCTTTTGTCTCATGACAGCGAGGAATTGGTCCGTGATATCGTCGATTTTCTTGACGGCTGATATTTTGTATTTTTTTCCCCGCAGGGGAAAATAATAAAAATATGAAAAAGAAAATCATCTTAAATTATCCTCATTTGTTTTTGTTATGCATAACGATCGTTTCCGCGTGGCTTGTTTTGTATTTTATCAGAAAAGATATTTATAACTATAAAATGCTCGCGACGATAGGGCTTTTGGCGCTTGCCTGGCTCCCGACCTTTTTAACGTCGGCCTTGAAAATAAAAATCCCGCCCGTCGTCGTTATCTTTTATTATTATTTTTTAGTTTTGTCGATTTTTTTCGGCGTTATCCTCGGGTTTTACCTGCTCGTTCCCTGGTACGATAATTTTAATCACCTCGTCGCCGGGGCGCTTCTCGTGTTGCTCGGGATATTTATCGCCGCGCGGCTGGATAACGTCGGGTATTTAAGGTTTCCCGCGCTCCTGACTTACGGGTTGTTTTTCGCGGGGTTTTGCGCCGGGGCGTGGGAGATCGTCGAGCATATTATTATGAGGTTTTTGGAGCCGCGCGCCGTCGCGCCCGCCGACACGATCGTGGACTTGATTATGAATATGCTGGGCGCTTTCGCCGTCGTCGTTTTGGCGGTGATCGACGCCAAAGTTTACAGGCATAAGCACCTGGAGAAACTGCTTAAAAAATTCGAAAATCAACCGTGAGAAAACTCTAGAAATATAGAGTTTTTTCTTTTAATGTGATATAATTATGGCAACCAAGAGGGAGTAAGCATATGAAAAAGTTGATTCTTGATTTTTTAAAGGGAATCCCGATTGGTATCGCCAATGTCATTCCCGGTTTTAGCGGCGGCACGATGGCCGTGATATTAAATGTTTACGAGCGCTTGATCGCCGCGATAAGCGACATTTTGCGCCGCCCTTTTAAGGCGCTAAAGGAGGCCGGGGTATTATTCCTGGGCGTGCTCGCCGGGGTGGTAATCGCCGTCGAGCTAATCGTGTTTTTACTTGAGAATTTCCCGATTCCGACGACGATGTTTTTTGTCGGGCTTATTATTGGCTCAATACCCAATATCCGCGCCAAAGCCGGGCAAAACAAGATCAAACCCGCCGATGTCGCCGCATTTTTTATTTGCGTTACCGTGATAATCGTTTTTAGTTTTATCAAAGGGAAAACGCCGAGCGCGGTCGATTATGATTTTAAAATCGCGTTATTGATCTTTTTCCTTTCCGTCATCGCCGCGGCGGCGATGATTATTCCCGGCGTTAGCGGCTCCCTCGTTTTTCTCGCCTTCGGTTATTACGATTTCATCTGGAAGGATTTGATGGGAAATTTTATTAACGCAGTTATCGGTTTTAACATTTCCGGGGCCGTAAACGGGTTTGTTCGCCTGCTGCCGTTTATCTTGGGCGTCGCCGCGGGGATTATCCTGATCGCCAAGGCGATTAAATTTTTGTTCGCGAAGCGCCCGCAAACGGTTTATTACGCGATATTCGGGCTCCTTATCGCTTCCCCCTTTGCTATTATCTACGGCATGTATCGCGAATACCGGACGGAGATTATCGAAAACAACGGTTTTTGGGAATGGGCCGTCGGCGTTCTCGCGATCACCGCGAGCGCTTATCTCGTAAATTATTTATCCCGTTTTGACGAAAAGAAAAATAACGGCGCGGAAGAAAAATCTTAAGCGCCTTTTTTGCATATTTTCCGTCGGCGTCCGTTTAAGTAATACATAGGCAAACTAATAGTTTTAGGTATTTTTTGTCGGATAAAAAAATAATTGTAAAACTGGAAAAATTTTTATATAATATATTTGATACGGCGGCGATATTTTTTGGGGAGAACGGCATGAAAAAGAATTTGATACATTCCGTTTTAATGGTGACGGTGTCTTTGACGCTTATGTTCGGCGTTCTTTACGCCTGGTGGTCGTTGACCCCGGCGGTAAAAGTTGAGGAGTTCGTGGTCAACGTGAACAATCACCAGGCGGTCTTAAAATTGGAAGTCAAAAGAAACGAAGACGAATACGTCGAGGTAAAGTCCGCCGACGATATCCTGCAATTGTTTTATAACACCCTCCCCGACGACCATCTTTATTTTCGCCTGTCCGTGACCAATAACGGGAACAATTCCGTGACCGCCGATATATGGATGATCGACGTGTTAAGCGATAACGACCCCGATTACGACATGCGCAATGTTTTCTATCTTGCCGACGGTAAAATCGTCATTGACGACGAGGATTTCCCGGTGTCCGTAAAATCGGACGAGCCGGTGACGCTTCATGATCAGGAACTCCATCTTTATCGGCTGACAAACATCATAAACGACGATTTTGATTTACAGATTGCCAAGGCTTTGCCGTTCGCGGCGAAACAGACTCGGGTCGTGGAATTCATCTTGGTTTACGATAAATATACCGAGGCGCTGGATTATCAGGGCGGAATCCTTTCCATTGCCTCTTTGAATATAATTTTTGACATAACGGGAGACTAGTATGGGTAAGAAAAAATTTATCGCGATCCTGGCGCTTTTATTCCTGGCGATCGCGGCGCTAACGGCAAATTTAATCGTGGCATGGTTGACCGACACCGCCCAAACGGGGCCGACCGAGTTTCAATTGGGGGATGTTGAATTCACGTGGGACGGGGCGGTCAGCCAAGATTTGGTCGTGCCCGGCGAGAATATCGTCGCGACCGACTATACTCTCGTCAACGCGTCAACGATTAGGACGGAACTGCGCTTTAAAATCGAGATTTATTCCGAGTATTTAGACGGCGACGGCTCCGATTACGTCATTTTAACGATTGACGACGGCTGGGTTCTGGAGACCGACGGTTTTTATTACTATCGCGGGAGCGACACCGTTGTCGAGGAAGGCAAATATAAGATCCTGCCTGAGACGGAGACGATTACCGTGATAACGGGAATAGAGCTTGACGGAAGCATGGTCGGAAACGACTTCAGCAGTTCCTCGTTCACGATTACGCTCGTGTTCGAGGCCAA
>FZPS01000009.1_pt130 | contig 20528 bp, 17 predicted proteins | sample 1817821 | NCBI WGS metagenome assembly FZPS01 (sample SAMEA104158645, study PRJEB21678) | metagenome | place: Germany | collected 2015-04-21 | reverse complement strand
TGCTCTTCCCGGGAGGAGGTCTTTTAGGTAGCGCTGGACCGCCAAGGCGAGCTGTTGGCTCTCATGGGAGTGGGGTTGATACAGAGTTACGGCTCCTTTAGCGCTTTCGGAGCGGTAGTGGTTTGTGTGGATGCTGATCATTATATTCGCATGGTGCTGCTCAGCTATTAATAGACGTGATCTCAGGCCTAATCTGTAGGTAGGCGGATAGCGAGTTCCTAAAGCGATATCCCGATCGCGGGAATCTATTGATCGCCCCAGCTGAAGATCTTCCTGGTACTCCTGTTTAGTAATCGCAATCTCTTGTTCGTAGGTGATGTAATCCCACAGATCGGTATCCTCATCTCGGGTAATGACAGCTGTTCCGCCGCGGTTGTTGATTTCTTTGACAATCGCTTTACTTAACAACAGGGTAATCTCTTTTTCATATACACCCGCATGAGCACTGCCTGAGTCTCGGCCGCCATGACCGGGATCAACTGCTACAATATAGCCGGTAAGCTTGGCTTCTGTAGGGACCACCTGCGGTTTAAAGATAACTAAAGCCATAACGATCGCGATAATGGCTGCTGTGCCAAGCAGCACCGCTCTGACATGCTTGAGAGTTATTACTACAAATATTCTCGATGACAAGCAGAACACCCCTCAGCATAATCATTTGCTTAAATATATGCTGGTCTGCTTGCCCATTAGTAATCAGGTACCTACTTTAATGAATTTACCAATAAGGATTACTGCTGTTAAACTTATTCCAGCTGCGGTCCAAAACACCATCTGATGCGAATGCTCCATTAACCAGGCAAATATGGGTGGCCCTGCAGCTACGCCTACGAAGCGCAGGCTGTTGTAGATGGATGTTACAGTCCCATTATGTTCCTGCTCTACATTTTCGGTTATCAGAGCATCCAAACTCGGGAGAGCGGCTCCAATACCGGCGAAGCCAAGTGTAAGAAGCGCTATGAGCAGAGCAAAGTTACGGCAGAAACTGGTAACCGCGCTGGAGATGGCTAATAAAAGCATACCGGATAACGCGCACCACTTCATCTGAGATTTACTGGCACCAAGCCATCGGCCGGTGAGATAAGAGATTGTGCAGAGACTTACCAGGGGGATTGCTAAAATGAGACCTTTAAGAATACCGAAAACTTGGTAGCTGAGTTCAAGCAGTTCCGAAACATAAAATTGAATACCGAACAGCACCAGCATGATAATGCAGCCAGTCAGATAGACAGTTATCAACCATCTGCCTTCTTTTGTAAAGATAGTTTTGAGACGGCTGAAGGAAAGCTGGATATTGGTCCCTGTACTCCTCTCTGACGGAACCTTGACCCAAAAGGCAATAGCGAGAACTGATACCGCTGCTAGGATAGGGATAGCTGCAAAAGGAATGTACCATGCTAGAGCAGCCAGAAGTGAGCCCAAGATAGGACTAACAACCTTACCGAATGTATTGGAGGTTTCAATTAATCCCAGCGCATAGCTGATCTCTGCTCCATCCTGAAACAGATCGCGGGTTAGAGGCAGCACCAAGGGAAAAGCACCAGCTGCCCCAATGCCCTGGAGAACGCGGGATGCCAGAATAATACTGTAGGGATTGGTTAAAAGCAGAGAGGCTGCCGCGGCTGCCAGCCCTCCTAACCCGGCAAGAATGAGGCTGGGAATGATCACCGTTTTTCTGCCAATCCGATCCGATAAGAAACCGGCGATGGGGATCAGGGGCACTGCTGTGATGGAATATACGGTAATAATCAGACTTGCCTGGAGCGGGCTGAGGTAAAGCTGGCGTTCAATTATGGGGATGACTGGGATCAGCATGGAATTGCCCAGAGTCATTACCAGCGGCACAGCTGCTACTGCGGCCAGCGCTCGTCCTTGTTGTTTCAATAACCTCTCCCTTTCACCGGTTTTTGCCTTTAAGTATGTCTTTTATGCCAGAAAATCATTCGCACGGCCAATGCTAAAAATTAACAATGTAAATCTATCCTAACTAAATGGCTTATCACCAGCTGACAGCCCAATTGGAAAATATTAATATAACCTTTATAATGTTAACCCAATGTTACACGAAGGAGTTAAATGTTTAATGTAGAATAATAAAGTTAAAAATGATATGCTGAGTCAGGAGGTGGTAGTCAGTAGAATAAAACAATTAGAGGTAGTGGAAAAACATTAAGACTAAAAGGAGGAATTGCTCGATGCGAAAGTTTCGTTTGTTTGCTCTCGTTTTAGCTCTGGTACTGTCGGTATCTGGTGCTGCTTTTGCTCAGTATAAAGAGGCGCCGATATTGGCTGAAAAAGTTGCTGCCGGCGAACTTCCACCGGTAGAAGAAAGACTTCCGGAAAATCCTTTGGTAATTGTACCTATCGAAGAAGTCGGTGTCTACGGCGGACTTATTAGAATGGCCCACAGAGGACCAAGTGACTCAACCGGATACTACAGAACTGTGCGCGAACCGCTGGTGAACTATAATCCGAGTCTCACTGAAGTTCAGCCTAATCTGGCCGAGAGATGGGAAATCTCTGAAGATGGCACAACCATCACTTACTACCTCAGAAAAGGCTTGAAGTGGTCTGACGGCCATCCGTTTACTACGGAAGACGTCTTATTCTGGTGGGAAGTTCAAAACACTCCGGAATTAGTTCCGGCTGTTCCAGGAGCATTTGTAAGAGATGGCCAACCATGTGAAGTTATCGCACTTGATGAGTATACAGTGCAGTTTAAGTTTCCTGTGCCGGCTGCAGCACATCTTAACTGGATTGCTGCCGGTGGAGCAGAAACCTATCTGCCAAAGCATTACCTGAGTCAATTCCACATCAACTATGTTGATGAAGAAACACTCACTGCCATGGCAAAAGCAGAAGGTTTAAATACTTGGTACGAGCTCTTCCTTGAAAAAGGTGGAGAAAGCAACAACTGGCGCGCAGTTGGCCGGCCTGTAATGGATGCTTGGGTAATCACCACTAACTTTGATGACCCAATCCTGGTTTCCGAAAGAAACCCATATTACTTTAAAGTTGATACCGAAGGCAACCAACTGCCATACGTTGATACGCTGCATCGTGTTTTAGTTGAAGACATTGAAGTAATGAAGCTGCAGTTAATGGGCGGCCAAATCGACTACATTACTCGGAACCTGTGGACAACCTACGGTGACCTGCCGATGTACATGGCTTACCAAGATGTAGGCGATTACCGGATTATCCGCACTAATGGTGGAACTCCTGGTGCTTTGAACATCATGTTCAACGTCAACTATAAAGAGGATCCGGTTTTAGCTGAGATCATTAACAACTATGATTTTAAGAAAGCCCTTTCCTATGCTATCGACCGCGAGGAAATTAACAATGTTCGCTTTATGGGCTTAGGAAGACCTTCACACGGTCACTTCCATCCGGAGCATCCGGGCTATGTAGAAGAAGTCGACCAAGCTTACATCGAGTATAATCCAGAATTAGCTAATCAAATTCTCGATGAGCTCGGTTTAACAGCCCGCGACAGCGAAGGCTATCGTCTGCGTCCTGATGGTCAAAGATTAACCATCATTATCGATGGAAGTACGCACCACGATCACCATGGACCTGGCGGAGAGTTAATTGCAAGTTACTGGGAAGCAGTGGGAATCAGAACAATTATCAACGTTATGGATCGCGGTTTGTTTGAAGCTAAGCGCGAAGCTAATGAACACATGGCAACATTCCATGATTTACCAGACCCACTTATTCCATTAGAGCAAACCGGCCACCACGTAAGCTATGTGTTTGCTCCACTGTGGCATCAATGGTTCCAGTCCAACGGAACTCAAGGCGAGGAGCCTTCAGAAGATGCTAAGCGCTTAATGAAGATCTATAACGAACTGGCACCAGCAACAGCAGATGATGAGGAGAGAAATGCCTACATCCGTGAGATTGCTGAAATCTGGGGCCGCAATTTCTGGACCATCGGTACTGTTGGTGTTCCGTTTAACCTCTCGTTTGCTAAGAACAATTTAAGAAATGTTCCTGGTGACTACGAAGGAGCTCACAGTCACCCGGCTAACCCGGCTATTTATCAACCATATCAATGGTTCTGGAAACAGTAATCGATCGTAAACAAATCGGTTAAACCATGAGAAGCCAACAAGCTGTTGGCTTCTCATTTAAATCATCAGTACGGTATTAGAACTGTGGTTCTGATTGGGGGAAAGAATTATGCTGAGGTACATTTTGAAACGATTGGCGCAGATGATACCCATTTTGTTTATGATTTCAATCATTTCGTTTGTTATCATTCAGCTTCCGCCTGGCAGCTATCTTAATACACTTATCGCCCAGATGCGAGCTGCTGGTGATGACATCAATTTGGAAACCATTGAAGCTTTAAAAGTGCGCTATTCATTGGATAAACCGGTCTATATCCAGTACTATAACTGGATGAAAGGTATTCTTACTCGTGGAGATTTTGGATTTTCTTTTGAGTGGAACCGCCCGGTATCATATTTGATTTGGGACCGGCTCGGTCTATCTGTTGCTGTCTCAGTATCCGCACTGTTATTTTCTTGGGTGGTTGCTTTTCCAATCGCGATTTATAGTGCTGTGCGCAAGAACACCTTGGGCGATTATTTCTTGACATTTATTGGATTTCTGGGATTATCGACACCTAACTTTATGCTGGCATTAATTCTAATGTATATATCATCAAATTATTTTGGCTTCACTGTCGGTGGTTTATTTTCACCGGAGTATGTGATGGCACCCTGGAGTTGGGCTAAGTTCCAAAATATGCTTACTCACATCTGGATTCCCATGGTTGTAATTGGAACTTCGGGAACAGCTGGTTTGATTCGGGTGTTAAGAAACAACCTGCTGGATGAATTAGGAAAACCATATGTTGTAGCAGCTAGATCAAAGGGAATCGGTACCATCCGGCTTCTGTTTAAGTATCCGGTAAGACTAGCCTTGATTCCTTTTATCAGTACGGTCGGCTGGCAGCTGCCGAAGATGGTTTCTGGAGAAGCAGTAACGGCAACAGTTTTGAGTCTCCCGACTGCCGGACCATTAATGCTGGCAGCGCTGCGGAGTCAGGATATGTATCTAGCGGGCAGCTTCCTGCTGTTATTGGCTGCACTAACAATGATCGGAACCTTAATTTCAGATATTCTGCTGGTATTGGTTGATCCCCGAATCCGTTATGAGTAAGGAGGCGTAAGATATGGCTGAGCAAAATCTAAGCGCTGCTGTAGAGCTGCAGGAAGAATTGGGAACTACCGAAGAAAAAATATTTTACGCCAGTCAATGGCGGCTGATGTGGTGGAAATTCCGCAAGCACCGCATGGCAATGATTGCTGGTGTAGTCATTATTCTCATGTATGTTGGTGCAATTTTTGCTCCGTTTTTAGCACCTTATGGAGCGACACACAGAAATCGGGGAAACACCTACGTTCCACCACAAAAGATTAGATTTCGGGATGAGAATGGGTTTAGTTTGAGACCTTTCATTCATCCCCTCAAGGCATCTGTTGATTTCGAGACTTTTCAGCGGGTTTATGAAGAGGACACAAGCAGGAGAATCTATATTGATTTCTTTGTGCGCAGTGATAAACCAGAAGATCAGTATAAATTGTTTGGAATTTTTAATTCCAATCTTCATTTGTTCGGAGTGAGCGAAGGTTACATTCATTTGTTTGGCACCGACAGTTTGGGACGGGATGTGTTCTCCCGTGTGCTGTACGGCGGCCAAATCTCAATGAGCATCGGACTTGTTGGTGTGTTTTTAAGTTTGCTGTTGGGCTTAATCCTTGGTGGAATTTCAGGGTATTATGGCGGAGTAGTGGATAATATTATTCAGCGTTTGATTGAAGTTATCCGCTCTTTCCCAGAGATTCCCCTGTGGATGGCGCTCAGTGCGGCGATTCCTGCTGACATTTCGCCAGCTCTGGTTTATTTTGGCATCACGATCATTCTGTCATTTATTGGCTGGACTGCTTTAGGACGGCAGGTGCGCAGTAAAGTTCTGGCCTTGAAAAACGAGGACTTTATTGTTGCAGCGCGGCTAGCAGGAACCAGCGAGCCGAAGATCATCATGACGCATTTGATTCCTTCTTTTATGAGTCATATTATTGCCAGCTTGACCTTAAGCATTCCACAGATGATTCTGGCTGAAACATCGCTTAGTTTCTTGGGGATCGGCTTAAGACCACCGGTAGTCAGCTGGGGTGTAATGCTGCAGCAGGCGCAGAATGTACACACGATTTCGATGGCGCCCTGGCTGCTGATTCCAGGCCTATTTGTAATTGTTTATGTTTTGGCGTTTAACTTCCTAGGAGACGGATTACGCGATGCTGCTGATCCATACGGAAACTGATCGGTTGAAAATTACTAGGTGGTGAAATTATGGGCTTTGATCCAAAAAATATACTGGAAGTTCGAAATTTAGTCGTAGAGTTTAAAATGGATGAAGGAACAGTGCACGCTGTCAATGGCGTGAGCTATAATGTGCCGGAAGGTAAGTCCATCGGAATTGTTGGGGAGAGCGGATGCGGGAAAACAGTCAGTTCCTACGCGCTGAACCGCCTGCTGCCTGCCAATGCAAAGCTGAGCGGACAAATTTTGTTCAAAGAGCGGGACGGCAGCATTACCGATATTGTGAAACTAAAACCGGAAGGTAAAGAAATCAGGCAGATTCGGGGAAGGGATATCTCCATGATTTTCCAAGAGCCGATGACATCCTTGAGTCCGGTGCACACAATCTCTAATCAGATATCAGAAGCGTTGATTCTGTTTCAGGGAATGACGAAAAAACAAGCCAGAAACCGCAGCATTGAGCTTTTGAAGCTGGTAGGTATCCCTAACGCTGAGCGGCGCGTCGATGAGTATCCGTTTCAATTCAGCGGCGGTATGCGGCAGAGGGCCATGATTGCCATGGCTTTAGCCCGCAATCCCCGGGTTCTGATTGCCGATGAGCCGACAACGGCGCTGGACGTTACTCTCCAGGCTCAGGTGCTCAGCTTGATTCAGGATCTGCAGAACGAGTTCAATCTGTCGATGATCTTAATTACACACGATTTAGGTGTTGTGGCTCATATGGTGGAAACAATTAACATCATGTATTTAGGCCGCATTGTTGAAACCGGTCCTACACTTGCAGTGTTTGAAAATCCGCACCATCCGTATACTCAAGGATTATTAAATTCGATTCCTAAGCTTACCGGCAGACTCGGAGAGCGGGTTACTTCCATTCCGGGCACTGTACCCAGCGCTTATGATATCCCGGTGGGATGCCCGTTTGCTGCCAGATGTGCTCACCGAATGGATATCTGCACCGAGGCAATGCCTCAGCAAACAGCAGTCGGCAAGGAACACACTGTCAGCTGTCATCTATACACAAGAGGGGAGGCTGCTGAAGATGCTGCAAATGCCTGAGGATGTAATTCTGCAGGTTAATAACCTCAAGAAGTACTTTCCAATTGAAACCGGATTTTTATTGAAGCGGGTGACTGGACATGTCAAGGCAGTAGACGGGGTCGATTTCAGCGTTAAGAAAGGTAAAACCCTGGGTCTTGTGGGAGAATCAGGTTGCGGTAAAACTACCACTGCCAGAACTGTTATCAGAGCCTATGAACCGACTTCGGGACAGATTTTGTTCCGATCCAAAGAGGGCGTAGTTGATATGTCTCAACTTGATAAGCATCAGTTAAAGCAGGTGCGGCGGGATATGCAGATGATTTTCCAAGATCCCTATTCGTCCCTAAATCCGCGGATGCCTGTGCTGGATATTATTTCCGAACCAATGAAAGCTCACGGCGTACCGAAAAGCGAGCGGGAAGATCGCGTAGCTGAACTGCTCCGCTTAGTAGGCCTGCGGCCAGAGTACATGCGGCGTTTCCCCCACTCCTTCAGCGGGGGGCAGCGGCAGAGAATTGGTGTAGCTCGGGCTTTGGCTCTAAATCCATCTTTGATTTTAGCCGATGAGCCCGTCTCAGCACTGGACGTTTCGGTTCAGGCTCAGGTCATGAACTTGCTTCTTGATCTGCAGGAGCAGATGGGTTTGACATTCTTGTTTATCAGTCATGATTTAAGTGTTGTTCGCTATCTCTGCGATCAAGTGGCCGTAATGTATCTGGGCAAAATCGTGGAATTGGCGGATGTGGATCGCCTCTATGAAAACCCGACACATCCGTATACCAGCACGCTGCTGGGCGCTGTACCTGATGCTAACCCTCGGGCCGTTTGGCGGCCGCAGCAGGTGGTAAAGGGGGAAGTGGGCAAGGTGACAGTGGAATCAAAAGGCTGCGCATTTGCGCCGAGGTGTCCATATGCTAGGGATATCTGCCTCGAGCAGCAGCCTGATTTGGTATCTGTTGATCCGAACAATCCAGATGCGCAGAAATCAGCTTGTCTGTTTGCACAAGAGCTGTCACTACCCGGTGTTGGCTGATTGAAATGAAAAAATGAAGCTGCTGAGAAATACCTCAGCAGCTTTAAATATGTCCACTGTTATAATTTGAAGCGACTGATTAACTGCGATAACTCGGCAGCCATTTTGGCTACAGTCTCTGCGTTCAAAGCGATTTGGCCCATTGAGGCTGCCTGTTCTTCGGAAGAAGCGGCCAGCTCAGCCATTCCCGCTTCAATCTTATTGCTGGATGAATTTACATCATTGATTAACTTAACAGTATCACTAATGCTGGCTGTAATCAGGTTGAAATCCTCTTGTGTCTGCTGGAGACTCTCGGCGCCATCTTCGATTTTTTCATTGTTACTGTTGATCACTTCTACTGTTTCGCTGGTATCAGCGCGCAGTTTCCGGATATATTCTTGGATCGTTCCGATTGAGGATTGGGTTTCTTCCGCAAGAACTCTGACCTCATCGGCAACCACGGCAAAGCCTCTTCCTTGGGCGCCTGCCCGGGCTGCTTCAATAGCAGCGTTTAAGGCCAACAGGTTTGTTTGATCGGCTATCTCCGAGATAATATTAACCACTTGACTGATCTGGTTAACAGCCTGCTCTAATTGAGCAATTTTCAGCTGCGATGCTTTTGATGCGGCGAGGATTTCCCGCATCATCTGATCTGAAGCTGCCATTTGGTGATGCCCTTTTTGGGAAAGCTGTTCGACGTTTTGAGCCTGAAATGCCATGCGCTGAGTAATGCTGTGAACGTCTTTGGTAACTTGGGCGTAATTGTTGATGGTTGTAACAATCTGCTCAATCGTGGCAGAATTCTGCTCGGATGCTGCCGAAAGCTCTTGGCTTGCTGATGAAGCATTGTGGACCGCCTCCGTAACCGCAGCGATCATTTCGCGCAGATTATTTGTCATTTGATTAAAGGCGTTCATCAGCTTGCCGATCTCATCCTGACGGTCTGTTTGGATCTCAATGGTAAGATCCCCTGAAGCAGCCAGCTCGCTGAAATCAGCCAGCTGGGCAATAGGTCGAGTGATACTGCGTGAAAAGATATAGCTTACAGCCGCAATTACCACGGCAGCCGCAGCGATAATAATGAACAGCAGATTCTGGGTATTCCGCACCGAAGCCAGCGCCGCATCTTTATCTGTTTCTACTACCAGAACTACCTGTTCTGAACCTAAATCAATTAATTTAGCACTGCCAAAAACCGGGTTTCCATGGTAGCTTTCGTATTCTAATACAACTGTTTGATCATAGTTTGCGTCTGCGATCAGGGATGCTGCTTCTGCAGCTATGTCAGTATCGAGCACGTTGATGAAAGCAGAGTAGTCCTCGCTGGAAACATCGCTGTAGAGCCTGCCCTCCTGATTGATCAAATAGGTTTCGTAGTGGAGGTCACTTGGATTGATGAAGTTTTTAAGCAGCGGCAGAAGCTGCTCCTGTGATACTGCCGCTCCAAGGGTGCCGATAGCTTGTCCCTGGGGGTTGAGAATGGGGGCAGCTGCGTAGATGAGATAGGTCTCCAGTTTGTCTGCCCAAATCCATGGGGACCAGGTGAGGGTTCCAGATTCTAAAGCGGAGGTAATAAAATCGGCTGGAGCACTATCTTCCATTAGCACTGCCTGATGATTGAATACAAAGTGCTCTCTGCTGGTAACAAACATATCCTGATACATTTTTTGATAGTCGCTTAGAACACGATTGATCGAACTCATCAGAGTTGTGGAGCTGGTGCGCCAGAGGTTAGAGTTAGGTTCAGTATTAAATAGGATAGATACCGGAAGATTAATGCTCTGGTCGAGAGCCAGCTGTTCTAACCGCTCCGTATGTTCCTGGAAAAATATGTCAATATTATTACTAATCGCATCAAGTACAGCCAGAGAGTCTCGCTGGATTACGGCTTGTTCTCTGGAAGTGATGTGAAAGTAACTCGCGGTGTTGATAATTACTGCAGGAGCTAATCCGATGATGAGAAAGATGAGTATTAGTTTAGTATGCAGGCTTTTAAACATTTGAGTTCCTCCCTAACTGTCTTTAAATCGCCTTAACTAAAACTTTACATAAATTATACCATGTTGGCAGGTATAATTACAAGACGTCATTAAAAACAAGGAATTTAGTGGAAAATACAGAAATGAAACAGCATGAAAGTCTAGGAGTGAAATCATGAAGCCGGAGCGGTTAGAGCTGGTGTGGCCTGGAAAAAAAGAGGCGGTTTTAGCTGCAGCTTCTGCGCCTAAAAAAGTGCTGTATCCGGTTGTTGACGAAAGTGTTAATTGGGAGCAAACCGAAAATCTTTATATCGAAGGGGACAATCTTGACGCCCTGAAGCTCCTGCTCCCGGAGTTTGCGAACCGGATTAAGCTGGTTTATATTGATCCGCCTTACAATACTGGTAATAAAGAACTGCTCTATCATGATGAAAGACTCCGGAGTGAGTGGCTGAGTTTTATTTATCCGAGGCTGATCCTGCTTCAGCGGCTTATGGCAGATGATGGCGTGATTTTTATCAGCATTGATGATCATGAGGTCGGACATCTGCGCTGCCTCTGCGATGAGATATTCGGAAGCTCCAACTTTATCGCCCAAATTGTCTGGGAGCGCGCTTATGCTCCGGTCAGTTTAAAAAAGCATTTCTCCCCAAACCACGAGTATGTTGTTGCGTACGCAAAGCATCGGGAACGGTTAGTATGCAGCGGTCTTGAACGGACGGAAGCAAGCAATCAGCGCTATCAAAATCCTGATAATGATCCCCGCGGACCGTGGCAGAGTGATAATATGACGGTGGGGCCAGCCGTTCTCGAAAAATGCTACCCGATAATTACACCGAGCGGCAGAACTGTTTATCCGCCCCATGGGCGCTGCTGGCTGTTTACCAAGGAGCGCTTTATGGAGATGGCTGCTGATAATAGGATTTGGTTTGGGAAGAATGGGGATGGTGTACCGCGTTTAAAGCGCTTTCTGGCTGAGGTGCAGAACCGGCTTACTCCAAAAACAATCTGGAGCTACACCGAAGTCGGCCACTCTCAGCAGGCAAAGCGAGAACTTAAAGAGCTGTTTGGTGGTCTGGCCTGCTTTGATTATCCTAAACCGGTAGGTTTGATTATCCGCATCCTCAAGCTGTACACCCAGGTGGATTCACTGGTTTTAGACTGCTTTTCCGGCTCTGCGACTACTGCTCACGCGGTTATGGCCCTCAATGCAGAGGATGGTGGTAAGCGCCGCTATATTATGGTGCAGATCCCAGAACCAGTTGGTGAAGATTCTCCGGCTTATCAAGGGGGTTTTAACGATATCTGCGAGATCGGCAGGGCCAGGATTAAAAGGGCGGCAGTGCAGATCAAAAACGAGACCGGTGCAGATATAGATTATGGTTTTAGAGTACTGCGTATCAAAGATCTTAATTCGTAAACGGAGGTTGTAATAATGGAAACCGCGCATGAAAACCGCAATATTGCCCTAATCATTCTTGCTGTGATGATAACACTTACCGCATTGGGTCTTGCTGCTGTAAGGCCGCCCGCCGCAGTTGGCATTGATGCTCCACCAACGGAGTTTGCTTCAGGACGAGCAGTTCAGCATTTAGAGCGGATAGCAGCTGCATCCTCTCCCATAGGCACTGAACGCCACAAGCATGTTCAGCAGTATTTAATCGCTCAGCTTGAAGAACTGGGGCTTGAACCTCAGATCCAGGCTGTAAATGTTTACAATCCCAGCTGGCGCAACGCCGGTTTTGTTGAAAATATTGCTGTCAAAATTCTCGGCACTAACAGCACCAAAGCGGTACTGCTGATTGCCCACTATGATACCCTCGATCAGGTGCCGGGGGCAAGCAATCCCAAGTCCGGAGTGGCAGCTATATTAGAGGTGCTCCGTATACTGCAGCAGGAGGAGCAGCTGCAGAACGATCTAATTGTTCTATTTGCCGATGGAGGCGAAACAGGACTTTTAGGTGCGACTGCCTTTTTGGGACACCACCCCTGGGCTGAAGACGTTGGTTTAGTTATTAACCCTGCTGCTCGCGGTACCAGCGGCCCGGTGATGATGACCGATTCAACCAGGGATAACAGCTGGACGATACCGGAATTTGCAGAAGCCGTAGCTCGCCCACTGGCCAACTCTTTTAATAATGAGATTAATCGATGGCTGGTCAGTGATACTGACTTTGTTGTTTTTAAATATGCGGGCATACCTGGTTTTCAGCTGATGTATGGTGAAACAGAAAGGCATTATCAGACAGCCCTTGACAACCTTGACAATCTTGATGAACGCAGTCTGCAGCACCTAGGCAGCTATATTTATCAGCTGGTGAAGCATTTTGGTAATATCGAAATAGAAGTCGAAGAATCTAATGTCGCCGCGAATTATGTTTATTTTGATCTGTTCGGCAGATTGTTCATTCGCTATCCAATCGGTTGGGTGGCTCATACCTTGACTTTTGCAATTATTTTATTTGGATTTACCTGCTGGTATGCGGTTAAAAGAGAGAAAGCGGAAGCTAAAGGGATTGCTCTTGGTGTTGTTCTGATGCTGGGAGCAGTTCTGATCAGCGCGGTGATTACTACTGTGCTGGGCGGTTTTGTCACACCAAATCATGATTTTTATCAGTATATACCGCCTACCCAAGGTCTCCTGTATTTTACCGCGTTAGCCGCAGTAACTGCCCTGAACTTCTTCGTGTTTTACACCTGGGCATTGAATAAGTACAGGCTGATGGATTTGTATCTGGGGGCTTTGGGGCTGTGGCTCTTGGTAACTATGCTGGCCTCGCTACTGCTGCCGGGAGCAAGTTACGCCTTTGTTTGGCCGCTGATCTTTAATCTAGCCGCAGCTCTCGTTGTTGTTTTCCGGAAACAGCTGTCCTGGGTGACGCGCATAATCCTGCTTGTGATCAGCGCACTGCCGGTGCTGCTGCTGTGGCCGAATCTGCTGAAGAACCTTTATTTTTCAATCGGTTACGGTTTGCTTGGCCTTTTGATTTTTTTCGTAGTGCTGCTGTTGGGCACTCTGCTGCCGCAGTGGGAGAAAATCATGAAATGGCAGAAACTGGTGCTGCCGATTATTGCCGCGGCTGCAGCGGCGGTTTGCTTTGGGATTGTTATCGCAAACTCTGGCGTGAGCGCAGACAATCCCAAGATGGATACTCTGTTTTATTTTGTAGATTTGGATCGGGAACGGGCCTATTGGGTCAGCTTGGATGCTGAACCCGATGAATTTACAGAGCAGGTTTTTGGCAGCGAGTATATCGAGTCGGATCTGGGAGAGTTCATTCCTTATGAAGATATGCCGACCATCAGCAGGTTGGCTGTGCTGGATGAAAGCTTAAGCAGTGAGCCTTTTACGCTTGAGCTTGTCAGTGATACCGCGAATGAGGAAAAGCGGGAACTAACCATTAACATCAAGACAGATGAGACCGTTAATAACATTATTATCTTCATTGAACCGGAGCTGGTGACTGATACTGTTGTGCTTAATGGTGAGACTGAGGTGGAGTGGAACTCTTATTGGCCAGTGCTCCGCTGTTATAACCTGAACGAAGAGGGAGTTACATTAGCTGTACCGACGGCGGTTGGCCAGCCGTTTGTGGTTAAGATTCTAGCCCAGACGCTAGGTATGCCGGAAATAGGACTTAAATCCCGTCCAGAACATATTATCCCGGCGCCTACTGCGATTACAGACAGCACATTTATCTCAAAAAGCTTTCAGTTTTAGCTTTGGAGAGGAGCTGAAATGTGGTTAAAATTCATTTTTTGGGGACATGCGCCGGCACCGAACCGCAGCCGGGGAGAAGGCATTCCTCATTAGTGCTTGAATACGATGGCAGATTGTTCTGGTTTGATGCGGGTGAAAGCTGCGCCTACACGGCGCATCTGATGGGCCTTGATCTGCTGAATACGGAAGCAGTGTTTATTTCCCATCCCCATATGGATCACATTGGCGGACTGCCTCACTTGATCTGGACTGTAAAAAAGTTGGAGACAAGAACGAAGTTAGATGCAGTGCACAGGATCGAGCTCCATCTTCCGGCTGTAGAGATCTGGCAGGGTATTGAGAAAATGCTGTTTCTTAAAGGAAGAAGGCTGCATGACGGAATCAGCTTTACAGTTAAGCAGATCAAAGACGGTGTTGTGTATGAACAAGGGGGTTTAAAGGTTACGGCGTTTCATAATCACCACATCACCCGCTCAGAAGCAGGCGAGCCCTGGCTGTCATTTTCATTCTTGATCGAGCTGGAAGGAAAGCGCATTATCTATTCCGGTGATTTTAAGACTATGGCTGATTTAGATCCACTGTTTGAGGTGGGACCGGTTGATCTGCTGATAGTAGAAACAGGCCATCATACAGTTGAAAATATCTGTGCTTATCTGGTTAATAACAATATAAAAACTGCCAGGATTGGCTTTACTCACCACGGCCGGGCGATTTTAGCTAATCCTGAGCAGGAGTTAAAGAAAGCCAAGGCAATCTTTGGTGATCAAGTATTTTTCGCAGAAGATAAAATGACAGTGACCCCGTAACGGGGTCACTGTGCTTTTCGGACGGAGTTGCGTCCGCTGTTTTTCGCTTTATATAATGCGCAATCAGCAGCTTGAACCAGCATCGCCCAAGCCGTAGGCCCAACTTCGCGCGGTTTCATTGCTGCCGTACCGAGACTGATGGTGATTACTCCATGGGGCAGAGCTGTCGATTTATGGGGTATGGATAGCGCCTGAATCTGCGCTCGGATTTTTTCGGCTACTTCAGTTGTTACCTCTAAGTTGGTAGCAGGCAGAATCACCGCAAATTCTTCACCGCCGTAGCGAGCTGCGAAGTCAAGGGAGCCTTTCAGTGTCTGTCTGATAGTAAAAGCGATCAGCTGCAGACAGGAGTCACCAGCCGGGTGGCCATAGGTGTCATTAAACTGCTTAAAATGGTCGATGTCGATCATGATTAAGCCCAGCCAGGTATCTTCTTCGTAAGCCCGCTGCCACTCAGCTACCAGAGTTTGATCGAACGAGCGGCGGTTGGGGATTCCGGTAAGGCCGTCCAGCGAAACTAGTCGGGCGAGTTCCAAATTAGCAAGCTCCAACTTGTGCTTAACTTCTAACAGTTCCCGCTCCCGCTCTTTTACTTTATCCATTTCCCGCTTAAGTTTAATGGCAGCTGCTACTCGAGCCAGGAGTTCTGTTTTGCGAATCGGTTTTGTAATATAATCATCTGCTCCGGCTGCAAAAGACTCCTGCAGAATTTCTTCCCGCGCATCGGCGGTCATAATCATAACCGGGATCGAACTAAAGCGTGGGTTGTGCTTTAGAGCTTTGCAGACTGATATTCCATCTGTTCCTGTCATAAAAACATCCATCAGGATCAGATCTATATGCTTGTAATTCTCATTATTGTTAAGGAAGGAATAGACCTGCTCACCGCTGGTAACAGTATAAATGCCTTCATACCCAGCAGCCCGCAGATTATGTTCAACGAAACGAAGAATGAAGTTGGAATCGTCAACAATCAAAATGCTCACAATTTTTCCCCCCACTTATTGGTTCGCCTCATTGCATGAAAATCCTTCAATTAAGAGCATTGCCGCGTAATTGCTTATCCTAATTAGTATTTGCGATATATTTAAAGATAATCGCTCAAAAACGCTATTGCAGATTCGTTGAAAACAAAATAGAATATAAATGCTTTTGTTTAGTAAGCCTAAACATTAGGTTTAGTAGACGCAAACTTTAGTTAAGGAGTAAGAAAATGAAAATCGGTGAAAAAATTAAGCGATTGCGGATCCTTAATGGTCTAACTCAAGAAGAATTAGCTGATAGATGTGAGCTTACCAAGGGATTTATTTCTCAGGTTGAACGTGATTTAACTTCACCTTCGATTGCTACTTTAGTGGATATCCTTGAGAGTCTCGGAACTAATTTGAGAGACTTTTTTAATGACCGGATCCAAGAGAAAATAGTTTTTAAAACCGATGATCAATTTACCAAAGAAGATACTGAGCTGCTGCACCGCATTGATTGGATTGTTCCTAATGCCCAGAAGAATATGATGGAGCCGATTTTAGTAACTTTGGAGCCTGGAGGCAGTACAAGCCCACAGGATCCTCATGAAGGGGAAGAGTTCGGCTATGTTCTGAAAGGGCACATCTATATCCATCTTGGTAAACAAAAGCACAAGGCCTCTGCAGCGGAGTGTTTTTATTTTGAACCGAATGTAGTTCACTATCTAACAAACGCAGGAACATCAAAAGCGAAGGTGCTGTGGGTGTCAACCCCGCCAAGCTTTTAGTTTTTAAGTAAGGGGGAGTTTATGGTGGCAGAATGCATTATTGAATTAAAGAATGTATCCAAGACATATGACGGAACTGAAGCACTTAAAAATATAAGTTTAAAAATATATCGCAATGAGTTTGTAACGCTGCTTGGTCCCAGCGGCTGCGGCAAAACCACGACGTTGAGGATTATCGGTGGATTTGAGCAGCCTGATTCCGGCGACGTTACATTCAATGGCACCAATATTAATAATCTCCCTCCGTATAAAAGGCGAGTGAATACTGTATTTCAGCGCTACGCGCTCTTTCCGCACATGAATGTTTATGAGAATATCGCCTTCGGGCTTCGAATTAAAAAAATGGATGAAGATACAATCAGCACCAAAGTTAAGCGCATGCTTAAGCTTGTCAACTTGTCAGGTTTTGAAGAGAGAAAAATAGATTCCTTAAGCGGCGGACAGCAGCAGCGGATCGCAATTGCCCGCGCTTTAGTCAACGAACCGGAAGTACTTCTCTTAGACGAACCATTAGGTGCCCTTGATTTAAAGCTGCGCCAAGGCATGCAGATTGAGCTTAAGAACATGCAGCAGGCTCTGGGGATCACCTTTATCTATGTAACTCATGATCAAGAGGAAGCGCTGACCATGTCAGATACAATTGTAGTAATGAGCGAAGGCAGGATTCAGCAGATCGGCACTCCCACTGATATTTACAATGAACCCAAAAATGCATTTGTTGCAGACTTTATCGGGGAGAGCAACATTATCGATGGCGTTATGATCCGCGATCGGCTGGTTACATTTGCAGATGAGACTTTTGAGTGTGTTGACAGCGGTTTTGGTGAGGACACTCCAGTTGATGTGGTTGTGCGTCCGGAAGATATTAAAATTGTGGCCGAAGATGCGGGCATGCTGAAGGGTGAAGTCCGCTCGGTAACCTTTAAAGGTGTGCATTGGGAAATGATGGTAGAAACACCCGACTATGTGTGGATGATTCATAACACCGAAATGCAGCCGGTAGGAAGCAGAGTTGGGCTTGTGATTGATCCGATTGATATCCATATTATGCACAAGGAGAGTGATGGCTGATGAAAACCAAATGGGCTGCATCTCCTTACCTGGTATGGATGGTGATCTTCATCGTGATCCCCATACTTTTGGTCGGTTATTACAGCTTAACCATTGTAACTGAGGCAGGACGGGAGTTTTCTCTCGAGAACTTTCATCGCTTTTTTGAGCCGGTGTATGTAAAGGTGCTGTTTAGGTCGGTTGAATTAGCGGTAATTGCAACCGTAATCTGCTTTATTCTAGGCTATCCGCTTGCATATATTCTGGCTAGAAGCGATTTTCAGCACAAGAATATTCTTATTATGCTGCTGGTCATCCCGATGTGGATGAACTTTCTGCTTAGAACCTATGCTTGGCTTACCATTTTGGAGCGAAATGGAATTCTCAATCAAATTCTCAACTGGCTGAGACTGCCTAGTGTAAATATCCTTTACACTGAAACAGCGGTTGTGCTGGGCATGGTCTACAATTTTTTGCCCTTTATGGTGCTGCCGATTTACTCAGTGCTGAGCAAAATTGATCACAGCATCATTGAAGCAGCCGAAGATTTAGGTGCTAATTCAGTTACTGTCTTTCGTAAAGTAATTTTCCCGTTGAGTCTGCCCGGAGTGATTTCAGGCATTACGATGGTGTTTATGCCGGCTGTGACTACTTTTGTCATCTCCAGGCTGTTAGGCGGAGGTCAGTTTACACTGATCGGCAATTTGATAGAACAGCAGTTTCTTTATGTGGGAGACTGGGGCTTTGGCTCATCAATCTCATTGATTATGATGATTCTCATTCTGCTGAGTATGGCTGTGATGTCGAGATTTGCTGGTGAAGAAAGGGGGCTGGGACTGTGGTAAGATTCTTGAAGAAGTGCTATGTAGGCATTGTTTTTGCCTTCCTCTACGCGCCGATTTTTGTTCTGACGCTGTACTCATTCAATGACTCCCGGTCCCGGGGCACATGGGGCGGTTTTACGTTGAGATGGTATGGTGAGCTGCTCCAGAACCGCCAGATTCTGAGTTCGCTCTACAATACCGTGATGATTGCGGTGCTGTCGGCAGCGATAGCAACAATCATCGGTACCGCAGCGGCAATTGGAATTCACGGCTGGCAGGGATATCAGCGGAGAATCATCATGAATTTAACTTATATTCCCGTGGTTAATCCTGATATTGTTACTGGAATCTCACTGATGCTCCTGTTTGTGTTTACCAGAATGCAGCTCGGATTCTTTACCATGCTGCTTGCTCACATCACCTTTAATATTCCGTATGTGATATTATCGGTGATGCCGAAGCTGAAACAGCTTGACAGTAATCTTTACGAGGCTGCGCTGGATCTGGGTGCTACGCCCTGGTATGCCTTCCGGCAGGTGATTCTGCCAGAGATCATGCCCGGAGTGGTAACTGGACTGCTGCTGGCATTTACTTTATCTATCGATGATTTTGTGATCAGCTTCTTTACCACCGGTTCAGGTGTAGCAAATCTATCAATCACTGTGTATTCAATGGCACGGTTGGGCATTAATCCAACGATTAATGCGGTTTCAACGCTGATGTTCCTGTCGGTATTGATTCTGCTGATAATCGTTAATCTGAGGTCTAATAAAGAAGATGCAAAAAGGGGGAAAGTAAATGAACAAGAGGGTTATCATAATCGCGGTCGCCGCCTTAATAGTGCTCGCAGCCGTATTCATGAACATGCGCGGTGAAAAGAAACCAACTTTATATGTCTACAACTGGGGCGACTATATCGATGAAGATGTGATTGGCAAGTTTGAAAAAGAGTATGATGTTCGGGTCGTTTACGATACCTTCTCAACTAATGAAGATATGTATGTCAAGATAACATCCGGCGGCAGTAAATACGATGTTTTATTTCCCAGCGATTACATGATTAAAAGGATGATCGATGAGGGACTGCTGGAGAAAATCAATTCAGACAACGTTCCGAACGAAAAATATATTGATTCTCGCTTCAAAAACCTGGAGCATGATCCTAATAACGAATATTCCATTCCCTATATGTGGGGAACCCTAGGAATCCTATACAACAAGAAAATGGTTACTGATCCTGTAGAGAGCTGGGATATCCTCTGGAATCCAAAATACAGGAAACAGATTCTTATGGTGGACAGCCAGCGCGACGCTATCGGAATTGCACTGCAGAAGCTTGGTTATTCACTCAACTCAGTTAATCCGACTGAGCTTGAGGCAGCCAAACAGGAGCTGATTAAGCAGAAAGAAATGGTTCTCGCCTATGTAATTGATGAGGCAAAAGATAAGATGATAGCCGGGGAAGCAGCTTTAGCTGTAGTTTGGTCCGGTGATGCGGTTTACGCAATGAGGGAGAATCCAGATTTAGATTATGCGGTACCAAAAAATGGCGGCAATCTCTGGTTTGATGGTATGGTAATTCCTAAGACTACGCAGAACAAAGAACTTGCTGAGTTATTTATCAATTTCATGAACGAACCGGAAATTGCACTGGCAAACGCTGAGTACACAGGTTATTCAACTCCGCATCTTGAAGCAAGAAAGATGCTGCCGCTGGAGTTAGCAGGCAACAAAGCCGCATATCCAGACGATGAGGATATTGCCAACACAGAAGTATTTGTCCATGTGGGAGATATGCTGCGGGAATATGACCGCATTTGGACTGAAGTCAAAGCGTACTAAGAAAATAAAAAACCTCTGCTCTAAAGCAGAGGTCAGACTGTCGAAAAACCCCTCTGTTTAACGCAAATCGTTGAGCAGCGGGGTTAATTTGTGTTAAAATATTATTGGGTGATATACATGTTAGAAAGGCCAAAGAATTTACGCAACAACCTTCAGAT
>FZPS01000027.1_pt286 | contig 20532 bp, 16 predicted proteins | sample 1817821 | NCBI WGS metagenome assembly FZPS01 (sample SAMEA104158645, study PRJEB21678) | metagenome | place: Germany | collected 2015-04-21 | reverse complement strand
GTATGACCCTTGAAATCAACAATACCGGGGTGATTTGTAAAGGTTCCGCCCTTTTCGTCCATCAGTATTCCACCATAAACCCAGGGCCCGGTCGGCGACTTTGAAGTTGAGTAAGCAAGATGCTCCTGTCTCATATTAGGACGGAATGCAGCGTAAAACATGTAGTAAATGCCATTTCTCTTATATAGCCACGGCCCCTCGGTATATGTAGTGCCCGTTCTGTGTCCACCTTTACCAAACGACTCAGGCGTCATCGGAATCTTCACTACTCCGACTTCTTTGTTATAAGAAATCATATCCTCGTTAAGAAGCACGTATCTCAGCTCAGGATTGCCGAAATACAGATACGCCTGCCCGTCATCATCAATAAATACAGTCGGATCGATATCGTTCCAGTCGCCTTCATCAACAAGCGGATGTCCAATATCCTTAAAAGGACCTGTCGGACTGTCTGATACACCAACGGCAATAGCCATTCCGTCGTTTATCTTATGAACAGGACAATACAAGTAGTATTTGCCGTTGCGCTTTATAGCCTGCGGCGCCCACGCTCTGTCGTCAGCCCAGCTTATGTCGTCAAGCGAAAAAACCTTGCCATGATGTGTCCAGTTGACCATATCCTTCGTTGAAAAACAATGCCAGTCATACATGGTATAGAAATTGTTTTTCAACTCGTCCTCATCATGTGTAGTATAGAGATACAGCGTATCTCCATCCACCATTGGCGCCGGGTCTGCGGTGTACATTGATGTGATAATGGGATTTTTAGACCTCTTCTTTTTTTCTTGTTCCATGTTTTATCCCCCTTGTATTTTATGGCCATGGCCATTATATAACTTTTCCATGCGTTTTCGTGGGTTTTTACGCTGCTAATTGTACCTTCACAGCAAAAACATATCAATTTTCTGCTGTAATATGCGATGAGTTCTTTCAAGCAACCGCGAATCCATCATTTATTATACCACAATACAAAAGGAAAGCATATACATTTTCGCCGTGTATTTTCTTTGCCTGTATACATCGGTTTTATCATTGGTTGCAGGCGCATTTTAATAAAATGTCGGCTTGATGATTCATTTATTGTATCAATTATCATCAGCCAAAATAAAATCCGTGGTTCATTTACAAATTAGAAGTTGCCAGTCTCAGTTGATAAAACTGCTGCACCCATGCAGGATACTGCGTATATTCGCTGCGTTCTTTTATCTTCTCCAATGTTCTTTTCCCGATACGCTTGTCCAGTATCGCCAGAATCTTAATTATATAATTATCCGACTCCAGTGCATCTTTAACTGACATATTGCGAAATTGAAGCGCGGCGTCTAAAAAATCCATATCGCTGTATGTGCAATTGCTATCCCATTTAGGTTTCAATAGTTTTTCCAGCTCATCGTATGGTTTCCTGACACCGGATTTATAAAGTTCTGACATGTCATATTGCTGATAATACATATCAATCCAAGAAAAAATCACAAGCTCCTTACCATCCAGACGGATTGCCGCCCGGCCATAAGAGTTGTGAACAGAATGGTATCTTGTGAGAAAGAATGTTATCCGGTTTTTAAGCTCATCACAGAGGCCTTCACTTAACTGTTTTTTAAGCCCGCTCCATGACTTGTATCTATCCATTTTTTTATTTATCGGTATTATTTGCCCGTCTTTTTCAAAATAGATATCCAAAGGTAGAATGTTGCTTCCTGTTTCTTTCAGAACTTCGGAAAACCAGTTATATGCTTCGGTTTCCTCCTTTGGAATTACCCTTACCACAAGCCTTGTGTAGGACGGCAATGTTTCTGCGCCAGCAGTGACAGCAATTGTGATACCATCCCCGGTCGTGACAGACAAGGAGCTGCTGTTTTGGGTGCTCTTATACAGGTTAGGATCCCCGTTATATTTGTAAGTAGCCTTCACGCTTATGTACAAGGGGTCCCCGATATTTTCAATTGTTTTTCTTTCCGATGCTGATACTGTTGCAGGAATACACGAACATATAACAACTATAATTAGAAAGATAAACATTCGTTTCATTGTATTTATCCCTGTCCGCCAATCGTCAGCTTTGTATTCAGTCCCACCGTACCCATGCTTATATATGTTTCGGGCTGATAGGCGATTATATTCATTTTCACGTTTTTTTCTTTGTCAGGCGCTTCATATAGTGTGAGGGTTTTCACATATTCACCGGGATGTATAATACCGGTTTGTCCGAGAACGGTTCCCGATTCATCGGTAACACGGAGCAAAAGCCATACGGTATTGGTTTCGGGAGATGTGAAATACACATCCACACTCTTGCCTTTAGCAATCAGATTGCCGCAGACATATACCTTATACCCTATCTCGACTTCAATGGAGGAATAGCCAAGCCCCTCCGGAACATTCGGTATTCCCGTAACTGCAGACGGGTCGAACTCCGGAGGTGTGAAGGCTACCGCATCATTCATAGTTTTTATTACGGTTAAAATCATAACCGTAACCGACAGGCAACACAGCGCACACAAGACAGCAAGCACCATTTTCTTTTTATTATCTTTTGTCATTTTGATATGCCTGTCCCTTCCCAAAGAATTGTTTGCTTGCCTGATAGAATTTATTGTCAACGTTTCCTCTCTTGCATCTTGCAGCTGCACTGTCAAAGGACGAGGACGCCTGCCTCACAGCAGCAGCGCGTTAAAGTTCAGGATTCAGGTTACAAGCGGCAAAATTTATGAAAAAGGGGAAAAAGTCAATAACCGCTTGTAACCTGTCACCTTTACCCGAAGTGAATTAATCAGTCAGTGAGTCCGTAGATTGTGATTGTAACTGTGCCGATCACAGTATTTTCCAAAGCGCTCTCATTCAATGATCCCGAAAGCGTCAAATAAAAATCATAACTTGGAGCATTACCACGTGTTGTACCTTCAGCTGATCTAAGTGTATAGCTGTCTTTGCTGAAGTTTCCATTGATTTCGCTAAAGCCTTCACCGGAAGTATAACCCAATACAGCTACTATTCCAGTATTCGAGTGATTGGTTACGGTAATTTTGTTTGCGTCGTTTTCACATGACCATGTGGCCTCTGTCGCGCCCTTATATTGGTGAGTTTCTGGATCCCATGTTCCTTTAGAAGCATCAGTATATGTAAACTCCATGCTTCCCCAGGTTATATCTACGCTGTAAATTGTGGGGGTATCTCCCGGCTGATAAGTAGCCTTTACATCTTTTGTGGCGCTGCCACCTCCAGTTGTAATAGTGTCCGCGGCAAAAGCAGGTATGCTGGCGCAAAGAGCCAGAACAAGAACTAAAAGAATAGAAATTGTTTTTTTCATAGATACTTCCTCTCTTTACTTTCTAAAAATATTTGTTTTTGTATTTATTTCAGACTCTGTATCAGGCATGCGCCGCCTTTGTCGGCGTTTTCCCGATGCAAGAGCTAAATTAACGTAATTGTAAATATAAATTATTACTCTAATATCGTCAGAGAAATAGGTATCTGCATATTTACAACTGCTCTTTCGTTGGTATCCTTGTCGTATGCGAGAATATAAAAGACCGCGTTATAATTTCCCTTTGGCAGAACAGTTCCGTCGGGCAGTGCTTTCAACTCAAGGGTTGTCAGCTTATGTCCTGGCGGGATTAGTCCTGACTCTGCTATGATCATCCGGTTTTTTTCGCTGTCGTAGTCCTCTGCGCCTTCAATTTTTGCTTTTTCCTTGTCTGTTCTGCCCGTTTTGCCCAACTTTTCTATCAGTTCCTTGTCGGTAATTTGAAGCTGAATAACAATACTTTGATTAGACTTTGACGGGTTCTGAAACAGAATGGTTGCAATGCCATCCCCCTCGGAAGCTGTCGCCTGATTTGAATATATCAGCGAAACAGCGCCGCCTCCATCAGGATTAGTGAGCGGCTCCTCAGATGAGCCTTCTTCTTCGATAGGCTCAGCGTCCGGGTCTTGTGATACTACGGGGTACACATTCCCTTTATCTTTCTGCATTGAGTTTTTTATCAGTAAAGTGGCAGTAACAACTGTGGATGAGAATGTGATAAAGCAAAGCACAATGATAATTATCATCAGCTTTTTGTCTATGCTTTTTTTCTTATTATCGTTTTCCATATGTGCTACCTTTCTAAGCCGCAATTGTTACGGTGACTGAGCCGATTTTACTCATTTTGCATTCAGGAGGTTTGCCCGTAAGTATCAGATAAACCGCACAGCTTTGTGGCATTACATCTCCCGCAAAAAGCACTTGGTATGTAACGGGATTTGTTCCATCGGTAAAGCTGCCGGTTACCACTTCGTATCCGGACTCCTGCGAATACGAATATGATACTGTGATCGGCACAATTGAAGTACTTGTAACCGAAATTTTATTTGCATTTTTATCGTTTATCCAACCTGCACCCTCGTACTGGTGGGTTTCGGGGTTCCATATGCCATCAGTGTATGTAAACTCCATGCTTCCCCAGCTAATATATACGCTGATAATAGCAGGAGACTCCCATTTGGCGTAGAGCGTAATATGCCCTGTACCGTCTACTATAAGTCTGTTGCCCTCGTAATAGGTTGTCCCGCTGCCATCGGCCAACGTGTTCCATCCTAAAAATTTATAGCCTTCCTTTTTTAAAGAGCCGGTATTGCCCTGAATTCTAACTGTATTGCCTGCTTCATAAAGGTCTTTGTCGACAGGGACGCTGCCCGATTCGGCGCCGTTTGCGTTGTATGTTACGGTAAACAAAGGTATTATTTTGTATCCATTCCATTTTCCATCAACAATGCTGCTCTCAAAGCTTTCCTTGCCGAAAATATACCCGACTTTAAAATCACCGTCACAGTATGCAAAAACCTCCGTACCAAAACTTGTCGGTGCATCTCCCCTAAAAATAGCTCTACTTAACTTTTTGCAATTATTAAATGCTTTGCTATCAATAGTCGTTACATTTTCGGGTATTATTATTTTTTCAAATGTTTCACAGCTTTCAAATGCACTGGCGCCGATATAATGCAAGCAGTCCGGAAACGTAACGCTTTCCAGTTTGGAACATCCGGAAAATGTATAAGGTTTTATAACAGTTATTCCGTTAGGTATGTTGACCTGACGTAACTTTCTACATCCTTGAAATGCACCCTCTCCGATGCTTGTTACCGACTCCGGAATTGCAATCTCTTTTAAATCAGTGCATTCAGCAAACGCCATTGTTCCAATACTTGTGAGCATCGAAGCGCCATCAAACTCAACAGTCATTAATTTGTCGCAATTATAAAAAGCTCCTTCACCGATAGTTTTCACCGTATATGGTATTATTAAGTGTTTTAAATCGTTACATAAAAAAAACACGTACCTGCCAATAGATTCCACTCCGGGATTAATTGTTATATATTTTATCTTGTTATTATACTCGTTTATAGGACTTTCGCCCCTCGAATAGTCGCCTATCGGCCCTGAGCCTTCAATTACAAGCCGCCAGTCCGAATAGAGGGTGCCAATTACAGCGGTTTCAGCTCCTTCCGGTCCTAAGTTGTAGGTGGTAATAATCGAATCTCCGTTGGAAGCAAGCGTATTCATTCCGCTCATCATCAATAGCATCGAAATAATAAACAATACAATCATTGTATATTTATGTGTTGTTTTTATCATTCCATTTTGCACCTCCAGCCAATCTATTCATTGATTTTCTTACCGTAACCCAGCAGCTGGCATTCGTAAATTGTAATTGTTTTAAGCTTTTCTCCATACGGAAATGACGACATTATGTCGCAATACCCGCAGATGGTTTCATACGAGTTTATATGCGGCGATTTGCTTTTATGGTAGCACTTGCCCATACATGGGAACATTTCCTCGTCCACACCGCAGTTTATATATGGATTTTTTGTTTGATTCATTTTATCGGTATTTATTCTGAGCTCTCCTCATTCTTGTAGTATATATAGGTATTTATGTATATATTTAGGCTTTGTCGTTTTCTCACACCTTTTCCACTATATATAGCATAAATTAACATAACCGTGAACATTATCATTAATTTTTAATTTTCGTATGACTATCCAAATTTATTGCGTACCTGCGCAATTTTATGTTATAATTTACATAAATAATAAATGCAATATATTTATTGGCTGCGGAGTGTATTTTCATGTTAAACATACCGAGTGCAAGATTGACGATCCCGAAAGCCATCAACGGAGAACTCGTCCGTCATAAATTGATAGATGCCATCCTTAACAGTCCTGCAAAGGCTGTTTATATACATGGCGGAGCGGGTTACGGCAAAACCACCCTGCTTTCGCAGGTCGCAAGGAACGTGGAAAAGGCTGTATGGCTGTCGCTGGATGGCGAAAACGATATTTTTACCTTTGTAGATACGTTCTGTGCGGCTGTAAAGCAAACCTTCCCCGAATTTGATTTCTCCGCGTCCGAGTACCTTCCCTTTTGTGAAAAGAACAATTTCATTTCCATACTTGCCGGCGCGCTGATCAGCACCATTGAGAATATTCTTGTCAATTTCATTGTGGTTATGAACGATCTACATACTATTGTAGAGGAGAAAGTCAAAAAGCTTATTTTATACCTGATAAAGCATCCTCCGAAAAATGTAAAATTCTGTTTTGGCAGCAGAGAGACTCTCCCACAGGATTTATTGCCGTTTAAAATTAAAGGTAACCTTATAGAGCTTACCCAAAATGAGCTTGCATTTACAAGGGAGGAAATCACCAATATCTTAGGCTTTTGCGACTCCTCGATATACGATTACACCGAAGGGTGGCCGCTGGCAATTTGCTTTTTCAAGGTGCTTTTGGAGAACAGTAAACCTATTAGCAACATTTCATCTTACAGCAAAGAAACTTTGTACACTTATCTTTTCAACGAATGTATCGCAAACCTTAGCCCTGACATGGTTGATTTCTTAAAAAAATCCGCCTGCTTTGACGAACTTGAAGCGCAGATGCTGGATGAAGTGTTGAATAAAAAAGATACAAAGCTAATGCTGGAAAGCCTTGTATCAAGAAATATATTCACGGTAAAAACCAGCGAGGGGTTTTATCGCTACCACGCGCTTTTCAGAAGCAGCCTTTTGGATATGGCGGACAAAAACGAGACATCAATACTTATGCAAAAAGCCACGCGGTATTATTTTGACCATAAGCAGTATTCAAGGGCAGCTAAGTACGCGATTGATTCAAAGGATTACAAGCTACTTCATAAAATAATACTTACATGCTACAGAGATTATATAAAGGCCGGCAATTTCAGCGAGCTGGGTATTTGGTTTAAGGCTTTGGATGATGCGTCTGTTGTTGCCGATCCCTTGATTCTTGTGGCAAAGGGAGCTTACCTGTCATTTATCGGGAATTTTGTGCAGGCTAATGCCTGCCTTGAGGCAGCAATACCCTTAATGAATGAAAATGATAAGCTGCTTTATTTTGAGGCTATGATACATAAGGCAAGGGTTCTGCGCAATTTTGTTTCGTTTGAGCAATCAAACAAGCTGCTGGATGAGCTTATTGAAAAGCTTGACAATTCGGCTGATGAGTTGGCGTATTCAGTGGTAATTGAAAAGCTTTATAATCTATGCTGGAACTCGCAGATTGATGAAGCCTATACTCTTGCGCGGCATATGATTGAGAAGTGCGCCAATGCTGGCAACATTAAGGTCAAGCGCTGGTTTGAAAGGTATCTTTGCACAATATGCTTTTTCAAAGGCAATATGAAGAAGTCGGTTTATTATTATGAAAAGCTATTAGATTTAAACGAGGATGAACAAAATTTCTTAGGCGTGCACAGTACCGCTATTTATGTAGCTAAAGCTTATCAAATGATGGGAGACCGGAGCCGTTCCCTGTCGGTGCTTTCACAGGAGCTTTCGCGGCTTAGGAATACGGGGAATTACGAAGAAATGTGGGCAGGCTACCTGCTGGCAGCCGAGATATACTATCAGAATGCCTTTATTGACAGAATGAACGGAAAAGACGTTAACTTTGAAACAGCGGTTAAGTGTTTTACTCTGGCCGAAGAATATGCGCCGCTTTACCGCAAAACAAGTTTTCAGATGCATTGGGTCGAAATGCAGCGTCTTACCTACAGCCTGATGTTTACAAATAACCCAAAGGAAGAAATTATTCGTAAAATTTTTGGAAACCTTGACAAGGCAGGCGCGTATTTAAAATGCATCGTTTATGCAAGGCTTATGGGTTATTATTCCGCAGTATCCGATTATCCTAATGCAGTTAAATGCGCGAGACTCTGCATTGAGACTGGAGAGAAGTCCGGATTGTTTTTTTATACGACGCTGGCATATGGAGTAATTGCAAGGGCGGCAATAGCGGCAAATAATAAAGAAGAAGCAACCGTCCTGACAAGCCGTTACCTTAAGCTTTGTGCTGAAAACGGTATCTATGAATATTTTAAGATCCGGGAAACTTATGACCCTGTTCTTGAGTTTGCATATCGCAACCGAATAGAGCCTGAATTTACAGCGCAAATGATGGAATTCGTCGGTTACCGGCTCAAGAAATTATATGTTGAAACATTGGGAGCCTTTACTGTTTATCATGACAGGGAAAGAAAACACATTATAAAATTCAGATCAAAAAAAGAACGTGAACTTCTGGCCTTTCTGCTTGACATGGGAGATAAAGGGGCCACAAAAGAACAGATACAAACCGCTATTTGGTGGGACTCAGAATCCAGAAATATAAAGAATTTGATTGCGGTAAATCTGAACCATATAAAAAACGACCTCAAATCCGCAGGCATAACAGAGTCAGTCGTCTACCGGGGAAACCGTTATTTTATCCACCGCGACCAAATCGAATGCGATTTTGAACTCTTTGAAAAGGCATATAAGAAATTCAGACTAAAGAAAACAAAGGAATATGCAAAAGAGATCATATCCTTATACAAAGGCGAGTATTTGTCAGATTTTGAAGCGTTCTGGGCTGCTTCGAAAAAAATTAAATACAGCGAAATTTACGATGAGGCAAAAAGGTTTTTGTCCTGATATTACAGATTTAAACGGAATAAATAATGACATTGTTTTCGTTAAGGAAAGAATCTCTATGGTTAAAAGCGCACATCCCTGCACTTTTTGGTTTCACATAAAAGGCATCATTAATAATAAAGCCACATTCCTGTGAGTAGGAGAAGGTTGCTTCCACCAACAGGTTTGTGGCTTTTTTATTACCACTGTGATAAAAGAATCAAAGGGACTTCTTTATGGTTGTCCCTTTATTTTTGTGCCAAAAAAGGCGCAAAGGGTTAAAAATCATGAGTTTTCTCTAATCTGACGTAAACATTGCCTTTTATTCTTTCATATACTCATTATTAGGTATAAACGGGCATTACATAATATGGGAGAACTATATGAAAATATATATTGACAACTCTTACAGCCCCATAAATAAGGAAGCTGCGGAAATTTTGTATGAAACAGGGATAATAGTATCAAAAATTTTAAGGGAATTCGGTTTTGATGTTATGCTTTCCACCCCCGAACGCGATACAGTTTCCGCCAGCGGGCATCGGGCGGCTTTACATATCAATCAGGCAAATGATTGGGGAGCAGATTTGTTTGTCGCCCTCAATCTCACCGCTTCGCGGGATAAATTCGCCACCGGCGCCGGGGCGGTGGTTTACAATACGACACCGGATATTGAAGCCGTTGCTAAAGAGGTTTTAAGCCTCCTCATTAATCAAACACACCTGCAAAGCCGTGAAATAGCTCAAAGAGGGGACGCCATTCCTCTTAAGAAGGCTAAAATGCCGGCAGGAATACTTGATTTGGGGTTTGTTACAAATAAAAAAGATTTTAACCTTATAACGGGAAACAAAGAACTCATTGCCGATCTTGTAGCAAGAGGCATTATCGAAGCAACAAAAGAAATGCGGAAAAGCTTCGCTTTGGCTGATGTTCAAGAACCAGTGGCAAACACAAAGCCGGCTTTTTATCAGCTTTATCCCGCAAATAAAAAAGACGTTTGCCGGCTTATTGTAAGTGTGTTCACCTCAGCTCTGCCGCAAAAACCTATTGCGGATGCACATGTTACCGTCTATTGCGGCAGAGACGGAAAGCATATTCTTATCTACCAGGGGACAATAGATTTCACAGGAAACACTATACCCATAGAACTCCCCTTATTTAACGATAGAAGTATGAAAGACCCTGAAATGTTTTGTATCTGCGTCCGACATCCCGACTACATGCCCAAAAATAAGTGGATATATGTCCGCGACGAACGAAACATACGTGAAATTATTGCTCTTGATGAAAGGAAAATTAAAATATAATCATCGTAATTCTGAAAGACGGGTTACCCCCACATAAATACCTGAAATCTTGTACCATGTGGCAAGATCTACAATCCCTGTAACCGGCAGATAAAAAATCTGCTGAAATGTACGGACGGCGTTTTCTGTTTGAGGGCCAAATATGCCGTCAACCCTTATTTTGGGTATCATGGGGTAATGGTCGGAGATTGAGTTGAGCTGCTCTTGAATTGTCCGCACGCTCGGACCCGTTGAACCTATTGTCAAAGGCTCACCGGGATAGGAAATCGGAACACCCTGAACCTTTTCCGCCTGCGCCAGATACACATCCTGACCGTAGTAGTTGCGGAGTATGGACAGCGCGTCAAACCCCTGATCGCCAAGATATTTCGACCCCCACTGCTCCAATCCCTGACATCTTGCCCTTGAGCCATCGCAATACTGGGTCAATAAAGGCTGCCGTGCTCCGGGACGCGTTACATATGTGTTGAATATATCATCCACTATATTTGAAATGTTGTAGTATATGTTGCGCCCGTAGTCGAAAAGCTGGTCAAAAGCAGTGGAGCTGGTTATGGTGAAGTTATATCCCTTCCCTCTATACCATTCGGTATATACGCGGTTTAGCGCAAAAGAAATTATGGCAAGGACATTTGCTTTTATGGTTTCTTCTGGCCATGTGGAGTAAATTTCACAAGATGCCACGTTGGATATGTAATCTCTAAAAGGTACCCACACGTTTTCTGCCATGGTGTCGTCGGGAACGCCAAGATGCACCACCATAAATTCCGGTATGACCGGTTCGGGGAGAACAACAAGGCCATTGCCGTCTGGCAAGGGTTTAATCTCGTCTTCGGGAATTTTAGGCGGATAATCCCCCCAAAGGGTATTGGGCTGAATGTTGATAATATTCTGCGAAGGGGTAGGCTGAGTGGGCTGAGGAGTTAATAGATTCATCTGCACATTCTGAATTGCATTTTGCTGCGGGAAAAGCTGAACCCCTTCGACAACCGTATGGACATAACCCGGTGCGTCAACTGTAACCGTGTATTCCGCATATGGTTTGTCGGATGTGGGTTCCTGAGAAAATTCGATGGGGGGAGTTCCCAGTTCAACTGTTGTTGTCTGACCCGCCGAATCGGTGGTTAATACCTCAAGAGTCCGTCCTCCCCGAGATATGGTTACCGTAGCTTCGCTTATCGGTGCTATATTTCGCACCGATGTGACGTTTACATTCAAAAAGCCTCTGTCAATTAATTCTTGATTGTCATTCATATTCACCTACTCCTTTCTTATAAAATATTATGTGTATAGCTTTTTTTATATTACAAAATCCCCATGAGGTAGTTTATGGACATACAGGAACAGCTTATAAGAGAATTTCGCATCGTTGAACCTACGGGGAATATTGAAATAATAATTAAATACCACGGTGACCTTGCCGCGATTGCTTCAAGACTGGAGGCTGTTGCAGAGGAGTTAAACGAAAACTATGCAATTTTAACCCTCCCCGCTTACCGAGTGTCCACCATTTTTGATATACCGCAGGTGGAGTATTATGAATTGCCTAAAACCGTCACCTTTCAAATCCAACGGGGAACCGACCTTACGGGAATCAGGCGGGTTCAAAGCGCGGAGGAGTTTAATTTAAAAGGCAATGGGGTTTTAGTAGGTATTATCGACTCAGGCATTGATTACACCCATCCGGATTTTCGACACGCCGACGGCACCACGCGCATTTTATATATATGGGATCAGTCAGCACCAAGTGGAACACCGCCGACAGGTTTTAGAAGCGGGCATTTATACACAGCCGAAGACTTAAACACTGCTCTTTTAAGCAATGACCCTTTATCCATAGTCCCAGAGCAGGATACTGTAGGACACGGAACGGCGGTGGCGGGGGTGGCTGCGGGAAATGGCGCGTCTTCCGGGGGCTTTTATTCAGGGGCGGCGCCCGAAGCACAAATAATCGTTGTAAAACTTACCCCTTACCCCCAGCCCGGTTTTTCAAGATCCACCGACATTATGCGGGGGGTAAAATTCTGTCTTGACATAGCAGAAGGTCTTGAAATGCCAATTGCCATAAATATAAGCTACGGCACTAACGAGGGCGCCCACAACGGCTCGTCCCTCTTTGAAACCTATCTTGATTCCGCCGCCCAGCGATGGAAAAACGTAATTTGCGTTGCCGCCGGTAATGAACGGAGCGCGGGGCATCACTACAGGGGGACTATCAATCAGGGACAAAGGCTTCAAATTGAATTTGGCATCGGCGATAACATAAGAAACATCTTCCTTTCCTGCTGGAAGAATTTTGCCGACACCTTCCAAGTAGAGCTTATTTCCCCTTCCGGCAACTCCTCAGGAATTGTTTCCCCACTAAACCGGATAACTCGTGTTGTGCTTGACGGTGTCCGGGTAACAATGCTTTACGGACAGCCCAACCATTACAACATAAATCAAGAAATATATATAGGTCTTGAAGCCATTACCGGTGCAATCCGTTCGGACATATGGAAACTGATTTTAAGGGGCACACAAGTTGTTGACGGCAGATTCGACATCTGGCTTCCCATGACGGATATGGTAACCGAACGGACTTCTTTTCTTGAACCGAGTCCCCTAACCACTGTAACAATCCCCTCAACGGCATATTCTGTCATATGTGTGGGAGGATATGATGCTATACAGAATTCCGTTGCCTTTTTTTCCGGCCTCGGGTTTACATATATGACCTACGGGCAAAAACCGGATATTGTTGCTCCCGCCGTAGATATAATTACTACTGCGCCCGGCGGAGGTTACGACTCCTTTACCGGAACAAGCCTTGCCGCCCCCTTTGTTACGGGCGCAGCGGCTTTGATGATGGAATGGGGGCATGTTAAGCGCAATGACCCCTTTCTTTTTGGACAAAGGATTAAATCTTTTCTTTGCAGAAATGCGTTAAGGAATTTCCCTGTCAGTTTTCCCAACGAGGCCTGGGGCTACGGGGTGCTTAATCTTATAGCGACAATGAATGACTTAATGGAGCTTATGCAAATATAATAGAGGTGTTTTTGATGGAGATTGAAGAACTTATTAACTCTGAGGAGAACCAGGCGCTGTTAAGGCGGCTTATAAACGATCCCGCTGCGCTTGATTTTATTGTGCGGAGGAATGCCTTTACCGAAAATCTGATACAAACTTATGAAATTGCCGTAGCAATTGTCGTAGATGGAAGGTATCTTATCTGCTATACCACACCGGATGTTTTTGACGATTTTTCCAAAGTTTTGGGGGCTGGTGCCACATCCTCCATTTCAATTGTATTAGGTCCACTTGACCGTCCTGCCCTTGAAGCCTCAGGCATAACTCAGGTTCACCGACAGCCTTTTCTCGATCTGCGGGGGCAAGGAGTTATCGTGGGCATTGTTGATACGGGAATTGACTACACCCTTGATACTTTCCGTTATGAAGACGGTACCAGCAAAATTATTAGCATATATGACCAAACTGCGGAGGGCGAGCCACCTCCCGGCTATTATATGGGGGTGGAATACACCAACGAGCAGATAAACGCAGCTCTCGCCAGCGATAATCCTTTGGAAATTGTTCCGGTTTCCGATCCTTCTGGGCATGGCACCTTTCTTGCGTCGATTGCCGCAGGACGGGAAGATAACGGTTTTGTGGGCGCCGCTCCCGATGCCGAGTTGATTGTGGTAAAACTCCGTAAAGCAAGGCCATATTACCTTGATCTGTTTTCGGTTCCCGCGGAACAGGAAAACGCCTTTGAATCAAACGCCATAATCCTAGGAATCGATTACATATTAAACCGAGCGTTTGCCTTAGGCAAGCCTGTGGCTATCTGCATTGGCCTCGGTTCCAATTTTGGCACACACACCTCCTTTTCTATTTTTGAAGAATATCTTACAGACATATCCAACCTTGCTGGGGTGTGTCTTTGCATTGCTGCTGGAAACGAAAGCCAGGCAAGACACCACACCATGGGGCAGGTTTCTGCGCAAGCGGAAACCTATGATATTGACATAAAAGCCGGGGAGAATGCGGGAGATATTCTTGTTTCAATATGGACGGGGGTTTCGGACAGAGTTTCTGTGTCTATCCGGTCCCCAACTGGGGAGCTTGTGCCCCGGATTCCGCCCCGGTCGGGGGTTACCACTGAAACACAGCTGCTTCTTGAGCGGTCGTCATTAAAAGTAACATATTTCTACCCCATTGAGGGGCTTGGCGGACAGCTGACCGCAGTTAAAATTGTAGACGCCACATCGGGAATATGGACTATAACCATTCATGGAGATATTATTCTTGACGGGCAGTTTCACGCCTGGCTGCCCATGACTGGATTTGTCAGCCCCACGGTAGAGTTTCTTGCTGCCAACCCCAATTACACAATCACAGTGCCGGCGGCCTTGCGCGGAGGAATTGTCTGCGGCGCTTACAACTACCGTACCGCTTCCCTTTATGCCTTGTCTTCATGGGGACCTACACGGACGGAGGTTTTAGCTCCCGACCTTGTGGCTCCCGGTGTAGACGTTGTCGGGTATTCCCCCGGTGGGAAAGGCGTGATGTCCGGCACCAGTGTGGCGGCGGCCATTACAACAGGGGCATCGGCTCTAATGCTGCAATGGGGTATTCTTAAGGGGAATGACCCCGCCATGTCCACATATCAGATACGGGCATACCTTATCCGGGGCTGCAACCGGGACGAAAACCAGACCTATCCAAACAACCGCTGGGGATATGGTATTTTGAACCTATTCAGAGCGTTCGAGCTAATGAGAGAGCTATAATATTTTTTAGGCTATACCTATTAAGATGAAATACTAACAATAAAGCAGGGAGCATATGGGCCGAACCCGATATGTTCCCTGCTGGTTTTATGAAGCCTAAATATTATATATTCAATATTATAACAACTATAAATGCAATTATTATTTAATAATTATGTCTTGTGCCATAAAAAAATCAACGCGGTATTGTTCAGAGTTTTCCCAATAAACAACAATTTGAAGTAACTTATTTACATCTACCTTTTGCCGAACTATTTTTAATAAATCTTCTGTTCGATATATATATCCTGGCTTTGGTGCGACAAAAATAATAGCATATTTAACGTCTTCATTACGTAGACTGCCAACAATACCGTATTGACGATTTCTACTCTTTATTATTGCACGTTGCAGACGTTCATTGAAAGCTTTAATTTCTAATCGATTGAAATGTGCCAAGAATAAAAGTATTGAATGGTGTGCTAATTCTTCTGATTCTTCCACCGTATGCTCTTGTAATGAGTGTAAAAAGTCCTGAAATTCATATAAATAATCTTTTTTTTCTGAAGCTATCTGTATATTATATTCAGTTGAAAGAAATTGATGTACAAGAGCTATCTCTTTTTGGGGACGTGTTAAAATAATATTATCATCTTCATCAGAGTCGATAAATATATCTACTTGTGGATTATTCTTATAAAATGCAATTCGATATTTAAAATATGAAGCTATCTCAATCGGTGTAACAAGAGTTTTGCAAATTTCTTGAAAATCACTGTATGATATGCAATTAACATCAAAACCACTCTCGGAATGTTTTAATAATACATGAGGATAATCATCTATTACGTCATTTTTAAATATGATAAGCGGTATAATATCTGCATTTTTATTGATAGAAATTTTCTCACCTCTAAGATTTTGAAATTCGGGTAATTGCTCATTTAAAATGAAGTGTATCGTATCTTTAATTTGTTTTTTCGCTTCCCTACACTTCTTATTTAGCCATCTTAACTCTTCTTCCTGATCGTTTGTTTGAAATAATTCATTTCGTTCTTTTAACTGTATTGCAATGATTAAATCATCTAAATTTAATAACAAATCAGCAAGCTCATACTCAGTTTTATCATCAGTTTTAAATAATAAATTTTCTTGAACCAGATCTTTATAAAAGTATATTTCGGAAAATGCACTTAAATGTTTTTCAAATTTATTCACTTACTTATCTTAACCTCACTTTTACAATAATTCCTTAATGCTTGACATGCTCACCGATAATTATGTCCATTATTCCATAAACCGACAACCACCCCAATCACTCAATTATCACATACTGCCTTTATGGACATTTCCCCTCATCTTTCACCATAATAACACAAAATCCCTTGTAATTCAAGGCATTTTTACATATATGCGCCAGACAGGTTGAGCATAACTTTGCTTCGAAAAATAAAAGCTGCTGCAGATACCATCATATGCGGGATGAAAACTGCAGCGGTTTTTCTGTTTTGATTTTTACTATTTTTATTAATTTTTTCGCGGAACTCTAAATGTGCAAGTCCTTTTTTGAAAAAACAACAATCGCTGTTCCGAACAGGATGATGGCACCTACGAAAAGGATAACTATTCCCCAGATTGCCCCTGATTCCCCCGCTATAATGCCGTCTGAATCAAACAGAGTGAAGAAGGTAGCGTATTTAGCTTTTTCAAGTTTTTCTCCGGCGTTGGCCATCATTTGAATAATAAATTCAAGCGCAGGAATACCGGCACCAACCCCGACGGCATACTTACTGTCGTTGAAAATGCAGGAGCATAAAAAGCAGATGCCTCCGATAAAAAGATGCAGACACAACACCCCGACATTGAGCATAATAAACTTCACTATATCAAGCTCGCCCGGAAAAGAAATTTCACAATCAACAATCCCCAATAAAGTGGCATATAAAACTAACACGAACAACCCAGTAACCAAAACTTTCATCTGAGTAAAGACAACCGTTTCGCGCTTGACCGGAGCCGACAAGAGATAAGTCATAGACCCGCGGTCAACATGTCGGGATATTAGCTTATTTGCACTTAAAATGCAAAAAACCATGGGGAATACAAGCATGATAAACCCATACAGATAAGCTTCCATAAAACTGACAAGCTCAGCTGACGCAGGAGTCATACCAACAATAGCCATCAGTTCCGGCATGGCTTTAGCAAGCTCGTCGAGTGCGCTTCCAAATGCCGGGTCAAACATGGAGATGATAACGGTAAAATACATGGTAAGCACAGCGGCAAATATTAAAATCATCTTCCAGCTTCCCTTTATACCGCGTTTATATAAAGTCCAGTTTATCATGACTTGTCCTCCCCGTAGTATTGCATAAAAATATCTTCAAGGCTCTGATTCGGTGTGATAATGTTTTTCACGGGATAACGGTTCATCACGGATATTAGCTCTTTTAAGTTGTTCTTAACAATCACAGTAACCTGGTTGTGTGAAATCTCATATACTTGAAGCCCCTCACCTGCAAACGCAGCGGCGGCATTTTCATCCTCCAGTGTGATTATATATTTTTTTGTTTGTGCTGCCTTTAACGTTTCCACATCATTCAATGCCACAAGCTTACCGTTTTTAATAATGGCCACACGGCTGCAAGTCCGCTCGACTTCCTCAAACATATGAGAAGACATCAGAATAGTCTTCCCCCGCGCTTTCTCTTCAAGTATCAGCTCTACGAACCTGTTTTGCATCAAGGGATCAAGACCGCTTGTCGGTTCGTCAAGGATTAAAACTTCCGGATCATGCATGAAGGCTACCACAATGCCTACCTTTTGCCTCATACCTTTGCTCATTTTTTTAAGCTTAACCCGCGGGTCAAGCTCAAATCGGTCGAGCAGCTCTTTAGTGCGCTCGTTTGTTTTTTTCTTGCGATATTTTGCCATGAAGGATAAGAATTCTGCCCCGGTCATATCATCAAAAAACACCATTTCCCCCGGGATATATCCCAAATTTTTCTGTATATCAGCGCGATTTTTCCAGCAATCCTTCCCTCCAATGGTGCAATATCCTTGCTCCGGCTTTAATAATCCCATCAGATGGCGAATCGTTGTTGTTTTCCCCGCGCCATTTGGCCCAAGAAAGCCAAACACCTCACCTTGATTAATCGAAAATGATAAATCAAATACCCCGCGTCCTTTGCCATAATCACGAGTCAGGCCTTGAATCTCGCACACAACCATATATACCTCCGTAGGCTCTTATCGACATAGACTTAAAATATATATTACCTTTATCCATGTGAATATTTCGGATAGTCTCTTCATATTATAGCACCTCAATTAATAACCACCAACATTTACACAAAAATAATAGCATTTTATCACATATTTTCAGCCTAACTATTCCACTGTAATAATTATTTCTCATCAGAGCTGTTGTCATTTACCTGCTTTAAATGAACTACAACAACCGCCGCAGCAAAACAAAATAAAGGGCTTGCCGCCTGCTTTTCACAGGCGACAGGCCCTTAATGTGCAATTTTTCGGAAAACTGAAATTCACTGTTTAATTTCTTTTAAATGTTGCAAGTGGATACCAATATGGCCAATTCCCAAAAAAACGACGGAAACCATAAGCCAAATTACTTTACCATAAACCCCAAGAAGAAAGAAGGCAATAACCGGCAATGTCGCGCCTGCAACAGGTATACCCCAAAGACTGCTGTAAAAATCCTTCAGCGACTTTTCACTTTTAAAGTAGCGTATCCACCAATACTCATACATTACCATGAGTAAGGCTGTAGCAATCAGCCAGAAACACCAAGCTGACCAACCGTGAATATTAAAGTCGGAGAATACAAGAGCCGTGCATGTCACACAAACTTGCCCAACCCTTTCAAAAATGAGCAATACTTTATTTTCTTTTAGATTGGTATATCCTTTTGGTTTGTGCTTCGCCCATATTATGTTTGGAACTGATAACATTATGAGAAAAATTAATACAACATAAGAAAACCCAAAATGCCCCATATGTATCTTTTATTAATAATCCTTCCCGTGCAGGCAGACAATATTTTAATAATTTATGCCTAATTTCTAAATTGACATAGGTTCATTTTAATTCTTGTTTACAGGAACATCGCAATAGAATCCGGCATATGGGAATTTATATAGCATAACCGGTGCGCCAAATATATCGATAACCTTTCCTTCCACCGTCCCATTGATAATCTGCTCTGCGCCTTCAGCAAGTTTTGCAATCAAATCCGGGCTGACGGGGAACGAGCCATGTGATGGATATATTACGTCAAACTCATCGGTATACATAGACAACTTCTTCATGCTCTCGGCGTACAGAGGCAGATTTCTGCCTTCCTTGAACATAAAAATGTTCCCACCCTGAACTGAGTCTCCTGATATAAGCACCCTGTTTTTTATATCCAGCACAGCTATGCTGCCGGGCGTATGACCGGGTATGAAAATAATTTTCAGTGGCCTGTCACCAAGATCAATGATTTCATTATCATTTACAGGCAGAATAGTTCCTTGCCCGCTACGTGCTCTGTAATAATCTTCTTCATCAGGGTGCATATAAAAACAATCAAAACTGCCGTTTCCAGAAATATGATCCGGGTCGGCATGTGTATTTAAAAGCATTATCGGCAGTTTTGTTACACTTTCTGCGATTTGCTTTGCATTTTGTGTTCTCATACCGCTGTCAACAAGCAGCGCCTTTTCTGTTCCGAGGAGTAAGAAAAACCGTACGCCGCCATCCTCAATCCGCCATGTGGTATCGTTAATTTGAATAATTTCAGCCATCAGCATTCCTCCCAGTTATTTTTTGTTTTATATTGTGATATCAATACCACGCACACAACGCGATCATTTTTGTCCTTTAAAATGGTCAATTTTCGTACCCATCATAAAAACGTGAAGGAAAAATGAATTTCTTAAGCTTTTGCCCTGAAGCAAGAGACTTTATTAAAAAATCTTAGCTTTTTTATAAAAGTCTTTCTTAAACCCTTCCTTCTAAATCTATCATACATTATACCATATTATTGCAGAAAAACGGATATTATCGCTGTTATTTATTACACATTAATGTTCTGAATGCGCGCCAAAACCGCTGAGATATTCTGTTCAACATCTCCAATCTGATTATTTAAACATAGGCATATATTCAAGCTGAAGCTGACAGAATTATATGAATCTAAATCTTCCTTTTTTAAGTCGCTCATCTCGTTTGAAAGCCAATAAGCATCACCGACAGTATCGATAATATTAAATAATGACTAAAGATATTTCACAGGTTCCTAAAATTATTCTAATATTGGATTATTTATTTAACAATAAACAAACCGTATTAGCTTTAACTAACACATTCAACGTTTAATAATGATAATAATTTAACGCTCAAATGTTATCTTAAACGCTGTTTTTTAGTAATGTGTTCAACAAATTACCCAAAATTTATCAATGATGAAACGCTTTTATCGTGCACATTTCTACATTTATATTATATATATAC
>FZPS01000215.1_pt11 | contig 20536 bp, 18 predicted proteins | sample 1817821 | NCBI WGS metagenome assembly FZPS01 (sample SAMEA104158645, study PRJEB21678) | metagenome | place: Germany | collected 2015-04-21 | reverse complement strand
GCCTTATCCAGATGTATGTGGCTTTCCACCAATCCCGGGATAAGGACATTGCCCTCCCCGTCAATCTCCTCCTTCGCCTTTTGGGGGAGATTTTCTTGGATTGCTTCAATCCTACCATTCTTTATAGCTACATCCACTAAGGGCAGTCCATCTTCGATATTAACCTGCCTTATAATTAAATCCATTGTTGAACTCTCCTTTCTTTTCCCTTATGCGATAAAGGAAATGGCCAATAGAATAATAGTGCAGGCTCCTACCCACTTGGCGTTCCCTTTGACTACCTCAATAATAGGGATTTGGAATCCTGAGGATAATGCCTGCATAGTGATGTTTACAAAGCTTACCTGGCTTCCCATGCCCACTCCCATGACCACGAAACCTGTAGCCAAGGGTGAGAAGTTAAGGGCAATGGTGACGGGCAGTATCAATGCCAGGATAGAACCCACATAGGCTCCTGCCGGAACCCCTACGAGGAAGCCCGCCAATACGGCTGCTGGTACCATGAGCCAAATAGGTGCGTTTCGAGCAATGCCTACAATGGTCTCGAAGGCCCCAATATCACCGATCATGTTGATGAACCCGAGGAAAATCCCTACGGAAAATAGGCGGACCAGAATGTAGTTAGAGCCCTCCACCAATGCTTCCACCGATTGGGATAGAGAGAACTTGGTGAGGAAGAAGACCAGTGCGATGGTCACTACTAGGTACACCAAGGGTACAAAGATAGGTGTACCGACGACTTTATTGACTAGAGGTCCCAGTATTACAGCGAATAGTAGGAATATGGCAGGAATGGTGCTCATCCATAGTTCCTTATTAGACATATTCTTGACCTCTTCACTTTCCTCTCCTTGGAAGATGGCCTTTCTTTTCTTTGCACCATAGAATGCCAGTGCGATCCCCAGAATGGTAAACAGGATCCAGTAGGGTCTCATGGTGCTAACATAATCCTGTAAGGGTATATCCGCCAATTGGGAGACCACCCCTGATTCAAGGGATGCCGGAGAGGTGGTAAAGGATACCGCTGCTGCGATGGACATCCCGGCGATGAGCTCGGGAATTGCTCCAACTGCCGCAAATGCAAGGGGTGCGATAACCATGGCGCTTCCTCCCCCAATTCCCGACATATAGGTAGCGGCAGCCTGCAGAAATACGATAAAGGCTGCAAAATATTCCACTTTACCTCTTATGCCACGGCGTACCAAGGTTAGTGCTGTGGTATAGCCCCCGGATTTAAATACCGCCATAGCAATGGCTGAATTAATGATAGGAACTGTTATGGTAAGCATGGTGGGTAATGCTTCTAACATAAAGCCATTTGCCTCAGCGATGGATATTCCACCGATCACCATAGCCAGAATACCCCCTGCAAGACCGGCAATCAACATGTGGACCCTTGCAAAGAGCAGTCCCAGGATGACCAATAGTGGAAGTATGGATAGAAAGCCATTCACCGGATGTCCTACCTCTCCAGCTCCTGTTGCATAAACCGTCCCGGCACTAATGATAAGTACCAGGAATGAAAGGATAATACTTTTTTTGTACATTGAATTCCCCCCTTAATTGTGCTTTAAATTTATGGGATCTAAAAAAATTCATCTTTCCATGGCTTTATGTATGGATATGAATACCCACAGAATTGTCACCTATTCAAGAATTTGCAAGTTATACATTTAACACTTTCATGTATTACGCTCCAAAGGTTTATAATTTCAAGGTTTTACCGTAAAACGACAGAAAAATAGCAGAAATATGAAGGATTCGTATTAAAAAGTTTCATTTTAAGTTTTAAAATCTGGTACTGGTGTATAAAGAGAAAAAAAGGGGGGATCCAAATGATCCATAGTGTGATTAAGAAGAATTCTTATCAGGATTCAATAAATTTGATGTTGCTCACCAATCATATCAATTCCCTGCCTAATGTTGAACAATGTTCCATCATGATGGGCACCGATGCCAATAAAGACATCCTAAAAAACACCGGTATGTACAACCAGGATGTGGACAAGGCAAAACCGGATGACATGGTCATTGTGGTAAAGGGTGAGGGAGAGCAGCTCATGGAGGCGGTACTGATGGAGGTGGAGGACTTCCTACAGGACCAGTCCATAAAAAAGAAGGAGAGTGGTATACAGGAGGTGGACAATTGGGAGGATGCCCTAGAGGCATTGCCGGATGCGAACCTTGCCCTTATCTCGGTACCTGGGATCTATGCGGCGGATGAGATTGAGAATGCTCTGGATCTTGGACTCCATGTATTTTGCTTTAGTGATAATGTACCCTTGGAGGAGGAAGTGAGACTTAAGGCAAAGGCACATGAGAAGGGACTGCTCCTTATGGGACCGGACAGTGGTACCGGTATCCTATCCAATGTACCCCTTGCCTTCACCAATGTGGTGAGAAAGGGGAATATAGGAATAGTAGGGGCTTCGGGTACAGGCATTCAAGAGGTGACCACCCTGATTCAGAAGCTGGGTGGTGGGGTTACCCATGCCATCGGCACCGGAGGTAGGGATCTTCATGGAAGGGTGGGTGCCATCACCATGAAGGATGCCATCTTGGGATTGGAGAACCATAGGGAAACCGAGGTCATCCTAGTCCTTTCCAAGCCGCCGGCACCCGAGGTTCGAGACCAAGTGGTAGGGCTCCTCCATGGTCTATCTAAACCGGTGGTCGCTCTCTTCCTTGGGGAGAGTCCGAGCCACCATGAGGGGAAGATCTTCTTTGCCCATACCCTGGAGGAAGCGGCAATTGCCGCCTTTGAACTATCCCAGGGAAAGGCATTAGGGGATCACTATCATAGGGAACCAAAATTCCAAGTGGATAAGCCTCTATATCATAGAACCATTAAAGGGCTGTATTCAGGAGGCACCCTTGCCAATGAGGCAGGGATGTTGATGGCAGAAGCATTGGGTTTAGAGGAAGAGCAGTCCACCGAGGATGGATATATCCTAAGAAGTGGAGGTTTTGAAGTGCTGGACCTTGGGGATGATACTTATACCCAAGGGAAACCCCACCCCATGATGGATCCGGAGATACGGATCAAGATGATAAGGAAGTTCGCCCAAGATCCGAATACTGGGGTCATCCTATTGGACATTGTATTAGGATATGGATCCCATGGGGATATGGCAGGTGCCTTAGCACCGGCTATCAGAGAATCCCTAGAACAAGCCGAAGGAGAGGGCAGGAAACTATACTTTGTGGGTAGCCTTTGTGGAAGCAGGGAGGATCCACAGGATTATGAAAAAGCCCTAAGCACCCTGCAAGAGGCTGGGGTCCTCCTGGAGGAGAGCAATGCACAGGCGGTTCGCCTGGCCTTAAAGCTCATCGGGGTGGAGAGCCGGGAACAGCCAAGGACCTTTGTTGAAAAGGTAGGGGAGGATTTAGTGTCTACTTCTATCAGTGAAGCCTTGGAGGAATTGCTCCATGCCAAGCCAAGGGTGGTCAATGTTGGTCTGGAGGGTTTTAGGGATCCCATCATTGCCTTTGGCGGGAAGGCGATTCACTTTAATTGGCGACCCATTGCCGGTGGAAACAAAAAGCTCATGAGGATTCTTAAAATTCTCAATCAGGATCCAAACATCGATGAGCAGAATGAAAGGGTCATTCAGCTAATGGAACAGGCACAACCCTTCTTAATGGATGTTGTACCCGCCAAATCGGTCATTCCGGAATTGGAGGGCAGGGTCCTACTCCATGCCGGACCCCCTATCGAATATGGAGACATGACCGGTCCTATGCAGGGGTCCTGTATCGGAGCCGTCCTTTTCGAAGGATGGGCGGATAATGAGGAGGAGGCACGAGCACTTCTGGAAGGGGGAGGGATAAGATTCATGCCTTGCCACCATGCCCATGCGGTAGGACCCATGGGAGGTATCACCTCCGGGAATATGCCGGTCATGGTGGTTAAGAATAAGTTGGACAACACACCTGCCTACTGCATCATGAATGAAGGTATAGGCAAGGTACTTCGATTTGGTGCATACTCCCAGGAGGTGGTGGATCGCCTGATTTGGATGAGAGATGTCCTGGGACCGGTACTAAGTAAGGCGTTTAAGCTAATCCCGGAGGGCTTGAATCTCCATGCCATCATGGGTAGGGCCATTACCATGGGGGATGAGTTCCATCAGCGGAACATAGCTGCATCCCTTATATTCCTAAAGGAGATGGCGCCTTTGATCACTCAGCTGGATGTGGATAGGAAGGATAAGAAGGATGTCATCCAATTTCTAGCCGATACCGATCAATTCTTCCTCAATGTCATGATGGCGGTTGGAAAGGCAACGGTGGACAGCGCAAGAAGGATCCGGGAGGGAACAGTGGTCACCACCATGACTCGAAATGGAAAGGACTTTGGCATTCGAATAAGCGGATTGGGAGATCGATGGTTCACCGCACCGGTGAATAAGCCAGATGGCCTTTACTTCACTGGCTTCTCCGCCGAGGATGCCAATCCAGATATTGGGGATAGTGCTATCGCCGAGACGGTAGGTTTCGGCGGCATGGCAATGATCGCCGCTCCCGGGGTAACAAGATTTGTAGGCGCTGGTGGCTTTGACGATGCCCTGAGGGTCTCCAACGAGATGGCCAAGATATGTATCACCCGCAATCCCAACTTTAGCATCCCCACCTGGGACTTCAAGGGGATCCCATTAGGCATTGATATCCGCAAGGTGGTGGCAACTGGAATTACTCCTATCATCAATACTGGAATTGCCCATCAAAAGGCAGGGATCGGACAGGTGGGCGCAGGTACCGTCCGTGCACCTCTGGAGTGCTTTGAAAAGGCTTTGATCGCCTATGGAGAAAGCTTGGGGATCATCGATGAGGAGTCAGACCATAGGGAGGAAGAAATATGACAACCATATAAATTGCAGTTTTTAGAGTCGAATAGTAGGGTATAAGTTAAGCACAGAATCAGGAAAAACAATCATCTGTCAAATAATAAAAAAATTTGGAGGAGGTAAGATGAAAAGGATATGGATTGTTATGGTGGTTTTGGTAATGATTTTCACCCTATCCGCGTGCGCCTCGGACGGTACGACAGGCACCGGTGGCGACCAAAATGGGGTTTACTCCATAAAGATCAGTCATGATTTACCTGAGAACTCGGCACAACATGCAGGACTTGAACGCTTTAAGGAGTTGGTCGAGGAGGATTCCGAGGGAAGGTTAAGCATTGAAATTTTCCCCAGTAATACTTTGGGAACGGATACCGAGGTAGCCGAAATGCTGCAGACTGGCTCGGTGGAAGCCGCCCTTATACCGACAGCAAAGCTAAGTGGATTCCATGCGCCACTGCAGGTCATCGATCTACCATTTATGTTTCCCAATCACGATGCCCTATATGGAACCCTGGATGATGAGGTATTCAAAGAAATGCTCTTTGGCCCCATGGAGGACATGGGATTTAAAGGGATCAACTTCTGGGAGTCGGGCTTCAAGCAGATGACGGCGAATAAGCCCATAGAGCGCCCCGAGGATTTAAACGGGGTGAATGTTCGCACCATGGAATCCCCGTTGATCATCGCACAATTCGAGGCTGTGGGTGCCAATCCCATACCCATCGATTTTGGAGAAACCTATAACTCCTTGCAACTGGGGGTAGTAGATGCTCAGGAGAATCCTTTGGTCTCCATTAGAAATATGAGATTCTACGAGGTTCAATCCCATCTCATTATCAGCAATCACGCCTATCTTGCCTATGCATTCTTGTTCAGCAAGTCCTTCTGGGATGGTTTACCTGAGGATCTCCAGGAGATCATCATCGAAGCTGCCGATGAGGGGGTGGAGGTGAATCGGGAGACGACCCACAAAGAAGAAGAGGGGTACATCAAAACCATTGAGGAATACGGCACCCAGGTGGACTATCTCTCGGAAGAAGCCATCGAATTATTCACCCAAGCGATGCTTCCGGTTCACGAGCAGTTTAGGGATGTATTGGGATCGGATGTACTTGAAACAACCTATTCATTGGTAGAAAAGTATAAATAGAACAACTAGGTGGTAGCCTGTCGATAAAAACAGGCTACCACCGTCATTTTTCAGTAAATTATTTAGCTATAAGGGGGTGTATGCAATGTTTAGTAAAATTGACCGATTTTTAAGTGGATTTGAGGATACCGTACTTGTTCTGGGCACCCTTAGCGTTACTGCGGTCCTTTTTATAAACATTATCCTACGCTTTGTCTTTAAATCTGGATTGGTATGGGCGGATGAGTTCGCCCGATATGTCATTATATGGATTGTAATGGGTGGAGCTGGCGCTGCTGTTCGACGCAATGCCCATCTTCGGATCACTACCATATTGGATGTAACAAGGAATGAAGCCTTTAAAAGAAGGGTCAACATAATGGTCACCATCCTCAGTATGGTCTTTTCAATTTTTCTACTGATCTGGGGGAGCCGCCTTACCCACTCAATGATCATCAATAGGCAATCTTCACCCGCCATGGAGATCCCACTCTGGTGGATCTATATATCCATTCCCTTAGGCGGTTTGCTAATGACCATAAGATACGCACAATCCCTGGTAAAACTATTGGGGGATGGGAAGGGAGGAAGCCAGTAATGACAGCTATACTATTTTTGATCCTCTTTATCTTGCTCTTTGCAAGCATTCCTATATTTATCGCCCTATCGGGAACGGTTGCTATCATTTTCACACTCTTCAATGATCTTGATTTGGTGATTATTATCCAACGACTATTCGCCGGGATCAATAAGTTCTCTTTGATGAGCATCCCCCTCTTTGTACTTGCGGCAAATATCATGAGTGAGGGTGGGATCTCCAAGAGAATCGTTCGAATCTCCAATGTTTTTGTGGGACGGATACCGGGAGGCTTGGGCATGACCGTCGTCCTTTCCTGTATGTTCTTTGGCGCCATATCCGGTTCTGCACCGGCAACCGTTGTGGCTATAGGTGCCATCCTCTATCCAGCTCTAAAAGAAAGTGGGTATGGGACCTATTATTCAACCGGGGTCATTGCAGCTAGTGGGGCTTTAGGGGTCATCATTCCCCCTTCGGTAACCATGATTGTATATGGGACGGTTACCGGAGCCTCGGTTGGTACCCTGTTCGTCGCCGGGTTCGGTGCAGGAATTGTTTTTGGTCTGGTATTTATGGCATATACCTTCTTCTACGCCAGGAAGCGTCCGGAATTGGTCATTGAGGAAAGTACCACTTGGAGTGAGAAACTTTTGGCCCTAAAATCTGGAATATGGGGATTGGGCGTTCCGATTATCGTATTGGGTGGGATCTATGGAGGAATTTTTACACCCACCGAAGCGGCGGCCGTTGCGGCGGTATATGCCATCCTTGTGGCACTCTTAGTATACAGGGAATTGGACATCAAAGGCCTGATCCAATGCATCATCGATTCGGCCATTACTACCGTACAGGTTATGATTCTATTGGCGGCGGCATCGGTCTTCGCATGGATCCTAACTGCTGAGGGCATTACTGTGGCCATCTCCCAATCCATTGTTTCATTGAGCTCGAATAAATACATGATACTGCTATTGATGAACTTTGTTCTTCTCATTGCGGGGATGTTCCTGGATGGTGCCTCCATCATTACCATTATTGGTCCATTATTCTTCCCCATCGCCATGGCAGTGGGGATTGATCCCATTCACTTGGGGATAGTAATGATTGTGAACACTGCCATTGGCATGTACACACCTCCCTTTGGTTTAAATCTATTTGTAACTCCTAGCATTACAAAACAGTCCATTACCACGGTATCAAAGGGGGTTCTACCCTTCATCCTTATTTCACTCATATCCCTATTACTGATCACCTATATCCCGGAGATCAGTCTTTGGCTCCCAAGACAAATTTACGGGGTATGGTAGAATAGGAGGGAACCTTTTAAGGTCTCTATTCGTCTAAAGGAAAAGGAGCACTATTAGTACAGGAAAGGTGGTGTGGAAATGAGAGGATGGATTATTCTAGCCCTAGGGGTATCCTTACTATTTACCGGTTGTATGGGTGCACCCCAAGCCGGGGAGGAGGATCAATATTCAAGCATGGTGGGCTATGTAATGGATGTGGACAGTGCAGGCAGAATTCTTGTGGTCGACCCAGTGGCACAGGACTTTAGTGATACCGGTGGTATTGAAGAATTTTACAATGCCATATGGTTCTCCAATGCACCTCAGGAGGTTGAGCCGGGGAACAAGGTGGAGGTGTGGTTTGACATCGTGGCAGAATCCTATCCCGGTCAGTCCGAGGCACTGGATATCAAGATCATTCAGGAGGAAGTGCCGGAGGGAGCGGACCTAAGCCCGGATCAGGCATTAAACAGATTGTTGACCCAAGAGGAGGTCAATCGATTAGTAGTGGTCAAATCTATTCGCTACCAGAAGGAGCAGGACCAGTGGATGATACAGCTAAAGGAAATTTTGTTTGAGGATTCAGAGGTTTTGGAGTATACTGTAGAGGATAAGTAGAAGGTTGGAGAACCCTTTTTTTAGGAGAAATGTATATGCTTTTGAGGAAGGTTTTCTGCTCAGATAGCTTTCGACGCTTTCTTAACTTATATCGGTTAAAGCGCCTCGCTAATTCGGGAAAAACCTATCCTCAAAAGCGATTAAAACTTGCAAAAGGACCCAAGCCAAGGGTTCTTTTTTATGTACTCATACCTCTGTGGCGGGGTGAGTTGGTTTTTATCTTGTAGAAATATTATGGGTTTTGTATTAAGATAGAATAGGTTACCTACAATTAATAGATCATGAACGGAGAATGGTTATGGTACAGAAAAAAGAAGTTATCGCCTATATAGCTTCTATTATATATGCCTCCATCTTTGGACTGAGCTTTCTATTTTCTAAAAGGGCATTGGAGGTTGCTGCTCCCCTCCAATTGATCTCCTTTCGATTCTTACTTGCCTTTATGATGCTCACCCTATTGGTGGTGCTCCGAGTGGTGAAGGTGGATTATAGGGGAAAGAGTCTAAAGGACTTGGTGCTGTTAAGTATTACCCAACCGGTACTGTATTTTATTTTTGAGACCTATGGGATTCAGCACTCTTCCTCGTCCTATGCCGGCTTGATTATGGCGCTGATCCCCATCATGGTATCCATAATGGGTATATTTTTTCTTGAGGAGTACCCCAGCAGGGTCCAATGGACATTCATTCTGCTATCGGTTGTTGGGGTGATCTATATCGTCTTTAAGGACAGTAGTTCCAATAGCCAAAATACATTATTGGGAACCGCCCTCCTGCTGATGGCGGTCTTGGTGGGTTCCTACTACAATATACTCTCTAGAAAGAGCTCCGTCCATTTCTCCTCCATTGATATCACCTATTTTATGATGGGGGCGGGTGCTGTGGTCTTTAATGGTATATCCATAGTCCTTGGATGGATGGATGGGGCCATCCACCACTATTTTCAACCCCTATTTAATCGAGACTTCTTAATATCCATACTATACCTTGGGATTCTGTCCTCCAACCTTGCCTTCTTCCTGATGAACTATGCCCTATCGGCACTACCGGCATCCAAGGCAGTGATCTTTGGCAACCTATCAACGGTGGTTTCCATCGTTGCCGGGGTGGTAGTACTAAAGGAAGCCTTTTATTTCTACCATTTTATCGGTTCGGCCCTGATCATCTCCGGTATTGTGGGTACCAACTACTTTAATACCAGAAGTACTCAAAAGGGTGTAGAGAACCTGGCCCTAAAGGAAAAATCCAGGCTGTAAAATAAAAGGAATGATACAGGATAGGTTCCCCTGCATCATTCCTAATTTAATGGTTTGACTCTTCCTTTTTTCTGAGCATCATACCGGTGGTTATTATGATGGCTCCTGCGATGAGGAGTAGGGCTGCTGGGGTACCGCCGGTCTGTGGTAATTTGCCCCCTCCCAATGGGACCTCCTCATCCTCAATGATGACTACCTCGTCCTCAGGGGGATCCATTGGTCCCAGTGGCGGCTCTTCGTCATCGATAAGGACAATTTCTTCCCCGCCTACGGTGAAGATCCAACGATGGTTATGGGTTAGCCCCATAAACTCATTTCCTGTCTCCTCTGGCAAAATGGCATCAATCATTAGCTCCTTGACTTCACCCGGATCCCAGAATCCAAGGTTTATGCCATTATCCGATGCAAAATCGATCATTTGACCATCATGGATGACCTCCCCATCAAAGGAAACCCTCAATTGGATCTGCTTATACAGGTCTGGGGCCCCTGGTTCAGGCTCCTCATCCAATCGCTCCGACCTCATGCTTATCTCCACCTCATTTTCGAAGTTATTGGTAATGGTCAATTGGGTGGAGATGGAATCCCCCGGCGACATATTCAGGATGTTAAATAGCTCCTGATCCTGGGGGATGATCTCGAAGGTCAAATCATCGGTCTCTATATTTAGATCGGCTGCCAGGGTGGAAGTGGTAATGACGATCAAGGATATGGCTAGGATCAATAAAGGTTTTAAGAGTACCTTCGATTTTATAGTTTTCATATACGACCCTCCTTTTTTAAGAGGTTAGATTTAGACCCCTTATGGGTTGATTGCCTCCCAGGTTAGTGGGTTTACTCCCCAAGCACTATTGATCGCGTCATTGGTGGCTTGGATGCCTTCGGCTTCAACCTCTAGGGTGTAGATGCCATTGGCATATTCGTTGCCCATCTCGGGGCTAAAGGTCAATCCATCCAGTAGTAGGGTGGTTTGGTCCCCTTGCTGGAGGATCCCTTTATAGTAGTACCATCCGCCAATGAATACCCAATTCTCAGTATCTAAGTTAAGCAGTACCATATCGGTATCCAAGTTGACTAGGTTGGCTAGCTGGTTCTCGAATTCCCATTGGGGGGTAAGCCTTACCCGAACATAGGTACCGATGGAACCCTGGCTAGAAACATATACCTGTTTGCCATAGCTATCCCCGGGTGTCACATTGGAGATTCCTTCTGATGGGAAGTCTCCGGTGGCCTCCTCGGTTTCTAGAAGATCATGCAAGGTGATGGCAACATCCCCGGTGGCAAAGAGGTTGGTCACTTCTCCCTCAGAGGTGAACCAGGCAAGTGTAGCCCCCACAATGAGTAAGGAAATTGCAAGGGTGGCTACGGCCATGGTCATTGTACTTTTTCTCATTTGAATTGCCTCCCTTCGAATTGATTTGGCAGAAATTTATGGAACAGGGAGGGGAGAGTACCCCTCCCTAGGTGGTCCAAGTCATTTTAAATTTATTATTGGTTGGTGATTGAAACTTACATTAGGCCATCGAGCTCTGCCTTAGCCTGCCCATAGTTTAGCCCCTCGGCTTGGACGGCGTAGGCAGTGATCACGATGTTGAAGCCTTCGATATCCTCGGCGGATACGCCTGCATCAATGAGGACTCTAGTGAATAGGTCGGAGGTGGTTTGACCTGCTCCCAGCACATTCCTGTAGTAGAATACGGTATTGGAAGCATCCTTTGCCTCCCAGTTGGCACCGTCAAAGTCGATGTCAGCGAAGGCATCGATGGCTGCGAAACTATCAGCCTCGCCTGTGTACTCTAATTTGATGGCCACCCATACGGGCTCCTCACTGGTATTCTTTACATTAGGATCCTTGGGGATCAATCTACCCGGAACAAAGTTCTGGGCTAGGGTTCTTCCAAGATCCTCTTCCTCTATCTCAGAAGCCTGGTCATCAGGATGGGTACTATTGTCCCAGGCCGGCTCGGCTAGGGATATGGAGATCCCTCCGCTGGCTGTAAAGGTATTGGTCACTGGTTCGGTAAGGGCTGTAAAGTAGGCAAAGGTTACTCCTGCGATTAACAGGGCACTTAACATTATGGATAACAATATTGTGGTTGTTCTTCTTTTCATTTTATATCCTCCTCAAATTTTTTGATTGTTTTGAGTAGGAAAGTTTTATTGGCTTGCAAGGGTCCAAACTTTCCTGATTTACAAGTATGGCATTAGCCATTATATTTTTTGTTCACGAAATCTGGAATAATTGTTAGGGCTAAGAGGATGATGAATACTCCTGCCAAAAATATTATCCCTCGGGTTGTTTTTAGGTGGACCGTAGCAAATCCCAGATAGGGGATGTGAAAGAACATCTTGCCTACCAATCGGTCAAAGGCTACGGGTCCATCGATACTTTCATTGGCATCACCCCTTGTAATGAATTCTCTCTTTGGCATATCCATATCTATGACACGGTGGGTAACAAGTGTGGATGAGTTACCTGCCGTTGTATAGGTAATGACATCCCCAATAGAGATGGCATCGGGTGTTACAGATCTTACATAGACGATACTTCCCACTGGAAGGTGGGGCTCCATACTGCCGCTAAGGACTGCATAGGTTTGATAACCTAGGAGGAGGGGTACCGTCAAGATGATGGAGGTAATCACCATGATGGCGATAATGATGTTGGATAGGATTCTGCTTAACTTTTTCAACATGGATTATAACCCCGGTATGCTACCCCATGCATCTTGGGCGGCTCCACCCTCTGCCTGTATGGCATCGGCCAGGACCTCAAGCTGGAAGGTGTTCCAAAGTTGGCTGTCACTTACCTCCACCCCTTCAAGTAGGATGGCTGTTGTCTCCCCTGGTGCTACAATTTCCCTATGATAGAAAGCTCCATTGTCAAAGATCCAGTAGGTATTCCATTGGCTTTGCAGCCTTAGGATGACCTCCCCACCATTGGGTGCGGTGATGGTGATTTGATTCCCATTGGGCTGGAGGGAGATATTCCCCGCCAGGCTTCCTTCACTTGTACGGAAGGTAGGAACCAGCATAACCCGGATATAGGCATCCACTTCGTGGGGGTTGTTTACATTGAGTACCTGGACTTCCTTCAACGCCTGATCTCCATCTGGAGTAAGCTCCTCCTCATGATCGGCTTCCTCACCGTTTTCTACTATTCTTGCAGTGAGTACGCCGGGATGGAACTCATTGCTCTTTACTTGGGACTGGGCGTTTAAGAGGGCGAAGGTTATTCCAGATACCCCTAGGACAACAACTAAGATGGCAGAAAGTAGCATCATTAATTTTTTATTCATTAGTTGTCACCCCCTGTAAATAGGTTGATTACCCAGTCGATGCTTGTTAACCATTTGATTGGCTTAGAAGCATTGGTAAAATCTGCTTTTGCTTTTACCTTATTGACATTCCTGCTTCCATCCCCGTTCATGCCCAGGGTGTCGCTATCGGTGGTGCTGCCCACAGGTTCATACTGCCAGGACCAATCGGATTTCTCCACCACTTGGTAGTAGCCCTTGGGTAGGTTGAGGATGGTCTTGCTATTGGAACCTTCGGATACCCGAATGGTTTCGTAGAAGGTTCTTACTAGGTCAGTTCCTTGCATGTCTCGATATTGCTTTATTTCAAATACGAAGGTTTGATCGGGGTTCTCCATCCCCTCTATGGTTTTTTTGATAGTCAGTGCACCTGATTTTACGATAACCTTATAGTTGGCATCCTCCGATAGGGCGGTAGCCTTGTTGCCTACGGCCTGAAGGTAGGGGCTGCTTGGGTTTTGGATGAAGTCCTTGGGACTTGCTGTAACGGTAAGTTCATACTCCCTCGTATCCTCAAGCTGCTCTCCATCGGTGAAGCTGGGATCCCAGGTGTAGGTGAGCATACCGCTGGGGTAGTTGTAGCTGACCAGGTCCTCCTCCACCATATCCCCCTGTGCTTGGGATTTACTTCGTGGAATCCCTTCCCCAAGGAAGATGGTGTCCTGGATATCCTTCATGGTCAGCTTAAAGGGTACATTGACCAAGGGATCGGGGAAGCTTCCAATGTTATCCCCGCCGCTATAGATGGCTGAAATACCTAGGATATTGGTGGGGATGTTGTTTCCTCCGATGAAGTCATCCTTCGCCTTGATATAGAGGGAAGCCTTAAAGCCTTTACCATCCTCTAGTTCACCGGGTTCGATTTTTTCCACTTTCCATTCCACATAGATGCCGTTGGCATCCTGGCGGATGGTACCCGTCTCACCGCCTCCCACGGTGATGGTGCTGCCTAGAGGGAGTTTGTTCCCACTTGCGTCCACGATGTCGAACCTTGGATCGATGTAGTCCTTGGTCACTACGTCCTCGATGGTTTGACCTGTCTCCTCTGCGATCTCCTGGAAGATCCTCTCTAGGGCATCCGCAGAGTCGGCGGTAAAGTAGTAGCCATCCTCCTTATTGGGGCTAGTGTTGGCCGGCGGTGTACCGTAGTTCCCATTATAGGGTTTCTCGCTGGACACCCAGGTCATGTATCGATGGGTGAGGGTATTGACATTACTTGGGAAGATCCCAATGGTGTATACCGTTGCACCCTTTCCTGTCCCATTGTTTACGGCTCCAGAAGTTTGTCCGTCAAAGGATACATTGCTGTTGACATTGCTGCCCCTTGCAGCCTTTAGGGCTGCCGCCTGGTTGATGGCTCTGGCGGCGTACTGCTTTCCATTATTGCTTCCAATGTTGCCCTGTTGACCAGGCTCACCGTCGGTAAACATGATGACCACACGGTTGCGGTCGGTACTAGTATCCCCTTGGAAGATGTCGTTCGCCGTGGATAGTCCGGTATGGGGATAGGTACCTCCAGTGGCTGAAAGTCCATTGATGGCGTTGGTGATGGTACTATTGACCCCGCCTCCACTGCTGATGGCTACTAAGCCATCGGTGTGGTCGGTGGAACTGGTGTTAAAGGACACGACGGCCACCCTGCTTTGTGGGGATTTACTGTATACCGTTTGAACGAAGTTATTGGCTGCTTCCTTTAAAGCACTTAGCTTTGTTTGACTACTCCTGGTATAGAAAGGCTTGTCGGTTGGGTTATTACTATTTCCGCCAGCCCCATTATCGTCCCCGTTAGGATCCCAACGAACATATTTGGGGTCTAAAATACTACCATGGTACCAGGTATTGGAATTCAGGATACTTTTAGTGAGGGAGAGATATTGTCCATTGACTTTAACATAGTAGGTCACGCCATCTCTAGGACTCTCTGTAATCGGTGTATATTTATAACCGAGAGAGTCATCCATGCTCCCTGACCGGTCCAGCACCAGGATGATGTCGCTGGGCTTGGTTGTGATGATGACCTCGGATTCGGTGGTGGCAGTCAGGTCCAACCTGAAGATCTGCCTGCCATGGGCATCCTCAGATCCTTCTACTGGAGTTGCGGTCTTGGTTAGATTGAGCCCCTCTACTGGGTCCACATAGTCATCCTGAGCATTTAGCCCGAACATCCTGACACCAGATTTTAAAAGGGGCGCATTCAAGGATGTGATTATTGGGCCAATTTTATTGGGAAGGTTGGAAGAGAAGTATTTAGGTTCAAGCTCTTCCTCTTGGTCCATCCCAGGGGCCTCTTGTTCCATAGGCTTTTGATCTTCAGGCTCATCTTTGCTATTCTCCTGTGCTACAGCTTTTTTGTCCTTGGATGGATCTTGCTCCTCATTAGCTTCCTCCTGCTGGTCGTCCTGGGGTTCTTGCTCCAGCCCATCCTCTGACCCTTCCTCGGAGTTTCCCTCTGGATCCTGGTTCTCCCCTTGATCCAAGGGGGTATCGGCCGGGGATTCTCCCTGGTCCACTAGCTCTTCTTCGAGAGGGGTTTCATTGAGTTCACCATCCACGGATTCTGTAGCGAAGATCATTGGATTCCACAGGGAGAGGATTAAAACCATAATTAATAGTAGTGTTGGCAGTCGAAAGCCTGACCTTTTTCTCATATTAGTACCTCCTTTCATAGGATTGTCATTCAAAATCAGTATCTTTTTCCATAGGCATCACTCCTTAAAAAACACAAAGGCTGCCAAAATTTTTTGGCAGCCGAACCATCATAGTCCTAAGACTTTAGACTTCCTGCTTTGCGCCCCCATCTTTCGATAGGTTTGCCCTTAACAAAAGTGAATGTCAAATCGTATTAAGTTTACCGATTTAGTTGTATATATACTCTAGAAGTTCTAGGGATAAACATTTGTATGGTAAGTTATTTTGTTAACATGGGGATTTATATGGAAATACCAAAAAACATGGGTTTTTATGGGTGATTCTCAATACATAATTATAAAGAAAAGGGGGAACTTGTATGGGTAGGTGGTTTATGTTGATATTAATAGGACAATAGGTATGGATATTTTGAAAATAATTCTAGGATGTAGGAAAGAAGTTTTAGTATAATAGGGTTAGAAGAATAATAGATAGGAGAGATGGGATTTGTTGAAGAAAGAGGAGACCGCACTATTGGTCATAGATATGCAATACGGGGGTGGTGCCCCCGATGGATCCCTGGTTCAAATGCTCGATGTGGATGTTTCTAAGCAGGAGGACATCGTAACACCCATCGTGAAATTGAAGAACTATTTTAACGAGAATGGGATGCTGGTGGTTAATGTGAAGACCGAATACGAGGAGGACTTCAGTGATTGGCCAATGCTGGATAAAAGGTTCGAGGTGAGAAAGTATCGACATTTCGTTAAGGGAACACAGGATGCGGAGATCATTCCACCCTTAGCCCCGCGAGAGGGGGAGGAATTGGTTGTGAAAAACAGATGGAATGCCTTCTTTAATACGAATCTGGAAGAACTCTTAAAGGAAAAGGGGATCAGGAACCTTATTATTGTGGGTGCGGCCACCGATGTCTGTGTACTGGAAACCTGTAGCTATGCCTTTTCCTTGAATTACAATTGCATCGTACCCATGGAAACAACCGCTTCCTTCAATGCCGAAAGGAAGGAGATGGGGCTGGAGATGCTACGCTTTGGTCGAAGTGAAGTGGTCCATGTAGAGGATGTTTATCATATGTTTGATTAGAAAAGAGGCAGGGGATTCCCTGCCTCAGATGAATTTATCCTAACCCTCTGCACCATCTTCAAGTGTTTTATCCCATTGGACTTTTTCTAAGAATCTCACTTTAAGTTGGATGAATTCCTCAAGGGAGTATAGGTATTGATGCAGTGCAATTCTATTTTTTAGTTGACTGCGGGTAGTTGGTAGGTCTGCTGCATGATGGAATTGGTGCTTAATCCCCTCCAAACGATGCAATTGTTTTTCACAGGCATCGATGACATCAACATCCACTATTAGACCATCCGTAAATAATTTTAGGGTTCTTACCTCGGACTTATTTAGAAAATTAGGTTTAATATATTTTCTCATGTCGCTAACAATATAGTATTGTTGTTTTCTCATTGTAAAATATTCCACATAGTAGTTGTTGGTGTAGACATAGAAACTATTCATGTGCTTATAGGCCCTATCCTTCGCTAAGGTAAGAAGATGGTATAGTTGATCCAATTGTTCATTGATCTCTTCGATTTTACATTCATTCATTAGACATAGTCCCATATTTTTAAATATTAAGTTAAACTTCTCTTCCACTTTCTTTTGGTATGCGATCAGCTCACTTTCTAAATCCGGACTATAGAAGTTAAAGATTAGGGCGACTACAATACCCAGAAACATCAATAAAAACTCGTTTAATATCAGATATGGAGTTACCTCACCTGCAGAGTAGATATGCATGACCAACACTACATTGAGGACGATGGCAATCTTCGTGTTAAATCGATACATAAGAAAGGTAAAGATAAAGATATATAGGGCAAGGACCCAGAAGGAGAAGCCTAATGCTAGAAATAGAACCGAGGAAAGGGCTAAGGAGACGATAGCCGCCATGAGTCTTGTCCATGCCAGTTGAAAGGACTGCTTCTTGGAGGAAAGCATGCTGACGATGACAATGGTTCCCACCGAGCTATAGTATTCCATCTCCAGAGCCTTGGCGATGAGGATGGCCACCACTACGCCCAGCGTGATAGTAGCACTCTTAATTAAAGTTTCCTTATTCTTAAGCATATTTACACGATCCTTTCATGGGTTGTGGAGGACTATATAAGGTTATTATCCTCTTTTTTTCAAGCACACATACAATGGATCATTTTACATAGGTGTAAAAACATCATTATTTCGAAGGAGTTCAATTTTGTGAAGTAGGGAAGAAGGTTTTTTCACTCTTACTTGCGCAATTGAGTAAAAAAGCTGAAACCCGTTGGGCAGTCCCATAGTCTAATGGGTAGATACTAAATACCGTAAAGTAGGGGTTTTTAAACACTATAATAGGGGAGGTCCCTTTTCCCTATCACCTTTTCATCCCTTCAAATTTTCTATATAATAGTAGGAGTATCAGAGCAATGATATTTTTTATAGCAGGCAATGAAAGGAGCTAAACATGTCTAATCTATTGAAAGGGCTTAATCCCCAGCAGGTTCAGGGGGTACAACATACAGAGGGACCATTGCTGATATTGGCAGGTGCCGGTTCGGGTAAAACCAGGGTGCTTACCCACCGAATTGCCTATATCATCGAGCAGGGGCTTGCCTATCCCTCCCAGGTACTTGCCATTACCTTTACCAATAAGGCGGCAAAGGAGATGAAGGAGAGGGTAGAGAGGCTGGTGGGCACCGAAAGCGGCTACATATGGGTCAGCACCTTCCACTCCATGTGCGCAAGGATCCTAAGAAGGGATATTGAAAAGATCGGCTACGACCGAAATTTTGTCATCTATGACACCATTGATCAGAAAAGTCTTCTTCAGGAGTGCTTGAAGGAGCTAAACATGTCGGACAGGCAGTTCCCCATCCCCGGCATTGCCTCTGTGATCTCCCAGGCAAAGGACCGGCTACTGAGTCCTGAGGAATTTGCAAGGCAGAATGATTCTGAGTATCGTTTGGAAAAGATAGCTTCGGTGTACAAGCTCTACCAAAGGAAGCTCAAGAATAACAATGCCCTGGATTTTGATGATCTCATTTGCAAGACCATTGAGCTGTTTCGGCTCAATCCGGAGGTACTTAGCTACTATCAAAATAAATTTAAATATATTCTGGTGGATGAATATCAGGATACCAACTATGCCCAATATCAATTGGTGAGCATGCTGGCCCAGGGTTATAAGAACCTCTGTGTGGTTGGGGATGACGACCAATCCATCTATGGGTTCCGCGGTGCCGATGTTCGAAATATCCTGGAGTTTGAGAAGGACTTTCCCAATGCCCGGGTCATCAAGTTAGAGCAAAACTACCGCTCCTTCCAACGGATCCTGGATGCCGCCAACGCAGTTATCCAGAAAAATAGGGGGCGGAAGGACAAGAAGCTTTGGACCGACAAAGGGGAAGGGGCATACATCTATGTCAGTGGGAATGAGAATGAGTATGAGGAGGGAAACTTCATTGCCCAGGAAATAGAGAGGTGTCGTCGGGAAGAGGGGCGGGACTACAGCGATTTTGCCGTGCTCTATCGAACCAATGCCCAATCCCGTGTCATCGAGGAAGCCTTTATGAGGGCAGGCATCCCCTATCAGATCTTTGGGGGCCAGAAATTCTACTCCCGGATGGAGATCAAGGATATCATCGCCTATATTACCCTACTGCAAAACCCCTATGATGATATCTCCCTAAAGAGGATTATCAATGTCCCCAAAAGGGGTATTGGAAGGGTTACTTTGGAAAAAATAGAGGCATATGCAGAATTCAAGGGGAAGGGAATGTTTCAGGTGATCCTAGAGGTGGATGATATTCCAGGGCTATCCAGCAATGTGAAGGGAAAGATCAAATCCTTTGCTAACATGATGACCACCTTTATGGCTATGAAGGAGACCATGGGGGTCAGCGAACTCATCCAACAGATACTTGAGGACAGTGGATACTGGGAGATGTTGGGGGAAGGAAAACTGGAGAAGTCTGAGATACGGATGGAGAACCTGGAGGAATTTATCTCGGCGGCATCGGAATTTGAGGAGAACAGCGATGATAGGAGCCTGCAGGCATTCCTGGAGAGCATTGCACTGGTAACCGATATCGATGAAATGGAGGAGGGGCAGGGAGCTGTTGTTCTTATGACCTTACATAATGCAAAGGGGCTGGAATTTCCGGTGGTATTCCTTTCGGGCATGGAGGAGGGCATGTTTCCCCATTCCCGTTCATTGACCGACCATGAGGAGATGGAGGAGGAGCGTAGGCTGTGCTATGTGGGCATCACCCGTGCCATGGAAAAGCTCTACATGTCCTATGCCAAGGTTAGAAACCTTTACGGCCAGCATCGATTCAATGTGAGGTCTCGATTTTTACAGGAGATTCCACCTGAACTACTTATAGAGGATCAGAAGGAGGAGGTAGCAACTCCTACTCCTATCAAAACCACTAGTACCAGCTACTATGGAATTGGACGGTATGGAAGAGAGAATGGTACACAAAGACCACCTAGACCTAAGTCCGGTGGATTGGAGGATGTTCATGTGGGGATGAAGGTGAAACACGGGAAATGGGGCATCGGAACGGTGGTAGAGACAAGAGTAGAGAAGTCGGATACCGTGGTATCCGTCGCCTTCCCGGGGATTGGGATTAAAAAACTCTCCCTTTCAGTGGCTCCGCTGACCAAGGTGGAGGTTTAAGGGTTTATCTGTTCCCGGTATCAACCGGTATCTAACACAGGAGGTAGCAATATTATGAGTGAATTGGATCGGGCAAGAGAGCGGGTTGAGGAATTAAAAGAGATCATTGAATACCATAATCATCGATACTATGTACTGGACCAG
>FZPS01000166.1_pt17 | contig 20543 bp, 19 predicted proteins | sample 1817821 | NCBI WGS metagenome assembly FZPS01 (sample SAMEA104158645, study PRJEB21678) | metagenome | place: Germany | collected 2015-04-21 | reverse complement strand
ATCCAAAGCTGAGAATACTGTCATACCGATAGAGATAACTACTACCATCAAACCAAGCACTACGTTAATCGCTGGCATAATTCCAGATAAAAGACCCATTGCTGTTCCTGTATCAGGATTCACATTCGCTTGGTTCAGCAAGCCCTGTGTTGCATGAGCGGATATTTTACCAAGAGCCGCACTATCTGCGTCATTATGCACATAAACAGTGACGTCGTCTGTCGGACCGTCCTGTGAAGCCACGGAAGCAACAGGAATGTTATGGTAGTCAGTAAGGTCGACTGGACTACTTGCGTCCAACTCACGCCCACCTACGTACTGTGTTAGACCTGAGGTAACCACAACCGTGTAAGACTTCACACCGTTCAATACAAACTGTGAATCACCAGCTACGCCAGAAAGCCTCTTAGCCAAATCACTGCTATCTTTAAGCGTACCGCTGTTCACAATCTGATTAGCCATTTCATTCCAGTATTCAGCTGTATTGACACCGCCCGCAGCGTATGCAGGCACAGCCATCGCAAACAGCATTAACATCGTTAGCAAAAACACGAAAAGCCTTTGTATACGAGTTCTCTGTATACTCATATTATCATTCTCCTTTCTTTAATGTCGCTGGTTTAGAATAGGTTTTCGACCCAAGGTAAAAGGTCTAAGATGTAAAGACACCACACCACATAAGCTAAGCCAGCCAACGTGTTTACTACCCTTACAAACTTGTAACACATATCCTCCCACTTGGAGTTAGTCGCAAACATCGCCCACTTCGGCACTAATCGCACCTTGAACTTACGCCAACATACCAAACGCACTCCCTGTGGGGTCAACATATCAGCAAACAAATGACTGCCCCAACCAAGCATTACGCCGTACACCAGCATGGATAACACACTTACCGTAGGAACACCTAAGGGTTCAAGCAGTTCCATAGGAAATAGCAACACTATCGCCAATAAAACGAAGTAAATATCCCAACTATGTGTCTGCCAAGACCTATGAGTACCTCCTGTGAGATGGATGAAAGTGTTCAATATCTTGTTAGGGAGCGTCTTCTCAGACACATTACCCCAATGATGGTCGACATCGGGCATTAACGCCCCATACCGAGCAGACATCAAAAGAACAGGAGCTGCTACAAGTGGATTAACCTCTGTAAGCCCAAAGTGCGTAAGCGCAACGGCTCCACCCAGTGCAAAGGACACCGAAAATGCTCTATGTGTACCACCAGTCACGCTACAACACCTGCCTTCTCCCTTAAATTAGAACAATACTTTGTCTGCTATCCTGAACCTGTTAGCAACCTGAGGGTCTTGCTGAATGTCGTAACCTGCAAGTTCGTGTGAGAACAACGCCTCATTAAACAACGGCAAGTGTGCTTCGTCAATTTCAATAATCACTGACTTAACGCCCTCTTGTTCAAGTAAACATCGCACATCCTTCAAGGAAGCCACAATACCAGAACGGAAATCCACAGACTTATTTATACTTATATTTTCTGCCTTACGCCTTTCGGCACGAATACGCTCACCACGCCTCCGTGCCGACAGAGCTCTCATAAATTGAGGCAATCACATCACCCCCAATAGTTCGGATAAAACCGACATACTAAAATCTGCTGCTGATTACGTTCGTAATCAAATCGCCAATGTAGAAGCCAACCTGAGTAAGCACTCCACTCAGAAGCAGTACCAACATTACAGGGATGAGTACAAGAGGAACTACCATACCCTTTAAGTAGAAGATAAACGGATTGTTAGGCTTACCGTTTGGTCCTACTTGGTTACCTGCCATAACCGCAGCGATAGCTGTTTCAGATACCCACTGAGTGCCTCCAACAGGAGCACCACCTGCCATACCGCCAGCCATGCCACGTCTGCCACGTCTACCGTAGCCACCGTAGCCACCGTAGCCACCGGCCATGCCACCTGCCATGCCTCCTGCACCCATCATACCGCCAGCCATTCCCATACCGCCAGCACCGCCCATACCATACTGCATACCGCCTCCCATCTGGTTCTCTGCCATCTGGTCGCCTTGTACGCCGGGAGCAAGCTTCGGACGAATGAAAGGAGCTACGATGTACAGGATGTCAAGAAGTACTCTGAGTGTCAACGCAGCGAAGATTACGCCTACCAAGATAGGTACAACCCAACCCATAATCTGACCTAATGTGGATTGTACTGCGTTCTGTGCCTCAGAGTCTTGTGAAATTCCTGAGAAACCTGCCAAATCCTTACCTGACAGCCCTCCTATATCCACTAAACCGCCATTGTAAGGTTCAGTTGTAGACTGCTTAGGCTGTTGCGTAGGTTGCTGTTCAGGTGGTGTGTTCTGCACAGGTGCTTCAGGTGTCGTCGTTTCCTGCGTTACAGGTTGTTCTGTCTGCTGTTGCCCTTTGATAACATCGGACAACCCCGGAGGGTTCTCCCCCTCAGCGTAAGCCGTTATCGGAGAAAGGACAAGTACCATGCAGACGAATAAAAGACCGAAAACCGCCAATTTACGCCTCTGTTTCATGGTTTTTACCTCCTTTAAGGTTAAAATGTTTAATTATCGCAGCGTACTGCCCCAAGACGTGCCATAAAGTCGTCTATGCTGACATCACCGCCACGTTTCGGCGCTCCTTCCTCAATACGTTTCTCCGTATCCCGTTCAACGAACTTTTGAGCGCCTTGACTGGTTTCCAGCTTAGCCTGAGCTTGCACGTTCTCAGCTAAGGTATTTTTCTTCAAATCAGCAATCCCGCCGATGTTCAACGCAAGCAAGGTCATCGCTAACTCTGGGGAATGTGCCTCTATAGATGACCTGTGGATGGCCTCCGACACTAACTTCATCAGCACATGGAATTCGTCAACCTTGTACCTCGCAAATAAAGCCTTCCTTGCCATGATTGCATTATCATCAAACTCGTCTAAGCCGATACCCATTCTCATATAAGCTGCTTCAATAATATATCTGGAAAGCCCAGATAAAAAGCTCTTGTATGTTATATCGCCCTCGTTAAATTCGTGGACGAAGGATAATATGTCAGGCAAACCACTATGTGCCGCCTTTATAAACTTGCTGTATACCTCGCTGTCTACCTCGCCCAAGCGTTCCAATACGGTTTCTGCCGTAACACGCCTGTCGCAAGTCATAGCCACGTCTTCCAGTAAGTTGATACAGTCCCTTGGAATTCTCTTACCCTTACGTGCTATAAGCTTTAATGCTTCGGCACTCACAGTAAGTCCTTCCTTCTTAGAAATCTTACGCAGTATATTCACCATACCTTGCACGGACTGCTTCTTCACTTCTATTACCATCTGACACCTTGAAAGTATCGTAGGTAACATCTTGTCATGCTCTGTCGTAGCGAAGATTACTACCAAGTGTTCTGGCACATCTTCTAATACCTTTAAGAGTGCATTTTGTGCCTCAGGAGTTATCCTGTGGCACTCGTCAAGTATGAAAATTTTGTACTTAGAAAATGAGGGCAACGTAAGCATACTATCGTGCATGATACGTCTTATGTCCTCGATACGGTTAGCTTCTGAACCGTTAATTTCCTGAATACTTTCGCTGGAAACATCGTCCTCGCCCCTCTCAATGAGGTCCAACAACTGCTGACATCCTGCACATTTACCGCACGGTGTTCCATGTGGTGTAAGACTTTCGCACAGATAAAACCCCGCTAAAAGTCTTGCTGCCGTAGTCTTACCGCACCCATAAACACCGTGAAGTAAAATAACCTGAGGTCGCCTTGCTGGGTCACTCATTCTCTTGACTGCCGCCTTAACAAAATCCCCCTCATAATCTGCAAACGTCTTAGGACGATATTTCCTATACCATGATAACTCTTGTGCCATCACAAAACCCTCCAAACAATCTGATTACCCTTAAACCGTTACTGTTGCGGTACAAAAGTTCCCGCACCTAATGGGTCTATATTCTCCCTATAGCTGTATTTCACCTTATTATTGTCGAAGAACTTCTTAACTGCCTCGGCCATGAAGTTCGGGATTGCTATTGCGTCATTGTTCCTACCTATCGAAACAACTGTACCATCTTTCTGCTTGTAAGTTACGCTCAACTTCGTACTCTTAGCAGTCTTCTCCATGCTTATGGCATAGTTCTTGTCTGCCAAGATTTCCTTCATCGGAAGCGTATTTTCCTTACCCGCTATTTTGATGGTTAGAACTGTGGACACCTTATCATACTTTATGCCATAACTCTCCTTGATTTTATTTACAGTGGGAATTCCACCGCCAAGGAGTAAGGCAAGGATAAGCATATAAATGCCGACCTTAACTGCCCTCTTAATAAAACTTACGATAAACAGGATGGTCGCAATAACCGCCAGCACCATCAATACGGTTGGGTTGACTTGACTTAATACAGGCACTAACTTATCAACCATTTTTCAACCCTCCTTCCCCCGATAAAACTACTTTGTATCGGCTAATTGATAACTGGCTCTAATCTTATCAGCTATCTGCTGTTGCACCAACTTTCTCACCCTACGTGTGTGTATAGCTGTCATTTCCAAGAAACCAAAGTACTCTTTGTACTGCTCTTTAACTCTCCAGACACCGTCACGCTTAACCCCTACTGCTTTCTTAACCTCAGGGTCATGCAACCTCATTCCTGCGTTCGGAGAGAACGAGAAACAGAAATATGCCGCTTCCGCAGGTGTGAATTGTGTAAGCTTACCTAAGTAGCGAGCTTCCTTTCCACCACGAGAAGACTGCTTGATTACCCCATTATCAAGGGTTCTGCCATGCGTTTCTGTATTGTTCAAAATATATGCGATGAAGTCACACGCCTCGATGATTGCTTCATCACCGGGTTTAAGCACCAATATCTGCGGAACTTCCTCGTATACGTTCGGGTCTGTCGAAACTTGCTTCCATCTTCGGATAGGTATTTCAAAAACCTGTGGAACAAGTGCGTTCTCTTTTTCGTGAGCACAGTTATATACAGTAAACCCTACAATTTTTGACACTGAGCCATTAAGCTTGCGTTTGTCAGACTTTAAGGCTTCATTTACGACTAAACCTGCGTTCTCACCCCAACCAAACGAACCAGTCACACGCAAGTACTTACCGAGAGCTAAGCCTCCTGAACTCATCGTCCCACCGCCTTTCTGCTTTATAAATACACTTTAACACAAATAGGCCTGATTGAGAATCACACCAAATAAAACCTGCTGCCTCAGATTACTTTTATGGTCGGATGTTTTCAATAAATATGTCCTTGCTATCGGCCGCCTTATATACATCAAAGCTTACGATGAATTTATAACCCACTGTAATCCTGTCGAATAAAGCCGCTGACCTTGGAACTTCTACTTCGTAAACCCCCTGATACCCGTCAAGTGTACCCACGGCTACGCTACGTACCTGTACACCACCGTCATTCCTGAAATAAAGCTGTAAGTCCTTAACTACGAACTCTCCCAGCCTTGTTTCAACAAAGTCGTAACCATCGGTGCTGCCAATCAGTTGCCACTGCTTAGGGTCTGGTTGAGGTGTTACAGGTGTCTGAGGCTGTTCTACCTGCGGTTGTTCTACCTGCGGTTGTTCTACCTGCGGTTGTTCTACCTGCGGTTGTTCTACCTGCGGTTGTTCTACCTGCGGTAAATCCACAGCAGGAGGATTCTCCACTGAACGCTTATTTAGGTTCGTCGCTATAACGAATACCAATATCGCCAGTATAAGTACCGCAGCTCCTCCAATAAGGAATACCCTTGCTCCTTTTTGCCACCATTTCAAGTCAGGCTCAACTTGCTGTCTGGGTTGACTTACTCCTCCAAACGGGTCTTGCCCAAATGGAGCTGTTGTACCTGACTGCCCAAACGGGTCTGTCGGTGCTGAAGGGTTCGCCCATCCCGGAGGCGGTGTATGCCCGACCATTCCTTGGTCTGGTTGCCCAAATCCCTGAGCTGGTTGCTCGACTTGGTCTGGTTGCCCAAACCCCTGAGCTGGTTGCCCAAATCCCTGAGCTGGTTGCCCGAAACCTTGGTCGGGTTGACCGAAACCTTGATTCTGCTCAAAGCCAGAATATTGAGGCTGTCCGAAACCCTGCCCCTGATAAGGTTGCTGAGCTGACTGATAAAACTCTTGGTTCATCTGCTCAAATCCGGGTGCTTGCGGAGGTGTACTGCCTTGACCGAAGCCACTGCCAAAACCCCTAAAATCATTTCCAGCCATCTACGCTGCCTCCTTACTTGCTCGGCTTTCTCTTAGAAAACCCAGCAAACACATTTTTAGCATTGTTCATTGCCACGCTTGCTCTCGAAGGACGCTGTGCTTGTACCTGAGACGCAGGTTGTATCGGTTGCCCAAAACCTTGCGTCGGCTTCGCCTGTGGCGGTCTATTAAAACCACCCGCATTTCCCACAGGTTTGCCTAAACCCGCAGGTGCTTGCCCAAACCTGCTGTTCTGAGCAGGTCTGCCAAAGCTTACAGGCTGCCCAAAGCTATCCCTCTGAGCAGGTTGTGCAGGTTCTTCAGGCATTGCGTCAAATTCTAACTCGTCGCCAGCACCTTCTTCGTCACTATATGCGGATAAAAGGTTCGCTAGCTCATCGTTATATTCCTTCGGAGGTCGCTCTCCTAACGTGATTTCTGTCGTAACACTCCCCGCTTTGGTGAGCAAAGCGTCAATGTCAAAATACGACGGGTCTGTCATGTCGATGTCGTTCTGACCGTAGAGAGCCTTCTGCAGAGCCAATACCTGCGGGTCGATTTCATCGGAATCACTCTCTTGCCCTCCAAACCCGTCAAATAGGTTCGGGTTGCTCGGTGTACTAAAACCTGTATGCTGTGGTTCATCACCAAAGCCAGCATCCTCAGGTTCTTCTTCATCACCGAAGCCGTCTTCATCGCCAAATCCATCTGAATTGTGGAACGCCACATCGTCTACGGAAACACTGTTCTCCTCCAACTCATGCATCTGTTCTACAAGTTGCAGGAAGAACTCGTTAGCCTCCAACTGCAATTCAAGTGCAGCCAATTCAATAAGCTTATCAACTGTATCGCACTGATAAACCGTGTCAACGTAGAGCTGATACCTTTCATCGGAAAGCCCTGTGCCATGCAATTCTTCAAGATGTGCTAAGATAAGCTCTCTTAATTCTTCCATTTCGCTACCACCTTTCAAAACCCCCGAAAGGGCTAAACTTAAAACAAATCTATATCCACCTTGAACGGGGTAAAGTCATCTACTTGGTGTTCAAACACTTCCGTGAAATACTCTTTTACCCCGGAAGCCTCGCCGCAACTGTTGAAGAAAGACCAAGGTACTTCGATAACAAGCTCGTCGTATCTGGTTAGATATATGTCAACACCATCAGGCCTTTGCTCCGAATAAAACCTCTCGATAAGAAGTGCCATCAAATCGGCTCCCGTACCCTGTACAATACGGTTACGTGCTGAACGGTAGTTCACTCTCTTGTCAGATAAAATCAGAGTTCCAAAGTATGTCTGCAAAATATCGCCTTTGTCGGTCTTACTGGTAATACGAAGCTCTTTCTTCAAGTGGTCTACAAGTGCATTGCCGTCAAGGATTGTGCAGTGTGCCTTGGCTGAGCCTAATGACCCGCCGTATGCAAGCATATTCCAAACTTCCTTGACCTCGCTTCTTGCTTCCTCGGACAGTCTGAATGTCATATTGTCCTGTATTTCGCCAGTAAGCTCTAATTCTCCCACCATTTCGCCAGTCTTCTTGTTTTCTGTACTCCACTTGATAGGAAGCTCTCTACGCTCTCCTGATTCAAATACACCTATCGCACTCTTTGGAGGTGCAAGTAAGCTGGACTGGTGTATGTTCTCAATGTGCAGTAGCGTATCACCTTTGCCCCATACCCAAGCTAAACCTTGATATGCTGGGGTTATAGACTTGCCAGCACCCTCAATCAAACGCACCCTCGGAATAAACGCAGCCTTCGCTACACCTGTATAAATGTCAGTTTCTGTAGAAGCAATAGCACGCAAACTCGGACTACCAAACCAGTTGATGATTATGTTCGGCTCCTGTGCCTTAACGTCGACGGATAAAAGCACTCCATTCTTATTTATCGGTGCAAAAGGCTTACACTGTTTAGGTAATCCCGATAAAAACGGTTCTACGAACATAATACGGTTCGTGGATGTGGTCTTTACCTTCGGATGTACGATGTCGCCACCCTTTAAGTGCTTCTCTAAGGTCTGGAACGACCTCGCAATCGACATCGCCTGCTTGTATTCATACAAAGTAGTGATTTCAGGAATACCTGTGAACTTCTCCGCTACCTCGCAAAGTGCGTCCACGGTTAAATCCCAACCACCCTTCTTCAAATCATACATGAACGCAGCAATTTCTAAGCTGTTGAAGCTTCTCAAAAACCACTCAATCTGCTTCGGACTTTCAGGATTTTTAAGCCCGTACTTCATTAACTGCTCTTTCTTCTCATTGGCCGTTTCAACAATTTCGCTCCATGCTTCTCTATTTAATCTGAATCCTCTCTCGCACCATTCTTGAGCGTATTTTAGAGCTAAACCGTGATTAGGTTTATGCACCTTAGAATCTATGTGAAACAACGCCACCCCTCCCTTAAATATCTATATTGTCAAGTGCCTGCTCCAAAGCTCCTTCGTCTACGTCAGCGTCGTCACCTGCACCATATTCAGCCCCCGGTTTAGGAATAAGCTCGAATACGCTGGTAGGTTCAAGATACTTCGCCTTTACTCCCGCCAAACGCTTGTGTACCTTCTGGGCAGCTCTCTCAATACGAGGTTTCAGTTCGTCTGGGAATATCCCAAAATCAATTACACGCTCCTGTGCAGCCTTATACTTCAACTCCCACTTAGCAGGAAGCGTTCTGCCGAACACAAACATCTTACTGCCGTCCACAAGAATAAGCTCGTAGCACCCTAAGTGGAACTCAGGACGCTTCGGTGAAGCCAAGATAATGTAGCGGTTACAAAGCCTCGTATACTTCGGATTGAACTCAACTTCTATCGAGCCGTCTGGATTAGGTTCTTCAGACAGTATCTTGGCTACACCTTCGGTTTCCTTTGCTCCCCTAAATTTTATTTCAGGCTTGCGTTTGGTTTTAATTACTGTCTTAGAAGATGTCGCCTGTACTACCTGATAAAACCTCTGATTTATGTCGTAAAGCCCACTATTGTAACAGTAGAACAATGGGTCTGTAATTTCTGCAATTAAACACAACTTAGGCACCTCAGTGACGTTGGACGGAGGCAAGTCGGCAATAGTTACCTTACGCTTGTTGCCGAACATCTTCTTTAAGTGCTTGCAAAGCTCGTCATCTGTTTCAATTTCTATCTTGCCTTGGGCAATGTCATATAGGTATTTAATCCTAGAAGCGGTTTCGTAATCATACCCGCATACCTGCTGTAAGAAGGAAGTAGTGAACTTTGCCCCCTGCTGGAATAACCGCTGACAAGTATCTATTTCAATTTTTGAAAAGCCTAAGCCCATTAAACGCTTGTAATTAAAGTCAGGCGGGGAACTATAGTCAATGCCTCCCTGTTGATATAGCCCTTCTGCCTGTGCGTCGTAGCCGTCATAGCCGTCATAGCCGTCATAGCCATCAAAGCCATCATACATAGCTCATACCTCCCTTATATGCCAAAGTGAGCCAGTGTGTACAACACGCCAGCTCACTATTTATTTTGATATTAAGCTTATGCAGGCATCTTTAAGAATGGAGTTAGGTCACAAACTTTCGGCTCTGGGATACCCTTGCAATAGTAAGGAAATACCATATCCAAAGCTCGTAGGAACTGCTCCATCTGGGTATCATTAAATCCAAAGTGCGTCTTGACAAATTCCAATGTACCATCCTTCGTAGCAGGTACGACGATGTCCGGATTCGCATCCAATAAAGCACTTATCTTCTTTTCAAAAGCCTTATTGCCAAAGCGATATACGCCTTTTATATTGTCAGAACTATCACCTACGCAACTCTTGTAAAGAACCGTATCGTTGAAAATTGCCTCAGTACGGTTCTTACGGATAAAACTCATCTGATGTGCGTAACGCTTTGCCGTAATCCTCGCATACTCAGGAGCTCGTCGCATCCATACCTCGGTGTTTTCATTTACGTGCATTAAAAGGTCAGCATCACTGGTGTAAATCACTTTCTTTTCACCTGCGTAATCCTTAACAAGCGTGTAAACTAAATCGTCGGCCTCATAGCCTACTGCACCGTAGACGTTCGCACCCATACGCCCAAGAACATTTGCGACGTAAATGATTTCGGCTCTGTTTTCATCATCCAGCGTCTGTCCTCTGTTTGCCTTGTATTCAGGGAACTTCGCCCTCTTTACAAGACCATCCCTGTTGGTATCCAGACAAACACAGATAGCCGCTTCCATCTCGTCATAGTGGAACTCAAAGTCCTTGATTATCTTGATACATTCGTCAAAGGTTGCCTTGACATGGTTGATGTCACGCCCACTCTGCGAATAAATCGGTTCTCTCTTATCCCGTGTAAACCAGCACCTGTAATAGATATGCTGTAAGTCAATAATTAAAAGCATTTACTCACCCCCTGTGATTTCATCGAAGAACTTATCCACGTCGAATAAATCCTCCCCAACCTTACGCTTCTCTTTGACTTCCTCGTAATTCTTTATGTCGTCAAGGATACGCATGAGGTATTCGCGCTGGCGTATGGTTACCCTCGTGAACTGGGAGCGTCTGATGGATGCTATGATGTCACGGGTCTTCTCAGTGTTGAATAGGTCGTACTTCTTCATCATCTTTTCAATTTTCAGACAGACTTCCTCCATTTCACGGACGGATTGACTGTCCAGTACGCCCTGCATACGCTTCTCAGCCTCAATATAATCCTTGATGAACTGTGCCTTTTCATCAGGTCTTATGGTCTTCTTATACTTGTACTTACGTGCACTCTTATTGCTCTCACCAGAAGCCATCTGCATACCCATAACTGCGTTCGCCGCCGTTTCCCAATCTATGTACGGTTCGATTGCTTTCGTAGGTGAACTCTTATAGGTAATGCCGTTTGCGTAGGCTTTGGCAGCTCTCAGCACTTCGTGTACGTCCTTACGTCTGCCTACGCTCTCCCACCAGTCCATTGCGTCCAATAAAACCTTCTCGTTGCTCAGTGCCTGCTCAATAGCATTGCTTTCAAGCTTACGCCCAAGTCTAGTGAACTTTATCGTAATGCCCGCCTCTCTTGCGTAGCCACTGTATCCAGTCGCTATCCACAATACCAGTGCATAACGCTTGTACAGCGTCTTAGCCGCATGAAGCTTCGGACGTGCAAATAAAAATTCGTTAGGATTTTCAAGCTCCTCGGTAAACGCCCTGCGGGTCTTACCATCTTCAAGCTGTACCCTGTATTCATAGGTCGTCATAGCTTCAAAGTCAGCCACAGCCCTATTGACTAAGGACCTGTGGTGGCTTTTACGCTCCCCCGTAGGGTTAAGAAGCACCACCATTTCTGGTCTGGCGAAAGCTTCTTTTAACTTACCGTAGGCGTCCATTACTCGTACTTGCTTGCCTTTGTAGGTGACTATCTTCGTAGCCTCTTGGCCCATCATTTCTGCTAAGTTTGCCATACTCTACACCCCCGCCAAAGCACGCACGACTTTGTTGAACTCCCTCTGTGCAGCTCCCGTAACGTGGAAGGATTCATGGAGACCTACCATTTCAGGAAGTACTGGTACAGATACGGACATCGCTGGTGCTGTAAATCTTGTCAAATCCACACGCTTAACCGCTCTGTTCGTCATCCATACGCAACGCTCTGCAAATTTTCTAAGCTCTGTGCCAAATACATCATTGAGTTTCAACCTCATTGCTCTTGTCTTTTCAGGACTTGCGTCTGTTACTATCAATGCACGGAAACAAGCCAGACAGAAGTTACGCAGTATCTGGTCGCCAATTTCTGAACAGCCGATTTTACCTGCATCAATTATGATGTAGTCGTACCTTGCTCCTAAATAGTTAAGCAGTGTCGAATAGTCTGCCTGCGTAAGCATAAACAGGTCAGGTTTTGCGTAGAAGCCCGGAAGATAGTCCAGAATACCCGCCTTGTTAGAGTCAATACGAATTACTAACTCAGCATAATGTGAAGCAAAGAAATCTTTGCCTTTATCTATGAATAACCCCATTGCGGAGTTCCTTCCCGAAATTTCGCCGTCATCCAACCTGATAAGCGGGTTAATCGGCTCACCAAAGCGTCCTTCAAGGTCTGTCGTAACAAGGTCGAAGTCCAATAAAACCGCTCTGGCGTTAACTCCAAGTGTCTTTGCAAGGGATACCGCAGAACTGGATATACCCGCACTACCATTACCGAATACAGGTATGATAAGTGCCTTCGCTGTATAGTTGAACAACGGAAGTGCTGATACCTGTGCTCCACGGAAGGCAACTTGGCTTAAACTTCTTGCACTTGCTGTAAGCGTTTCTGCTCTTTCAGCCTCTTTGGCCGCCACTTTCTTAGCCTTCATAAGCTCTGCCGCAGCTCTATCCCTTTCAAGTTTCAATGCCGCTACCTGTGTACGCAGCTGACGAATAATACCTGTCGCTACCTCTGGAGAAAGCAAACCTGTCGTATCGTCAAGGTCTGGGTTCGCCGTAGCTTCTTCCATACGTGCGATAAGTTCATTCTTGCTCTGCAGTTCAAGACGCAAAGTGCGTAACTGCTCTTGAAGGGCTGCGATGTTTGTAGTACCGCCCGCCAATAAAAGCTGATTTTCAGCCTCCGTAGCCTTAACAAGCTGTTCTTGGTAAGCTTCATTAAGTTGCTCCAACTGCTGTTTCAAGCTGTCTGTAAGCTTCTGCTCTTGCTCTAAGAGAAGTCTAAGCTGACGCATTTCCTTCTCTGCATTTGCCTTTACCAATGCCGCCTGTTGTGAAGCGGACTGTGCTCCTGATGACGCTTTTAATGCGTCTACACTAAGTGTAAGAAGGTCTCCAGTTACGCCTTTTAGAGAAGCAATAAACTCTCTGGATACGCTTCCGATTGCTCTTAATTCCTTAGCTCTTACCACTGACGAAAACTTGGACGCCAATCCTAATGACGCCTTTGCCTTGACAGCTACGCTACCAAATAAAACAAGCTCAGGGTCGTCAGGAAGATTGGATATTTCGTCAAGTACGTCCGCACAACTATTTACAGCTTGCGTAAGCCCTGATAAAACTGCCTCTATATCTTCGACGGTTGCATTTCTCTCTTTTGTTAAACGAGCCAGTTCTGCCTCTGCTTTCACAAGTTTGCTCTGTGCCAAAGCCATATCGCCCGCTACGCTATCGGCCTTACGAAGCGTTCCTCTGATTGCTTGAAGTAGAATGTCATACGTCTTTGCGTCCGAAGGGTCAAGGTTCTTATATAGGTCTGACCTGCGTAGCTCTGCTACAAGCCCGTCGTACATAGCTTTGTATTGTGCGTTGTCTTTTGAAGCTCTCGGCATTTCCATCGTAGGTGTTGCTGTCGTAGGCGTAGCCTGCCTTGCACGCCTTGAAACATCAAGCCCTACACGCTTTAGAAACCAGCTGATTATCTGCGTCTTTTCGATACAATCGTATCCGTTCTCTTTCGCAAATAACTCAATGCCCGGAGCACCTTTCAACACACAACACTGCTTTACAGGTACAACCGCAGGGTCAAAAGATGTATCAGTTATCAAAACATCTGCCTTAGCCGCCATAACCCTCAAAGAGTCTGGGTCAAGAACCCTCACTACATCTACTCCGTAAAGCCTTGGGGCAGACAAGATTGTCAAATAAAGTGCTACCTGCATATTTCTTATACCTCCCAAAGGTTGAGTTAAAGCCACACCTTTTACAGTGTGGCTTCTGTTACTCTGTCACACCGTCAGTTGTAGGCGTTGCTTCCTTTGCACTTGCTGGTGTCTCTTTCATTCCTGAAGGCGTAACAGGTTTCACAGGTCCCTCAGAGTTCTCACTATGTGCCATCTTGCATAATCCATCAAGATTAGCCAGCCTTGCGTCACCCTTGTATTCCACAGTATCAATGCTTGGGCATACGGACTTCAAAGCGTCTACTACGAAGGACGCTACGGAGCGTGAACCTTCTATGCTACTTGAAAGAGAACCGCCACCGCTAAGCAGGAACGCATTTACACTCTGAATAGGTACGTTGACTGCTCTGAAATACTGCTGGATAGAGTTCACAAGCGTTTCAGCAAACTCAGCTTTCGCCGCATTGACATTTTCTACAACGCTCACCTTAATGTTCCCTAACCTTAATAGGCCTGTTGAAATAACTTCTTCTGCCTCTCCGATAGGCAATTCGTAGTCGTATTCAGCAGTAATATCGTCAATAAGGAACTCTCTCGCTGTATTACCGCCAATCTTATAGGTCTTAGCTGAACGCTCATAGAAGATACCGTTAATGAACAATGCAAGGTCTGTTGTACCTGCTCCGATGTCTACGGATAAAACAGTACCTTGCTTATATGCCTCAGGTAACTGGTCCATGAAAGCTTCGCCAGCCATTCTGGATTCTTCGTAACAGTAAATGTTGTCGAACTTCACTCTCGCAGCTCTATTAAGTTTAGGGAACTCTACTCTGTATTCCCCTCCAAGACTGCTTTCAAGCACTCTACGTGCTTTGCTTACTTCCACAGGAGGAAGTGCAATGTGAAGGTCTACGGGTGTACTGTTGTTGTGGTTTCTTTCAAGCTTGCCAAGTGCAGCTCCAATAATGATGGATACGATGTTGATATACTGCTTGTGCTTAGCCTCCAACGGTGTTGGTCTTTGGTTGTTTGCAGAATATCTGGACGCCATTTCACCGAATAAAACTGCCACAGGGTTTTCTTCAAGCCCCTCGATAACAGCTTCCAGTGAGCCTAACAATCCCTCTCCCGCAGGGAATGATTCAGGTGTCGGCTCTGTAATGAATACACAGTTATTCGGTATTCTCAGCACCAACGCCCCATCCACGCTTATTCTTGTTTCGCTTGTACCGATGTCAGCAGCAATAAAGTTTTTACCCATCTTAAATCTGTCTCCCTTCAAGCAATTTATTTTAGCAACCGCCATTAAAATTCCTGTTGCGTTACTATCCTACTTTCGCCAAGGCCTGGGTGTAAAAGAAAAAGCCCTCGTGATTGAGGACTATTTCAAATAAAGACTTATACCTCTCTGCTCCTCTACGAACAACCTCGGAGGTTGTGGGAACTCACTGTATAAAAGCCTTACAGGGAAGCGTTCACGCCATTTATAATGGGATACCTTTCCAGTCGACCTCTCATACACAAGCTCCTCAGGACGCACCGTGATATAGACTTCATCAGACGGATTAACACGGTTATTCCAAATACCCACAATCTGCAGGTCTACGCCACCCTTTATATCATCAGAAGTAAGCTGTTCAGGCGGTTCTCCTACCTCCCAAGTGGATATTTCGGCTATAAAGTTCTTCAAACCTTCCTTCGTACTGTCCTTAAACCCGAAAGCAGGGTTATGTCCGTTGGCGTTCAGATACTTTTTAGCAGTTTCCAAGAACTCTCCCTCGCCGATACCTTTACGGAAGCTACCACTTACCAAACCACTCTCCGACTGCGTAAATACGATAGTCGGGAAGTTCGTTTCGTTGGCTATCTTTGACGCAGCTAAACCCGCATAACGCCAAGCGTCCTCTACACCAGTCATATTACAGAACACAAGATTGCCTACCCGCTTGCTACGGATAAAAGCCTCTGTACAAATGTCATCACGACGCTTTAACGCCCAATCAGGAAGTCTTGGTGATTCATTGTCGGAAATTACATAAGCCAGCGTACTGGACAATCCCGCACGGGATATTGCATTGATGTATGGAGCAAGCTTATATGTGACGTAGCTTCGATATAACCCCTTGAAGTAGTAATCAATGTCTGTACATATACGCCTAATATCCGCATTGATACGGACATTCGCCTCGAACGCTTGACGCACATAAAACTGGTTACGCAATGTCTTTGTGTCGATTACATCTGATATTAAGGAAATACCTACCCATTGAGCTAAACTCGTATCTATCGGTGTTTCCATCTGCGCGTACAGCCTTCTGAAAAATTCGTAAACAACCTCACAGCCTGACATCGGCTCTTGGTTCGGAACTCCCTGACTGCTTACGATAACCTGTCTGCTATCACCTACCTTACGCACTGTCGTACCGCTAAGCTCGTGATGGTCTAATACCAGCACATCACAACCTACGTCGTAATTAAGGTCTGAACCAGCGTCTACGATGATAAGCAAGGAAATACGGTTGTTCCATACGAATTCCTCAGTATCTTTTGTAACCCCGTGAATACGCTCCTTGTTGGTCGTAATATGCACCTTCGTCGGCATTATTGCCTTTAACGCCCTATACGCCACAATACCACTTGAAAAACCGTCAAGGTCAACGTCAAAATGTATTCCTATGACCCCGCCATTATTCATGTGGTAGAGCAATAATTTTATACCCAAATCGGCGTTCAGCAGGTCGGCAATCGGTGGTTCAGGTATATCTTCTTGTAATACTACACTTTTCTTTAAGTCATCTAATTTCACCAATAAAACCTCCTTCTCGTTTCTGCATTGCACACGGCCTAAAAATAAAGCACTGCCGTCTTCTGGCAGTGCCTCATTCCTAAGCGAAATCGCCGTTAATCCTTAATAAGTTTCCTACGCATAGCGTCTTCGTCAATCTTGACTTCTTCCATAAGCTTAGCAACACGCAAACATACCGCTTCGCTGTAACCAAGCACTGTAAGTCTCTCAACTACGGCGTCAGTATGGTACACACCAAGCCATAACGCATCTTTGTGTCTGATAAGGATATTAGCAGCGAACTCTAACGCACGCTCACGAGAGTACTCAGGGATATCGCCCCAGATTGCGTAAGCAAGTGCTTCAACCGCTTCACCACAAAGAACTATGCCGTCCTCAGTAGCGTACTGGTCTGCAAGAAGCAAGAACGACTGAATGATTTCAGGAGTATAGAACTCAGCTGTAAGCACATGGCAAACTGCGTCTATGCTCACAGGAGTGTCACAGGTGATTTCCATGTTGGATTCTTCACCGATAATAAGCTCTACAAGCTTATCAGACGCTCCAAGCACCCTACGCATTACATTTATCAGGTCAGCCCTGCCAAGAGAAACAGCCTTCGGCTTGTATTCCTGTTCTGCTCCGTCACCTGCCTCAGCCTCTGCCTCTGCCTCTACCTCTGCCTCTGCCTCTACCTCTGCCTCTACCTCTACCTCTGCCTCTGCCTCTACCTCTGCCTCTGCCTCTGCCTCTGCCTCTGCCTCTGCCTCTGCCTCTGCCTCTGCCTCTGCCTCTGCCTCTGCCTCTGCCTCTGCCTCTGCCTCTGCCTCTGCCTCTGCCTCTGCATCTGCCTCTGCATCTGCCTCTGCCTCTGCATCTGCCTCTGCCTCTGCATCTGCCTCTGCATCAACAGCAAAGTTTTCGCCTTCTTCCTCTCCGATAAAATCTTCCTCAGGTTGGAATTCGTCCGCAGGTTCTTCGCCTTCCTCATCAGGATTGAATTCGTCTGGGTTGAATTCGTCAGGATTAAACTCATCGGCAGGTTCTTCCTCTGGATTGAATTCATCCATAGGTTCTTCGCCTTCGCCATCAAGGTCGAAATCGTCTGGATTGAATTCGTCTGGGTTGAATTCGTCAGGGTTAAATTCCTCAGTAGGTTCTTCGCCGCCTTCTTCAAAAGCCTCGAAGTCAAGCTCGCCAGCACCAAACTCCCCAGTGTTGTCACCCTCAGGAGTTTCCTCGTCACCGTATTCTTCGGTATTATCGTAACCTTCTGTGTCAAGCTCACCGTCGGCTTCTTCCACAGCAGGTGTTACATCTACTACACCAGCAGCGTCTTGGTCGATAAGCTGAATAAGTACCTCAGCAATCTTATCGTTACTATCGTAAATCACGTTATTGATAGGAACTTGCCCGTACATCGCAGCTCTCAAATAAATACTGTTGAAAGCCGCACCGCTCACAAGGAAGCTCTTAGCCACAAGATAAGCAGTCTGTGCAGTGTCAAATTCGTACCATTCAAGGTCAGCCCCAGATGTGTCCACAAGACCCATAGTCATGTGAACATGTCCGTCGGCACCATCAGCAATTAGGTTCACAAAGCCCATAAAACCGTACAGCCAATTAGGTATGTTCGGAATTACGCTCTGTGAATAAGTTTTCAAATCTACCCCCGCAGGAGCTGTGCCGATAAGACCTACAAGGAAGCCGTTGCAGTAAACAGCACTAAGGTCATCGGATATGTCTGCAAAACTCCAAGTATTATTCGCTGAATTCTGCAAATCTACAAAACAAGCATTTTCCAAGCTTGTGTTCTCGCCCTTATCCACAGCACCAGAATTCGTCGCAATAGCTCCGAAGAACATACTATTGCAACGAGGGTCTTGGGTGTAAGGTTCAAGAACGGATAAAATCTGCTTAGCCTTCTCCTCAGAACAGCCGTTAAGTCTGCTTAATCCTGCCACAGCCTCCGCAAGGTTCATAACCCCCGGTGTCCACGGTCCGTGATGAGGTACGCCAAGCTCTTGTGCCAAATTAACCGCAAAACTTGACATATTCATACTCACTCCAATCTTTTATTAGACTTCTTTTAAACGAGCCAATACCGCCTCAGCGTCCGTAGGCTCTGCAAGAGGGACAGTCATCCCCATCTCACCTTTCAGTCTGGCAATGATGTCGACTGCCTTGTCACTACGGCTATACTTGTCAACAAGCTCCGCAGTTTCGTTTCCGATTTCTGCGTCAAGTGAAGCCGCCGCCTGTGCAGCGTCAAACTTCTGCTGAATCTTAGCTTCATAGTCAGCTATCTTAGTGCCTACACCGCCAGATGTCTTACTTACTGTCTTATTAACAGTTTCCTGTGCCTTAGTAGCCGCCACAAGTGCTTTAAGGTTCGCTCTCTTTCCTTCAAGAGCCTGTACGTCGGCTACCAGCTTACGATAAACTGCACGCATATTCTCTGCGTTTGCGTGACACATTTCATAAACCTTCTCAGCCTGAACAACTTCGACTTCTTCCTTGGCAATCTGCTCAGCTAATTTCAAAGCGTCATCTTCATTACCTGCTCTAAGCGCAGCCTTGGCCGCTTGTGTAAGTCTGGTAACGTCCTCTCTTTCTTTCATCAACGCTCTATAAGACGCTGTTTCCTGAGCAATAACCGAAGCCGATTCTTGCTTAACCTGAGCCAAATTAGAACGAGCTTCTCTTAGAAGCTGGTCTATCATTTTAGCTGGGTCTTCTGCTTTATCAAGCAAAGCATGTACGTTACTTTTCAAGATGTCTGTTACACGTGATAAAATTCCTGCCACCAAATATCCCCGCCTTTCATATTTTAATCAATACTTTACCCTTTGATATAAGGGTTTCTTAAATAGGCCTGATATGTTATCGAAACCGATAAACCTATCAGTTTTTAGTACCTGCGTTTGTATTGACGCAGGCACTTATTTAACATATCGTAAAAACTTGGTCTTACTTTCTGCGATGTACTTGTCTACCAGCTTACTCTGTTCCTTGGTTTCCGCAAACACTGTTACAGCCAGTGTCTTACCCCAGTCTTTTGTATAACTGTCTGTAACTAAATTCTTTATCTTATGCTCACGTAAATAATTGCAAAGGGCGGTCATTGCCTCCCTGTCATCGGATAAAATGTTGTTGATGTAGACTGTTTCCTTCGATAGCTTCTGGTTTATCAGAATAGCAATATATGTACCCACACCAGACGCTATCGACACAACCCACATCTTAAGGTCACTGTCTGCCTTCATTACGTCATCCAGCACCATGAACCTCTCCAACCTACGCTTCGCTTAGAGGTTGGAGTTTCTTAGCATCATGTATTACTACCTTCGCAGATATATTGTTACATATCTTCGTTGCAAGCAACGGAAGTATAGCCATACACTAACTAAGCAACTACCTTTCGATAGGGTGGGTTCACACCTTCTACTACTTCTTGCCTAAGCAATACGTAGATACTTTATTTCTTTTGTTTCTCCTAAGTACCTTATATCATTATATTTATACTTAGATAATATATTTTTGCTTCCATGTATGTCTCTATGCTCTTTATATCCACATTTACATACATAATTTCTTGTAGAAGTTTTCTTCCTTCTACCACAAACAGGACATGTTTGTGTTGTGTATCCTTCATTTATTTTACTTATACTTATTCCTTCTGCTTATGAACCTCTCCAACCTCTAAGCGAAGCGTATGTCGGTTATTGGTTTTAGATGTTTTGAATGCAGTTTTTAAGCAACGTATCACTTTTTTCACCCACCTTTCTATTCTTATTATATTATTATTTTTATTTGTATTATTATTTTTATTTGTATTATTATTATTTTTATATTTTGTCAACTATTCAGCAATTCATCTCCCACCTATAGAGGATGGGAGAATTCTTGCTTCTTTATTTTAAATCCTCCGGGGTCAAACCAAGAACAGTGGTTTCAGATAAAAGTCTTTCTGTTAAGCTGTCAAGGAAGTATCTATACTCCTCACATAGTTTCTTAGCCTTAGCCAACTCCTCTTG
>FZPS01000026.1_pt217 | contig 20548 bp, 13 predicted proteins | sample 1817821 | NCBI WGS metagenome assembly FZPS01 (sample SAMEA104158645, study PRJEB21678) | metagenome | place: Germany | collected 2015-04-21 | reverse complement strand
CCTGCTAAAAAGTCATTGTCTTTAATCGCATTTAAAGCATTTAACAACGCTTCAACCTCATCTTTACTTTCTGTTTTATCATTAAAATCAAGTTCACTTGGAATTATTAATGGAACGTCAAATTCAGTACTACTATCAGCTAGTAGTGTTTCTAATAAGGCTCTTAAATTATGTCTAATAATTATTGAATTTGTTAACAAATCAGCAACCTCTTCATTACTTAATCCTAAAGTTCCACCAGTTAAAAAGTCTTCTTCTTTAATTACGTTTAAAGCATTTAACAAGGCTTCAATTTCAGCTTTACTTTCTGTTTTATTATTAAAATCAAGTTCATTCGGAATTACCAATTGAACACCAAATTCAGCGCTATTACTTTCTAATAAAGAAGCAAGAATAGCACCTAAATTATGTCTTATTATTTTAGAATCTGTTAATAAATCAGCTATCTCTTCGATTTCTTGATCATTTAAATTTAAGACACCCTCACCAAAAAAGTCATTTTGACCAATCGTTTTTATTACTTTAAGAAGAGCTAGTAATTCTGTTTTTCCTTGTTGGCCTTCAAAACTTAATTCTTCTGGGATCGTTAAATCAAAATCAAACACCTCTCCTTTTTGTAAGAACATCTCTTCAACAACTTTTTTAAGGTTATGTGCTAATATTTTTGAGTTAGTAATCTTCGTAACAATATCCTCTAACTCTGCTTCATCCATCTCTAAGAAATTATCATTATCGATAAATATAGCCAATATCTCTCTAATTCCTGTGAAAAAGGCAATTATTTCTTCTTTAGCATCTTCACCATAAAAACTAACATCATCAGGAATCTCTATTTCCACATCTTCATTTCCCGCAACAACAAAAGTGATAAAACTTTCCATCGCATCGCTTAGTAGAACAGATGAAGAGATATGGGTTGCTAATTTTTCAATTGTCTCTATTGTTAAAAAAGCATCAAAATCGATTTCTTCTTCAGCAAAAACACCACTATCAAAGATTGTTTTAGCAAATATTAAGAGGTGAGAAACTTCGTTTTTATTAAAGTTTTCTCTTAACTTTTCTTTAGTAATAATATCCTTAAATATATTATCGTCTTCTTCGTTCTCAAAGATGGTTTCATAAAGAAAGTCACTAATAAGCACAAGATTTTTATTAATCACATTAAAACCGAATATCGCACTAACTAGTGCTTCTGCAGCTTCATCACTAAACGTTATCTGATCGTTCTCTAAAATGTTATCTAAATTATCAAATCCCGTAAGATCAAATATTTTTAAGGCAAGATATAAGTCTTTAAGATTGCTAATATCGGCCAGTAATTCTTCTTTTGTTGGTTTTACAATTGTTAAATTGTTTTCTGTAATAATTTTTTTAACATCTTCATTCTCTAAAAACAAATTAACCGCTATTGGCAAGGAATACTTAAGCCACTCAATCTTAACAACCTTATCTAAAACAGCAACAATCGTTTCTTCATCAAAACTAAAGATGTTTTCCTCTAAGTTATCAAAGTTTTCTTGAGCAATATAATCATGGAGCAATAACACAATCTCGCCTATCGTTTTTAAATCTTTATTTAAATCTATCGCTTTTAATTCTTCTAAAGTAAAGATCTTTTCACCATTATAACTATTTAATTGCTTCTCTTCTGCAAATTCATAAAAGTATTCACTGCCTATTATTTGCAAAAACTGAAAGATATCCATCGTAGTAAGTTCTGCAAAGATATATTCAACATCAGCCTTGCTTAACTTATATAAGATTGACTCATCGAGTTCATAAGAATCATCATTAGCAGCGATTATTCTTTGATAAATATTGCTAACATTTTGAACATCTTTTCTTATTCTTAATTTCCTGTTTTTATTATTTATTTTAGCTTCTATTTTAAAGAAACTATCAAATAAATACTCATCAAAAGCATCGCCTTTAATTTTAACGATATTAAATGTCTTTCCTAAAAGAGACTTTCTATAGACATCGGTAATAGTAATTTCTTCCTCTGCAGCAAAAAGCCCCATCCCTTCTCTTTCTTCCGGAGGAACGAAAGCAATCATTGAATTGGCTAAAGAAAACATCCCTGCCATTGGGACTGCAAACAACAGTAAAACTAAAACTGCTTTAACACCGCCAACTAAGCCGCCAAGAAGGCGTCTTTTTTTAGGTTTTTCACCATCTTCTTTACGTTTTGGTTTAAAAATCAACCAAATTAAATTGTTAATAATTCTAAAAACTGTCCCATGGATAACCATAAAAACAATCAATAGAACAACATTTAAAATAAAGGTAACTCCACCAAAAACTAATGCTAATGAGTCGCTTCCTGCTTCAAACAAAAACTTTTGTTCAGGAAAAGTATTTCTTAAAATTTCTGGCAAAGATGCTTTTATCGAAGTTATCGGACCGATATCACTGGGTAAATAACTGTTTAAAAAAGAAATATCTACACTTAAAAGTGCTCGTGAAATAAAAGGTATAAAAATAATTGCTAAACTATACCACATAATAGTTAAAATTAACATTACGATTCCTTTCCGAAATCCTCTTAACAAACCCACTAAAAACCCAATTACTATCGCCACCAAAACACTAATATTCAAACCTAACATAATCTCAGCAACTGGCATATAATTACCTCCTTGTCGCTTTTTTTATTTTTATATTTTATGATATCATTTTTTTAAATTAAATACTATCATTATAATAACACAAAAAAAACTCAATAGCATCTCTGACACTATTAAGCAATATTAGTAAGTGGTGGCTCCAACCGGAATTGAACCGGTGACACACGGATTTTCAGTCCGTTGCTCTACCGACTGAGCTACAGAGCCTCCAAAAGTGGCGGTCCGGACGGGACTTGAACCCGCGATCTCCAGTGTGACAGACTGGCATGTTAACCACTACACTACCGGACCATTTTGGTTGCGGGGGAAGGATTTGAACCTCCGACCTCCGGGTTATGAGCCCGACGAGCTACCGAACTGCTCTACCCCGCGATATTTTTATGGCGGAGAAAGAGGGATTCGAACCCCCGCGGCTTTGACACCCTGTCGGTTTTCAAGACCGATCCCTTCAGCCAGACTTGGGTATTTCTCCTAACCACAGTATTTAGTTTTTGATGGTGGACCCGGTAGGACTCGAACCTACGACCGACCGGTTATGAGCCGGTAGCTCTAACCAACTGAGCTACGGGTCCCACTGGTAGCGGCGGGGGGGCTTGAACCCTCGACCTTGCGGGTATGAACCGCACGCTCTAGCCAACTGAGCTACACCGCCATCATTTCGACATCAAGACGATGTTGTTAATTAAATTGGTGGAGCTTATCGGACTTGAACCGACGACCCCCTGCTTGCAAAACAGGTGCTCTTCCAGCTGAGCTAAAGCCCCAAAGTGGTACCTGAGGTCGGACTTGAACCGACACGGATTCATCATCCATGGGATTTTAAGTCCCACGTGTCTACCTATTCCACCACTCAGGCGTGGTGTCCCGCGAAGGAATCGAACCTTCGACACCCAGGTTAAAAGCCTGGTGCTCTACCGACTGAGCTAGCGGGACAAATATGGTGCCGAAAACAGGAATTGAACCCGCAACCCCCTGATTACAAGTCAGGTGCTCTACCAGGTTGAGCTATTTCGGCGAATTCATGGTGGGGAATGACGGACTTGAACCGGCGACCCCCTGCTTGTAAGGCAGGTGCTCTCCCAGCTGAGCTAATTCCCCTTAATAAAAGAGCATGTCTGGCAGCGACCTATCTTCGCTCCTTAGAACTATTTTCGGCGCTAAAGTGCTTAACTTCTGTGTTCGGTATGGGAACAGGTGTATCCACTTTGCTGTTGCCACCAGACGTCTCTCAAAACTAGATAAATTCATTTGTTGTAAGAAATAAAAGTCCTCGATCTATTAGTACAGGTAAGCTCCGTGTATCACTACACTTCCACACCCTGCCTATCAACCTCATCGTCTTTGAGGGATCTTAACTTAATTGTGGGAAATCTCATCTTAAGGGGGGCTTCACGCTTAGATGCTTTCAGCGTTTATCCTTTCCACACGTAGCTACCCAGCTATGGCCTTGGCAAGCCAACTGGTGCACCAGTGGTGTGTCCATCCCGGTCCTCTCGTACTAAGGACAGCTCCCTTCAAATTTCCTACGCCCACGACGGATAGAGACCGAACTGTCTTACGACGTTCTGAACCCAGCTCACGTGCCGCTTTAATGGGCGAACAGCCCAACCCTTGGAAGCTTCTCCACCTCCAGGATGCGACGAGCCGACATCGAGGTGCCAAACCGCATCGTCGCTGTGAACGCTTGGATGCGATTAGCCTGTTATCCCCGGGGTAGCTTTTATCCGTTGAGTCTCGGCCCTTCCATGCGGTACCGAGAGATCACTAAGCCCTACTTTCGTACCTGCTCGACTTGTTGGTCTCGCAGTCAAGCTCCCTTCTGCCTTTACACTCTTTAAACTGATTTCCAACCAGTTTGAGGGAACCTTCGGGCGCCTCCGTTACTCTTTAGGAGGCGACCGCCCCAGCCAAACTGCCCACCAGACACTGTCCCCTAGGTTACACACCTACAGGTTAGAAATCCAGTGTACGAAGGGTGGTATCCCAACAGTGGCTCCATCAAGACTAACGTCCTAACTTCTCTGCCTCCCACCTATCCTGTACATCCTACACCAAATTCCAATATCAAGTTACAGTAAAGCTCCACGGGGTCTTTTCGTCCTGTCGCGGGTAGCCGGCGTTCTCACCGGCAGCTTGATTTCACCGAGTCCCTTGTTGAGACAGTGCCCAAATCGTTACGCCTTTCGTGCGGGTCGGAACTTACCCGACAAGGAATTTCGCTACCTTAGGACCGTTATAGTTACGGCCGCCGTTTACTGGGGCTTCAATTCGATGCTTCGTTTCCTAACATCTCCTCTTAACCTTCCAGCACCGGGCAGGCGTCAGCCCCTATACTTCACCTTACGGTTTTGCAGAGACCTGTGTTTTTGATAAACAGTCGCTTGGGCCTTTTCTCTGCGACTTTCTTTTTTCATTAAAAGTTCCCCTTATCCCTAAGTTACGGGGTCATTTTGCCGAGTTCCTTAACAAGGGTTTTCTCGCGCGTCTTAGTATTTTCTACCTTCCTACCTGTGTCGGTTTACGGTACGGGTAGTATATATATTAACCATAGCAGCTTTTCTTGAAAGTTTGACATCGTACTTCTTTACCTAACGTAGCTCATCTTTTAACGGAAAGCGGATTTTCCTACTCCCCAGACTCGCTACCTCGACCCCAATCCATTTAGGGGCGAAGCCTAGCCTCCTCTGTCACTACTTCTGTATATATACTAGTTCAGGATTTTCTACCTGATATCCATCGGCTACTCCTCTCGGACTCACCTTAGGTCCCGACTTACCCAGGGCGGACGAACCTTCCCCTGGAATCCTTAGGTTTTCGACGGAAAGGATTCTCACCTTTCTTTTCGTTACTTACACCGGCATTCTCACTTCTATACGCTCCAGTAGTCCTCACAGTCTACCTTCTTCGCCTATAGAACGCTCCCCTACCATCTAAAATTTCTTCTAAATCCGCAGCTTCGGTATTATGCTTAGCCCCGGTACATTTTCGGCGCAAAGTCACTCGACTAGTGGGCTGTTACGCACTCTTTAAAGGATGGCTGCTTCTAAGCCAACCTCCTAGCTGTTTAAGCGTCTCCACTTCCTTTGCCACTTAGCATAAATTTAGGGACCTTATCTGGCGGTCTGGGCTCTTTCCCTCTCGACTGTGAACCTTATCACCCACAGTCTGACTGCTAGCCTTTATTTATGACATTCGGAGTTTATTTGAGATCAGTACCGCGAGGTGCGGCCATCACACATTCAGTGCTCTACCTTCATAAATATTTTTTAACTAACGCTAGCCCAAAAGCTATTTCGGGGAGAACCAGCTATCTCCAGGTTCGTTTGGCTTTTCACCCCTAGCCACACGTCATCGAAGAGTTTTGTAACACTCCCTCGTTCGGTCCTCCATCTACTCTTACATAGACTTCAACCTGCACATGGCTAGATCACCTGGTTTCGGGTCTACAATATGTAACTTATTCGCGCTCTTAACACTCGGTTTCCCTTTGGCTTCACTCCTTCAAGCTTAACCTCGCTACATATCATAACTCGCCGGTTCATTCTGCAATAGGCACGTTATCACTCTTTAACGAGCTCTAACTACTTGTAAGCATACAGTTTCAGGTTCTTTTTCACTCCCCTCCCGGGGTTCTTTTCACCTTTCCCTCACGGTACTGGTTCACTATCGGTCACTAAGACGTATTTAGCCTTATGAGATGGTCCTCACATCTTCAAACGGGATTCCTCGTGTCCCGCCCTACTTCTTGACTACACAGATCTATTAATTTCGTCTACAGGACTTTCACCTTCTTTGGTCACTCTTCCCAAAGTGCTCGACTATTAATAAATTTTGTAACTGCATTTGTAATCTGGCTCTTCCGCGTTCGCTCGTCACTACTAGCAGAATCGTTTTTACTTTCTTTTCCTGTAGGTACTTAGATATTTCAGTTCCCTACGTTCCCCCGCTTAAAATTTTAAGCGTGACAGTTCTCCTAACTGCCGGGTTTCCCCATTCGGATTCCTACGGATCGTTGCGTACTTACCGCTCCCCGTAGCGTTTCGCCGTTAGTTGCGTCCTTCTTCGGCGCTTAGTGCCTAGGCATCCGCTGTATGCTCTTTCTTCCTTTTTCTTTCTTACAACAGAATTTATCTACTTTTCAAAGATCTCTTTGGTGGGCCTAAATGGACTCGAACCATCGACCTTTCGGTTATCAGCCGAACGCTCTAACCAACTGAGCTACAGGCCCTTATCCTCTTACTAGGCCTTTAAAAACTAAATATGCACCATCTTCCTTAGAAAGGAGGTGATCCATCCCCACGTTCGCGTAGGGATACCTTGTTACGACTTAACCCCGATCATCAGTCCTACCTTAAACGGCTCCCCCCTAATAGGTTAGGCCACCGGCTTTGGGTATTACCAACTTTCTTGGTTTGACGGGCGGTGTGTACAAACCCCGAGAACGTATTCACCGTAGCATTCTGATCTACGATTACTAGCGATTCCGACTTCATAGAGTCGAGTTGCAGACTCTAATCCGAACTGGGACTGCTTTTCTGAGTTTTGCTTAAGCTCGCGCTCTTGCTGCTCTTTGTTACAGCCATTGTATCACGTTTGTAGCCCAGGTCATAAGGGGCATGATGATTTGACGTCATCCCCACCTTCCTCCAGTTTGTCACTGGCAGTCTCGCTAGAGTCCCCAACTTAATGATGGCAACTAGCAATAAGGGTTGCGCTCGTTGCGGGACTTAACCCAACATCTCACGACACGAGCTGACGACAACCATGCACCACCTGTATCCATGTTAACCTCCACTATATCTCTATAGCTTTGCATGGTATGTCAAGACCTGGTAAGGTTCTTCGCGTATCCTCGAATTAAACAACATGATCCACCGCTTGTGCGGGGTCCCGTCAATTCCTTTGAGTTTCATGCTTGCGCACGTACTACTCAGGCGGAGTACTTATTACGTTAACTTCAGCACTGGGCTACCCCAACACTTAGTACTCATCGTTTACGGCGTGGACTACCAGGGTATCTAATCCTGTTTGCTCCCCACGCTTTCGTGCCTCAGCGTCAGTTACAGCCCAGCAAGCCGCCTTCGCTACTGGTGTTCCTCCATATATTTACGCATTTTACCGCTACACATGGAATTCCACTTGCCTCTACTGCACTCAAGTTAGCCAGTTTCTAAAGCCTCCCATGGTTGAGCCATGAGCTTATACCTTAAACTTTACTAACCGCCTACGCACCCTTTACGCCCAATAATTCCGGATAACGCTTGCCCCCTATGTATTACCGCGGCTGCTGGCACATAGTTAGCCGGGGCTTATTCATTTGGTACCGTCACTCTAGCTTTTCCACTAGCCGTTCTTCCCAAATAAAAGAACTTTACATACCGAAGTATTTCTTCATTCACGCGGCATTGCTCGGTCAGGGTTCCCCCCATTGCCGAAAATTCCCTACTGCTGCCTCCCGTAGGAGTCTGGGCCGTGTCTCAGTCCCAATGTGGCCGTTCAACCTCTCAGTCCGGCTACGCATCATCGCCTTGGTAAGCCGCTACCTTACCAACTAGCTAATGCGCCGCAGGTCATTTTATAAGTGTACCTGTGGTCCTTTAAAATATCAGGGATGCCCCCAATATTCCTATCCAGTCTTAGCAGTCGTTTCCAACCGTTATCCTCGGCTTATAAGTATGTTACCTACGTGTTACTCACCCGTTCGCCACTAAGCACCGAAGTGCTCCGTTCGACTTGCATGTATTAGGCATGCCGCCAGCGTTCATCCTGAGCCAGGATCAAACTCTCCATAATATTTAAATGTATTATTTTAAATTTGTCCAAGCTTTTTATTAAAAACTTCAAAAAAATTAATTCTTATTGTGCATATTTAGTTTTCAAAGACCTAGTCCTCTTCAGGCGCTTATACATTCTATCATTATAAAATTGGGTTGTCAATACTTTTTTTAACCCCGTTTAAGCAGCCATTTTTAATAGCTATGGTGGTGGGGGACGGATTCGAACCGCCGAACCCTTAGGGAGTAGATTTACAGTCTACCGCGTTTAGCCACTTCGCTACCCCACCAAATATCGCTGCCCTTTATTTTATCTTAAAGTGATAGATATTGCAACCAATATTTAACTTATTTAGTTTTACTATAAATATTTTTAGTTAACTAAGGCTTTTTCATTAAAAAGAGAGTGCTTTTACTCTCATTTTATTATCCTTTTATCTAGTTCATATTTAGCCATCATTACTTCCCTCTGGCATTTTAAGCATCTTATTTTAATATCCGCTCCTAAACGGATAACTTCCCACTCATTATTTTGACAAACATGAGGTTTTTTAGTTTTAATAATCATTCCTAATTGATATTTCATTTTAATAGTAAGGCCATTATTTCCTCGAGAGTTTCTTCTTTATCAAAGTGTAGAGTTAATTTATTAGTAGTAATCCGAGCCTTATAACCTAAATGAACTTTAATTTGCTTTTCATAATCGAGTAGCTGTGGTGATTTAGGTGGTTTGCGTTGTTGGCGTGCTTTCTTTTCTCTTGTTGCTAAAGCTTCCAGTTGTCTGACACTTAAATTATCTTCTACTACTTTAAGAGCTAATTGTTTCATTTTTCTAGGGTCGTCGAGTTTAGAGATAACGCGAGCATGTCCTTGAGTAATGTTTTTACTTAAAAGCAACATTTGAACTTCATCAGGAAGATTTAATAACCCTAAACAATTAGTTACGTAACTTCTTGATTTACCAATCTTTTCAGCCAATTGTTCATGTGTTAAAGCCAAACTCCTAATCAAATGTTTAAAAGCTTCAGCCTCTTCAATCGCATTTAAATCTTCTCTTTGTAAGTTTTCAACTAAAGATATTTCTTGAACCTTATCTTTATTATAATCTCTAATAATGGCTGGTACTGTTTTAAGTCCTACCATTTCCGCAGCTCTTACTCTTCTTTCTCCTGAAACAATCATAAAGCCGTTTTTGCTAGGCTTTAAGATAATTGGTTGAAAAATACCATTTTCTTTAATCGAATTTGCTAATTCTGTTAGTTTTTCAAGATCAAAATATTTCCGCGGTTGAAAAGGGTTCGGGAAAATTTTCGTTAGTAAAATCGCTTCGATTTTTTCTCCTTCTTGAATTTTTTCTACTTTGTCTTCTCTTAAAATATCTTTTAAGCTTCTTTTATTCATTTTCATCGCTCCCAAGTGGTTTTTTTAATATTAATTGATATGGTCTTGGATATCCATCTATTACTTGTAGTTTTTTAATTACTATTAATGCTCTTTTACCTTTTTTTTCGGGAAGGGAAAATTCAATCACTTCTTCAATTTCTGAACCTAAAATCATTATACCACGTTTCGCCTCATTTAATTCATTTTGATAATGACCACTTTTCATGGCGATAAAATAGCCACCTTTTTTTACAAACGGCAATGCTAACTCGCTTAAAACTTGCAAAGACGCAACCGCTCTCGCTGTCACAATATCATAACTATTTAAATAATTTTTTGGTAAATCTTCCACTCTTTTATTAATAACGGTCGCCTCTAAATTTAATTCTTTCAAAAGATTATTTAAAAATAGTGCCTTTTTCTTTTGCGCTTCAATCATCGTTAAGTTTAGAGTGGTTGCTATTTTAAGCGGTATTCCGGGAAATCCAGCTCCGGAACCAATATCTAATAAATTACTATTAGTTATTTTCGTTGTTTTTAAAAGCGTCAATGAATCATAAAAATGTTTAATATAAATGTCTTCTTTAGTTGTTAAACCTGTTAAATTGTATTTTTTGTTCTCTTCCAATAAATAATGATAATATTGTTTAAATTGTTCGTTTTGTTTATCATTTAAACAAATCTCTAAAGGCTTTATTAAATTTTTCATTTTAACGCCGTTAAATAAACTAATAAAGTAGAAATATCAGCCGGATTAACACCACTTATTCTTGATGCTTGACCTAATGTTTGAGGGCGGTGATTTTTTAATTTCTCGCGGGCTTCATAAGCGAGGTTTTTAATGAGATCATAATCGATGTCAGAAGGAATTTGTTTTTTATCCACTCTCACCATTTTTAAAGCTTCTTTTTCTGCTTTTTCAATATAGCCTTGATATTTGATTTGAATTTCTGCTTGTGAGAGGACTTCTTCCTCAAAGTCAAGTTCGATAAATTTTTTAAGATCAGTTATTTTTACTTCTGGCCTTCTTAATAATTCTTTCATACTAGTCTTTTGATTAATCGCTGTTAAATTTAGTTCCTTAAGTTTGTTATTGGTTTCTTCATTAGGAAATAAATAGTTTTCAGTTAAAATTTCAATTACTATTTTAATTTTGGTTTTCTTTTTTTCAAAAAGTTGATAAGTCTTTTCAGCTATTAAACCAATTTGATAACCATAGTCACGAAGTCTAAGATCTGCGTTATCATGTCTTAAAAGCAGGCGATACTCCGACCTACTCGTTAACAAACGATAAGGATCTTCAGTCCCTTTAGTAATCAAATCATCTATTAACACGCCAATATATGCTTCATCTCTTCTTAAAATAAAAGCAGGTTTTTGATCTAACTTTAAAGAAGCGTTAATCGCGGCCATTAAGCCTTGACAAGCTGCTTCTTCATAACCGCTTGTGCCATTTATTTGCCCTGCTAAATAGAGGTTTTGAACTCGTTTAGTTTCTAAAGTTTGTAGTAATTCACGCGCATCAACAGCGTCATACTCAATCGCATAAGCATAGCGTACTATTTTAGCATTCTCTAAACCCTTAATAGAGCGGATTATTTCTTCTTGAACCTTAATTGGCATCGAAGTTGAAAGACCTTGTAAGTAAATTTCATCATTTGATAATGTTTCTGGCTCTAAAAAGACTTGATGTTTTTCTTTATCATAAAATCTTACCACTTTATCTTCAATAGAAGGGCAATATCTAGGGCCCGCTCCACTCACTAACCCACCATACATACTTGATTGACCTAAATTAGCATTAATAATTGCATGTGTTTTCAAATTTGTATGTGTTAAATAACAAACTTCTTGTTTGCCCAATGTAGTAATCGTCGGATTGAAAGAAAAAGTTTGAAATTCATCATCACCGTATTGAGGTGTAGTCTTACTAAAGTCGATGCTTTCTTTTTTAACTCGTGCAGGCGTTCCTGTTTTTAATCTAATTAAGGGGAAGCCTAACTCTTCTAAATCTTTAGATAATCCATAAGTTGTTGGTTCATTATCTGGTCCACTATCTAATGCTTGATGTCCTCTTAAGACTTTGCTGGCTAAATAAGTGCCCGTCGTTAATATTACTATTTCACTATAAATATTTTCTTTTTTAGTTTTTATACCTTTAATAACCTTATTTTCGACAATCAAACCATCAACTAAATCTTCTTTTAAAGTTAAGTTTTCTTGCTTTTTAAGTAACTCTAACATTCTTTTTGGATATTCTTCTTTATCTATTTGTGCACGTAGCGCCCAGACAGCTGGTCCTTTAGATTTATTTAACATCTTCATTTGAATTTGAGTTTCATCGGCAACTTTCGCCATCACTCCACCTAAAGCATCAATTTCACGGATAACAACGCCTTTGGCTGGCCCTCCCAAAGAGGGATTGCAACTCATAAAGCCGACTCTTTTTAAAGAGCCGGTAATAAGCAATGTTTTTTTATTTAATTTCGCGGCAGCGAGGGCGGCTTCGATTCCCGCATGTCCTCCACCGACTACAATTATTTGATACTTCATCTTATTAATTATTTAATACTTTTATAATATTCAATAATACTTTCCTTTGTAAATTTAAATTTATTTTTAATAACTTCCATCGGTGCCGATAAACCAAAACTGTCAATTCCATAAACATGGTTTGTAAATCGGTACCAAGGCATTGTTGAAGCCATCTCTATCGCGACAACTTTTTGGTGATTTAAAATTGCTTTTTGATAAGCTTCTGATTGTTTTAAAAAGAGCTCTTGAGAAGGCATCGAAACTACTTTGAGATAAATACCTTCTTTTTCTAATTCTTCCTTAACTGTTATTGCCAAACTAACTTCTGAGCCACTCGCTAGTAAAATACCAGCTAATTCACCTTTTTCAGCCGCAATCACATATGCACCTTTCTTAAAGTTAGCATCAAAATCACTATACGTCGTGACGTTTTGTCGCGTTAACACTAATACTGTTGGACCTTTGTTTTCTAAAGCATAAGCCCAAGCTTGTACTGTTTCATTAGCATCAGCAGGTCTAAAAACTGTTAAATTAGGTATCGATCTTAACATCGCTAATTGTTCTACCGGCTGATGAGTAGGCCCATCTTCGCCGACTAAAAGCGAATCGTGTGAAAAAACAAAGATAGCAGGTATTTTCATTAAAGCAGCCATTCTTAAGGATGGTTTTAAATAGTCGCTAAAAACTAAAAATCCGCCACCAAAAGGTTTCACACCACCATGAAGTGCCATCCCATTGACGATACTTCCCATCGCGTGCTCCCTAACTCCAAAATTAATGTTTCTACCCAAATGATTTTCTTTCGTAAAATCACCAGCTAAGCCTTTCGCTTTTGTAGAACCGGTTAAATCAGCGGAACCACCAATAATATTTTCATATTGTTTAGAAAGTTGCGTTAATGCTTCTCCACTAGCATTTCTAGTGGCTAAAGACGTTTTAAGTTGATAGCGTGGTAAACTAGCTAAATCAACTTTTATTTCTTGATAAAAACTTAAAAACTTTTGATAGTCTTGGGGGAAGTTTTCTTGATATTTCTTTTCAAGTCTGCGCCACTTATTGTAATTATTTCTACCACGATTATAAACTTTTTTATGATAAAACTCTTTTACTTTTTCATCAACTTCAAATGGTTGATAAGGATACTCTAGTTTTAGTGCTGTTTCATTCCTAGCTTCATTACCGATTGGCGCCCCATGAGATTTTGAGGTTCCTTCTAAAGGAGAACCATAACCGATTGCGGTTTTAATTTCAATAAGCGTTGGTTTTAAAGCTCTTTTAGCTTTTAAAAGTGCTTGATGAATTTTAACTAAATCAGTACCATCGTCAACTAAAAGATAATTCCAACCCACCGCAGTAAATCTCTTTTTATGATCATCTGATGTCGCCATCGCTGTCGGACCATCTAACTGAATATCGTTGGAATCAAATAAAACGATTAATTTATTTAAAGCTAAATGACCCGCCAAAGAAATCGCTTCTTGGGCAATCCCTTCTTGTAAATCACCATCACCACACAAAACATAAGTATAATGATCAATTAAGGGATAATCAGCTTTATTAAATTTCGCACTTAAAAAACTTTCTGCAATTGCCATTCCGACAGCATTAGCAATTCCTTGCCCTAGGGGCCCTGAAGTTGCTTCAACACCATCGGTATCACCATATTCTGGATGACCGGGCGTATTACCTGGTTGACGGAAGTTTTTAAGATCATCTATCGTTATTTTAAAACCAGACAAGTGGAGTAATCCATATAACAACATTGAACCGTGCCCAGCGGACAAAATAAATCTATCTCTATTAAGCCAATCACTTTTTTTAGGATAAATATTTAAGTGTTTAGTAAAAAGAGTATGTGCCATTGGTGCCGCTCCTAAAACAATACCAGGGTGACCACTATTGGCTTTATTGATAGCGTCTATTCCTAAAAATCTAATTGTATTAATCGACAACTTATCAATCATTCTTCTTCTAACTCCTCTTTAACATCTATTAGCTCTTCATCATCAATTATTTCCGCTTCTAAAACTTCTTCAGATTCAGATTCAATCTCTGGAATTGGAGCCGGCTCTTCAAACTTAAAATAATTTTCATAAAAGTCATTTTGCAATCTTACTAGCTCTTGGAATTTTTCTTTTCCTAAAGTTGTTTCAATCTCCTCAATTGTTTTCGCTCTTACTTCATCGATTTTCTTTTTTAAGAGTTGCGATTGAAACATATTTAAGACCAGCATTACAACCAAAACTCCAATTAAAACAGGCATTTGTAAATTCCTATCTCTTAAAGCCGGCACAAATGAAAAAACCATCATAACCGCTAAAATACCAATTAACATCGGTAACATTATTTTAAAGAATAAGCTTCTCCTTATTTTATGGACTTGTTCATAAAAACTTAGCCATAAGGCATTGGTTTGTTCAGAGTGAAGTGGTTTTAAAGTATTATAATACTCTTTTTCCACTAATAATTTATAACCAACTCCATCACTTGACCAAATTACAAAGTGTCCTCTTCCTGCATACCTCGATAGATATGGAGTATCGTTCATATAATGGACTTCAATAGTTTTTCCATTAACATTTTGGACTTCAATCGGATTGGTTAAAGTTTTATACATTTTTACATTTAATTTCATAATCTTTTTTCTTCCTTTCTCAAAAATTATTATAACACATTTTATTACTTTACTTCTTAAGTAAAAAAAATAAAAGGTCCTCAAATCCTCTTCAAGTATCACTACCCACACTTACTGAAAGCTTAGGGCTGCTTCAGTCAAGTCCTGACCCGGTTCACCCCAGATAAGTTGAATAGTGATACCTCAAAAGGTTCAATTACCTCTTAATGTTTTAAAAAAATCTTGCAGCAACTCTTCTGCTTCTTCTTTAAGTATACCACGATTTATCATAATTGTATGGTTAAATCTTTCTTGATATAGGTTAAAATTTCCACCTAAAGCGCCTTGTTTTACATCGCTAGCAGCGAAATATATCGCCCTCATCCTGGCCTGCATAATCGCTCCTGCACACATCGCACAAGGTTCTAATGTTACATAAATATCGCAATCTTCTAAACGCCACGATTTTAAATATTTATTAGCTTTAGTAATTGCTAAGATTTCCGCGTGGGCAGTTGTCTCTTCTTTTTGAACACGTAAATTATGGGCTCTTGCGATAATTTTATCATTATAAACAATTACCGCCCCTATTGGCACTTCATTTTTTTTAGCTGCTTTTCGGGCCTCTTTTAAAGCCTCATTCATATAATATTTATGCACTAATATTTGATTTTTGGCTTATTGGGCACTTCATGGCAAGTTCTCGCTCTTGGTTCATATGATTCTTCACCGCCGATAACTACTAAAGGATCATGATAACTTGCTGGTTTACCGTTGATTAATCTTTGCGTCCGTGTTGCTGGCTTTCCTGATATTACACAAATGGCCGTTAATTTAGTGACGTATTCTGCTAGTGCTAATAGTTCTGGCATCGCCCCAAAAGGCTCACCACGAAAATTTCTATCCAAACCACCAATAATGACTCTAATTCCTTGGTCCGCTAAATATTCGACAACTTTTACTATTTCTTGGTCAAAAAACTGTGCTTCATCAATTACCACTGCATCAACATCTTTATTAATGTAGTTTAAAATATCTTTAGAATTATTAACAAAGCGAGCTCGTGCTTTAGTTTTATTATGAGAAACTATCTCTTCTTTGCTATAACGATCATCGATACTAGGATTAAAAACAAGAACTTTTTTCTTAGCGTATTCTAACCTTCTTATTCTTCTTATTAATTCTTCCGTTTTACCAGCAAACATCGGCCCACAAACAACTTCAATGGAACCTGTAGCAATAATTTCTAACATTTTTTTACCTCTTCAATTTACTTAAAAAAAGAGCCCCACAAAAGAGGAGCTTATTTTTCGTCTTCAATATTATAACGTTTTCTAAATCTATCAACGCGTCCAGCCTTTTGAGTATATGTTTCTTGACCAGTATAAAAGGGGTGACATTTGGAACAAGTATCGATTCTAATTTCTTTCGCTGTTGAACCAACTTCAAATTCTTCCCCGCAAGTAACACATTTTACTTTAACAACTTGATAGTCTGGGTGTATACCTTTTTTCATTTCCTTCTCCTTCCGCCATGAACTCACGTCCATAGTAAGTTTCCACTTAAAAATTATATCACATGTGAAACATTAGTCAATAATTTTTAACTAATGCTAAACTTTTTTTTCTTCTTCAAACCAGCCCAATGAGATTTTTAAAAACCTTTTCGCTAAAATTCCTGTTAAAATACCTGCTGGTATACTTAATGATAACATAATTGGAGCGTAAAACTTAACAACATCCGTCAAAAAGAAACTAGCGGCGATAATTTGCCCTAAAACATGCATTACCGCTGAAATAACACTAACCGCGACAATACTAAACTTATTGATAATTTTAAAAACCACTATCGTTGTTAAAGAGAAAAATCCTCCCATTAACGAAAGCATGAAAGTTAAACCAAAGCCAGAGGGACTAAGCAGCCCTACAATAAAAATTCTTATTAAACCGACAACTAAAGCTTCTTTAACTCCATAAGCATAAACAACTATTAAAATAATAATATTGGCAAAACCAATTTTAAAAGCCGTTCCCGGGACGATTGGGATCATCGATTCAACGATATTAACAACGACAGCGATAGCGATCATCAAAGCTAAAACGACTAATTTTTTAATGCTCATCTTTTTCATATAATTAAATCAACTCGCTCATTAAAAGTAATCGTCACTAAATTAGGCAAACAAATAATAGGGTTGCTATTTGAATAACCTAAACCACTGCAAATATGATAAGGGCTCGTCTCCGTTACTACTCTAATCATTTTTTTCTCACTACTATACTCAATATGAATATAACCTAAGTAACCCATAATAAAATAATGATTTTCAAATACAATTACTCCTTCGCCCCACTTTAATTTGTCATTAACTTCGCCAGCAATAACTAACGTCTCATTTTCAATTTTTGGCAGTTCTGTTACTTGATAATCTTCAGTAATCGCCTGATATTTTCCACTCATTAAATCGACAGTGAAAAGAGTTTCATTGTTATATTTAATATAAGCAAGTTCACCTTTTTTCTTAGTCGCCAAACTAAAAATCAATATTCCTAAAACAATAATAGTAATACTAACAATTAAAATAAGATCTCTTTTAAAATGTTCGTTTTTCGCTTTCTTTTCCATCACTAATTATTTCTTTTCATGAATTGTATAAATATCACTACTTAAATTACTAACAACCTCTAAATTTTCTTTAATGTATAAAACATAGCCGATTCCCTTTTCATTTAAAAAAGCCTCTGCCTCTTCCTTTGACATCGAATAAACAGCCGTTGAATAAGCATCTAATAAGCTCGCATCATCACCTAACAATATTACCGATAAAAAATGATCATTTGGCAAATATGAAAAAGGATTAACAATATGATGATAATAGTGTTCCTGGTAAGTAGCATATTGTTCATCATATCCACTAGTTACAATATGAGTATCTTTCTTCTCAACAACGCCTATTAAACCATCTTGATAAACTTTTTTAGGATCTTTATTTCCTATTCTATACGCTCTCTTTTCAATATGAGTTCCAATAGCGATATTCGAACTACCAGCATCAATCATGTAATACTTAATTCCTTGTTCGATTAAATAATTAGTCGCTAAATTAGTCGCGTAACCTTTCGCTACCGCTCCCAGATCAAGAAGAACGCTTTTATCTTTTAAATAAACACTCTTGTTGTCTTTATTTAAAACAATCTTTTCTTTTAACTCACTTGCTTTTGTTAAGTTTTCTAAACTTGCCAAAGTTTCATTATACACTTCTTCAGAAATTTCCACTTTCTTAAATGCAGTAATAACCTCTTTCCAAATATCAATTGCATTCCCCATTAAAGGATTAAAATAACCATTTGTGTCATCAATTAACCACAAAGAGTATTCAATAAGCTCAAAAAGTTCATCGCTAACTTCAACAGCTTCAATCCCTCTTTTTTCATTAATTAAATAAACATTTGTCCAATTATAATAAGGGCTATCGCTATCAACTTCATGACGTCTAAAATTAGAAGAAATTTGCGAATATTTAGCATAAATATCGATAATTTCCTTTAAATCTTCTTCACTTCCTCCATAAAAATCAACACTAATAGTAGTATTCATAGCACTAAATACTGTTCTTTGGCGTTTTAATTCTTTTTCACAACCTATTAAAAAGATTAAATTTATTAGCAAAGTTATTATTAAAATTGTTCTTTTCATTCTTTTACCTCAATCTCACTTCTTAATTTTAACATAGAAAAAGCCCATTTCAAACAAGAAAGGGCTTCGCTATATTTTCTTAATAATTATTTTAAAAAGACTTTAATAGTATTGGTCTTAAAGAGCATCTCTTCTCCAATAAAATATTCGTTGTTTTCGTTTCTTAAAGTTTTACCATTAACAATCAACCGTTCATCTAAATCACGGTAATAACAAACATTTACCATCTTACCTTGATAATTAAAGTTAATTTCTAAGCCCTTAAAACAATATTTTGGGTTTAAAAAGAGGTTATTGTTTTTAACTTTAATTCCTAATAAATTGTTAATAAATTGAGCTAAGTAAAGTCCTGGTCCGCTTGAGTACAAACGCCATCCCGCCTTCACTTTAATCGCTCCTTCTTTTACTAAATGATAGTTTTCTTGGGCTAAATATCTATTGTTATAAGCAGCGTCACTGGATGAAAAATAAAGGTTTGCCTGTCTAATATTAGCATTTTTAACTCTCTTAGTGATATTAATGGGTGAAACTTTTTCTAAATTTAAGAGTGCTTCTTTTCCGCTATTTTCTTTTAATAAAGCTTCAATATATCTAAGGTGAGCATGAACATACATTATTCCTATTTCTCTTCCAAAGTTAGCCGCTGTTTCTGCTCTCGTAAAATAAGTTTGAGTGCCATAATGATAATTTACCGGCTTGTCCATCAATCTTACTCCGTCGGGGTGAGATAATTCCTTTTTAATAATATCCAAATATTGAAGTCTTTTATCCTTTGAAACTATTTCTGAAATAACAGCTCTTTGCAGCGACAATAAGCGGTAACTTATTTTAGTCTCTAAATCACTAGGATGAAGCAACCTTGTTATTTTATCATCGATAATAACGAAACCCGCAGGAATATCATCTTTAATTAGATAGCGCTGATAATCAGCTTTCATTTTTTTATTAAATTCTTTTATTTCTTGATAAAAATCTCTAGAAACTTCTTTCACTACTACTTTTAAACTCTTTAAAGTTTGATAAAGAAGAGCTATTGTCCATGAAGACGCCATTACATCTTTCAATCTTTCTTCTTTTGGTTGTAGGGTATCGTTCCAATCACCACCATCATATTTAGGCAAATAGGTGTTTAAAATCACTTCGTTTTTAATCGCCTTAAATTGTTTTTTTAAGTGGTTTAAAATTGTATCAGTATTAGTAAAATCATTAGTTTCTAAAGAAAAATAACTCACTTTTTCATCTAAAATAGTAAAATCATTAGTGTTAATAATATACTCGCTTAATGCTTTAATACCCCAAACAATAATATCTCCATGAGCATCATGCGCTTGGATTTTATAATACTTATCAAACATAAACCATTGCGGCCAAGAAGCAGTCTCTTTAAACTGCCTACTATAGACTTTAAGTAAAATATCTCTTACAATATCAAATCTTCTTAAAGCGGTAAAAAGTTCAACTGGACCTTGTAAAATATCTCTCGTTCCCCAAGCCGCTCCGCTTGTTTGCTCAAGGCCATGAGGACTTGCATAATGAATTAAGGCATTGTGAGTATACCAATAAAGCAGTTTTTTAAAACGGATTATCTCTTCATCATCACTTTTTAATTCAAGATTAATAAGTTCTTTTAAAAAGTTCTCATATTTAAGTTTTTCATTTTCGTAGTCTATTTTAAGATCATTAAACTCATTTAAAGTCGCGTCAATATCAATTATAAAATTACTTTCTTTTTCAAATAAAATTGTTAAAAGACCCATTCCAACTTGATCATTAAATAAAATTTCTTCACCACCAAAAATACCTTTTGAAGTAAATTGATATTTTAAATCAGGATAATGACCACTAACAAAATCATTACTCTTAAAATCTATAATTGCTCTATTTTCTTTAATGTCTACATTGATTTCTTTATTGTATTC
>FZPS01000193.1_pt33 | contig 20571 bp, 22 predicted proteins | sample 1817821 | NCBI WGS metagenome assembly FZPS01 (sample SAMEA104158645, study PRJEB21678) | metagenome | place: Germany | collected 2015-04-21 | reverse complement strand
GTCCATAAGGGCAGCATTTGATAGTCAAGTGGTCAGGTTACCATAAAAACCATGCTCGCCCTATTCCCACGAACGGAAAAATCCCAAAGTACAGTCAAGACATCAAGGTGAGCCTATCGTGCCATGTTGAGACGGTAGTATTGATGTCAAGGGTAAGGAGTTAGAAGTAGAATTACGAAAAGAAGGAATGAACACACAGTTTTTCTTGATTGGAAGTGGTGCCAGAAATATGGTGACTCAAAATGAAACAGGTCCAAATGATTTTGATTATAATATAAACATTATCTCATGTGAGGATTGGTACGATTGTAAAAAGATAAAAGAAACAGTAAGAATCGCTTTTAATAAAGTATTAGGAAAGAATAGGCTACATGATTGTGATGATTCAACATCATCTTTAACAACAAAATTTATATCTATTGAAGATGATCCTGATATAAAATTTAAAATGGATTTAGCAATTGTAACAAAAAATTCAGACGGAATTTGGGAAAGGTTAATCCATGATAAAAGATCATTACTAAATAGGTATTTTTGGAATCAAGCACCAAACTCTAATGACTATAATAATAAAGCAAAAGAAATAAAAAAAATTCCTGGAATGTGGGAAGAAGTAAGAGAAAAGTATCTAGATAAAAAGAACATGTATCTAAGAAGAAATGATCAATACCATCCATCATTTGTTTGTTATATTGAAGCGGTTAATGAAATATATTCAAGGCTTTAAATATTCATCTGACTAATTATAATAAATAATTCAAGTTTGCATATACTTCTAAGGTGTATGCAAACTTTTTTATTTGCTTCACTGTACAAGAAAGTTTCTTAGGGTATGAGAAAACACAATAATGGGATCAAATTTCATTTTTAATATATTTTGATAATTTATATTGGTAATATGGTATAATATTGGAAAAATATTTGAAAAGAAAGGGATGACAATGAAGTTAAATTTCAAAGATTTAAGTAAAAAGGAAAAAATCCTATTAATTATCCGTTTTTCGGTTCTTTTTGCTGTCTTGCTTATTTGGGGCTTATCGGCCTGTAAAAAAGGTGATAGCAATAATAACAATAATGATAATGATGAACCGAATATAGTCATTGATTATGAAACTTATAATATTAGTGACACCGAAATTGGACTTGCATCTTATACCGGTGGTTCCAAGGATGAATTAATTATTCCTGAGGTGATTGATGGCAAAAATGTAGTTGCTCTTGGTGATAATATTTTTGCGGGAGCCGAACATGAAATTGCATCAATTATCATACCTAAAAGTGTAAGATTAATCGGAAAGAAAGCTTTTTATAACAATCTGCATATTACCAGAGTAACTTTTAGGTCTGGTTCAGATTTAGAAACTATCGAAGAACTAGCTTTCAGCAACACTAAAAACTTAACGGAATTCACCATTCCTTCTAAAGTAATGGATATTAGAGAAGGTGCTTTTAGAGGAAGTGGCATTACAAAATTCACCATTCTTGATAATCCTTATTATCAATGGGAAGATAATTTCTTAATCAATACCAATGTTACAGATGAGAATAGTTCTATCGCAATATATGCCTATCCTGAAACTAGAGATGTTGTTGTACCGTCTAGTGTAAAGGTTCTAGCAGCATACCTTTTTGAGAATAATCAAAACATAGATTCAATTGATTTAAATCAAGTTGAATATCTTGGGGTAGGGGTATTTGCTGATAGTTCGGTATCATCTATTACTGGTGAAAATGTGAAAGATATTGATATGGATGCTTTACTTAATACTCCGTGGCTTGCTAACCAAACTGATGAATTTGTTATTTTAGGCTCTGTTCTAATCAAATATTTAGGAGAAGACTCAGAAGTAATTGTTCCTGAAGGAATTATCCAAATTGGGCATAATAGTTTTAGTAGTTCAAACATTAGATCAATAGTGTTACCAGAATCAATCACTTCAATAGGAAAAAATGCTTTTATCAATTGTGAAGCTTTAGAATCAATTGAATTTAATTCAACTAGGCCACCGCTGATAAATGGTGATAGTTTTGCGAGTAAGGTAAAAATTTATGTTCCTGAATCATACTATAACTATTATAAAAACAATGTATTATTTAAAAATATCAGTAATGAAATTATAGCAAAATAAAGTTTTAACATAAAAATTATTTTAGATATTATAATTTAGAACTCTCGTTATTACCCGAGAGTTCTTTAATTTTTAAAAAAGTTATTTGGAATGATTAATAGTATTATTGTATTTTTATTTGTTATTATGTTATAATAAGAACGTATTTGGTCAAAAATTGAATAACTCTTATTGGTTGTATAATATTATTTGTGAGGTTGTGATTTTATGGATAATAATCGAGTATATAAAATGCTTTTTTCTAAGGTTTATCCTTTGCTGGTCAATAAAGCTGAACGTAAAGGACGAACTAAAGCTGAAGTTGATACCATTATTTGTTGGCTAACGGGATACACTGAAGAAAAGCTGGCAGAACAAATACAAAAAAATGTTGATTATGAAACTTTCTTTAAAGAAGCTCCACAAATCAATCCCAATGCTGCATTGATAAAAGGTGTGATTTGTGGTTATCGAGTAGAAGAGATTGAAGATCCCCTAATGCAAAAAGTTAGATGGCTTGATAAATTAATTGATGAACTTGCTAGGGGAAAGAAGATGCAGAAGATATTGCGAAGCTAAAAATATAATAGGAAGAGTTGATTAGAAGAATATTAATAACTTGTTTAGATCTTTTATAATACTTATCGTGTGGATTAAATCGAAAATGATGGAGGAGACAAAATGTATAATGAGTATGACCTGAAGGAAGCTATCCGAGCCATTGAATCAACAATAAAGAAGTGTGAAAAGGTTCTTCCCAAACTAAAAGAAGGTACATCATCACACACGCTTTTGATTAGAAGAATAAGAGCCTTTGAAATTGCTGTAGATTTGATTAAAAGAGAATTAGAAAGTAGAGTCTAAGAGGTCGGCTATGAATTTTTTAGAATACGAAAAACAATGTGCGTTTCAACAAGAAAAAAATGAAGAGTATTTAAAGATCTTTAAAAAAGAATTAGAGAAGGCAAAAACAGCGAAGCGATCGATTGCTAATCATCTCACCAATGTTGACTTTTATATCAACAATTATTTGCTCAGGTTTGAACCTTTACCGATGAATGAAGGATGTAAAAGTATTGATGATTTCTTAGGATACTTCTATATTTACAAATGTATTTGGTCTAATCCAACTAATATTAAAATTACAGCAATCAGTATCAAGAAGTTTTATAAATGTATGTTTAAACACGGTTTTGTTTCCTTAGAAGAATATCAATGTCTATGTGATACGATTGATAATAATATGGATAATTGGGTAAAGGAATGTAGTAAATATAAAGTTAGAATTAAAGATTTCATTTAATACGTTTATAATAATTACCAAAAACAGGTGGTCACAGAAAAGTGGCCTTTTTATTTTACGCAAAGGCAATAATCTGTTAAAATAAAAGAGAGGTAAAAAATGTTATATTTACATATAATTTGGTAAAAAAGAACAGAATATGTGAGGTTTAATGACATATTTAAATCAATAAATCCACAAAGTGGTAAGGAGGAACTATGGTTTTTAAGATATTGGTTGTTAGTGACTCAGTATCAGACAAAAACTTAATAAAAAATACTCTAAGTGACTACTGTGTATTTACAGCTTCAAATAGTTCTGAAGCTTGGAGTAATCTTAAGAAGCATCAAGGAATTAACTTAGTAATCTATGACGTTAACTGTATGGATTATTCTCTTTTTCTTGATTCTTTGATGTTTGATGAAAATTTCAAGAATCTTAAAGTAATTATTGTTACCGATAATGATTTTGAAAGTAAATCCAAGGCTTTAACTATGGGAGCGATTGATTATATTCGGAAACCGTTACATGCTGGTGCGTTACAAGCTAGAATTAAGTTGTATTATGCCCTATTAGAAGCAGAAAATCAATTATCTAATCAAACAGATGAACTTGTGGTTACATTTGAAAGGATCTTTGATGAAGCACCAATTGGTATTTCAGTTAACTATAGTTGTGATGTTGAAGGAACTGAAAGAAAAATCATGAAAATCAACAAAAGATTTCAAGAGATTGTTGGTTATTCCAAAGAAGATATTATTTCACTAGGTTGGGAAAAGATAACTCATCCTGACGATATTGCTGAAGATTTACACAAACTTGCTCAATTGCGAGCTGGTGAAATCAATATGTATACAATGGACAAACGTTATATTAGACCTGATGGTTCGTTAGTTTGGGTTCATATGATTATTGCGCCACTGAAGAGTGAGTGCGGTCAACCTATGAGTTATATTTGTTTAGTTCAAGACATAACAGAAAAAAAGGAAATGGAAAAACTCTTGTCTGAAAGTGAACGCAGCAAATCTGTTTTTCTATCACACCTTCCTGGTCTAGCCTATCGCTGTAACAATGATTCAGATTGGACGATGCAATATGTATCTCAAGGATGTTATAATCTAACAGGTTATAAACCGGAAAGTTTATTGTATAATAGTGAAATATCATTCAATGAAATAATCGCCCCAGAGTATCGTGATTTATTGACTCAAGAATGGGAACGAATCCTCCCTAAAAGAGCCCCATTTAAATACGAATATGAAATAATCACCGCAACCGGTGAGCGAAAATGGGTTCTTGAGATGGGACAAGGAGTATATAATGAACAAGGTGAAGTAATTGCTTTAGAAGGATTAGTTCTTGATATTTCAGAAAGAAAAGCAGTAGAAGATACTTTGAAATATAATACTGAACATGAACCTTTAACAGATCTTTATAATAGAAAGTATTTAGTTGATGTATTAGAAAAAGATTTAAAACAAAAGAAAGATACTAAAAAAGCTTTGATTGGAATAAATTTGTCCATGGTACAACTATTGGCGGTAAACTATGGCTACCATTACGTTCAAAGCCTAATGAAAAGGGCAGCTGAAAAGCTAAAAAAACATTGTCATGATAAGTGTATATTATTCCATCCACGTGAAAATAGATTTGATTTCTATTTATGGGATTATCAGGAAAAGTGTGAACTAGTAAACTTTTGTAATGAAATTGTAAAGACTTTAGAATCTTTCCTTATTACAGAAAGAATTGGCTTTGGTATGGGTGTCTTGGAAATCGATGATAGCAAGGATAATACTGATATTGACATGCTCTTAAGAAAACTCTTAATTGCATCAGAGCGTTCAATAAATTTGATTGGTAAAGATTATGAGATTATCTTTTATGATGAAAACCTAGAAGCCGTAGTTAATCGAGAACGAGATATTGTTGATATATTGAAGTCGATTGCTGCTGGTGAAGAGACAAATGATAAACTCTTCTTACACTATCAGCCAATCATTGATTTAGAAACAGGTGCGGTATTTGGTTTTGAAGCCTTAGCCCGTCTATACACTGAAAAGTATGGGATGGTATCTCCTATGGAGTTTATTCCAATTGCAGAAATGTCAAAACTTATTCTACCTTTAGGAGATAAGATAATCATTCAAGCTTTCGCTTTTTTAAACAAATTGAATCAACTTGGATATAAAGATGTTTCGGTGTCAATTAATATATCAGTAATTCAACTATTAAAACCAGACTTCACTTCCAAGTTAATGAAATTGATCAAAAGTATGAAGATTAATCCGAAAAATATTGGTATTGAAATAACTGAAACATTGTTTGCTGAGGATAGTGAATCGATTAACCGTATTGTTGAAGTTTTAAGATCAAACGGTGTCTATATTGCAATTGATGACTTTGGTACTGGTTATTCATCACTTGCAAGAGAACAACGCATACATGTTGACTGTATGAAAATTGATAAATATTTTGTAGACAAACTATTAGATCCTGATCTTAGAAAACAAATAACTTGTGATATTATTTCAATGTCACATAAGTTAGGCCATTGTACGATTGCTGAAGGGGTTGAACACCATACGCAATTACAATATCTAAAAGAACATAAATGTGATAAAATTCAAGGCTATCTTATCAGCAAGCCACTTTCTGAAGAAGATGCTATTTCGTTTTTAGAAAAATATGATAGTAATTTAATATTTAAATTACTTAATCAATAATGGGTATTTAGTCATTGATCTCTTCTATTAATCTCCTTAGTGTTTGATATATGTCTCTTTATAAGGATTTTATATTTAAACATTAACTTAAATGTATGTTACCATTATATAATCAAAAAATAAATAATGAATTAAATTAAAAGGAGAAAATAAATGAACATCTTAAATAGGGTTAAAACAATAGAAGATTATATTATTAATATAAGAAGAGAACTTCATCAACATCCTGAACTTAGTGGACGGGAATATAAGACTCAACAAAAGATAATAGAAGAACTTGATAAGTTAGGAATACCATATGAAAAGGTTGGTACAACCTCCCTAATAGCAATCTTAAAGGGAAAGAAAGTTGGAAAAGTGATAGCCCTTCGTGCTGATATTGATGCACTTCCAATTGAGGAAGAAACTGATGTTTCTTTTAAATCAAAAAATAAAGGAATTATGCATGCCTGTGGTCATGATGCTCATACCGCGATGCTTCTTGGTGCTGCAAAAGTGTTAAGTAAAATGAAAGATGAGATCTCAGGAGAGATAAGATTCTTTTTCCAAGAAGCTGAGGAAACATTTGAAGGTGCTAAAAGGATAATTGAATCAGGAGGAATGAAGGGGGTAGACGCTTGCTTTGGAATGCATGGGATGCCTGAATTAGAAACCGGCTATATTAATATCGAACCAGGGTATCGGATGGCTGGTTGTTTTACACTAATAGAAAAATATTAAAGTATAATAGGTTTATCTTAATTTGCGATGCTATAGGCTTAAGTGTTTTTACTGCCATTGGTTGCCGAGCTGTTATTGTTCATGGCTCTAACAATCTCTTTGTGGCTGTAGTCATGGGACTTAGTACTGGAGTTGGTGGCGGGATATTAAGGGATGTTTTTGTTAATGATATTCCTTATGTTTTGAAAAAAGAAATATATGCAATTGCATCAATAATTGGAGGTATTTGTTACTTTTATATAAGCAAGGGATTACCTGAATTAGCCTCTTTATATATTTGTGCCGGAATTGTGTTCATTATAAGGATATTATCAATAGTGTTTAATTTAGGTTTACCTATTGGTAAAAACAATCTAACGCAATAAAGTAAGAAATCAGCTGTGAATTACAGCTGATTTGTTATTTTAGTTAGAGATTTTATAATTCGTATTCGTATGGCTTTAGTTTTTCGACTTAACATTAGTGTTGAGTTCATATTTATTATATTACTTTAATTTTTGAATTAAAATCAAAAATAAAAGTGTTTCATATAATAGTAAATTAAATTGATGATATAATATTATCAAAGATTCGAATGTTTTCTATTCAGTTGTATTTATTTTTATTTTTGGAGGAAATATAAGAAGGAGATTATTATGGCCACCTTTGATTTTAAAAAAGAATATAAAGAATTGTATTTACCTAAAACTAAGCCAATGATTATCAATGTACCTTCAATGCAATTTATAATGATTAATGGGAAAGGTGACCCTAATGTATCACCACTATATAAAGAAGCAGTTGAAATATTGTATGGCTTATCGTACACAATTAAAATGAATAAGAATAGACCTGAAGGTTATTTTGAATATGTAGTCCCCCCACTAGAAGGACTGTGGTGGTTTGAAAATAACTTTTTCGATGGAACTGTCATTGGCAGAAAAGATGAGTTTAGTTGGATCATGATGATTCGCCAACCAGACTTTGTAACACCTGAAGTATTTGAAATGGCCAAACAGATTCTTTCTAGAAAAAAGCCCAAACTAGACGTATCAAAAGCTCGATTAGAGAACTTCACTGAGGGATTATGTGGTCAAATTATGCACATTGGTTCCTATGATGAAGAAGGTCCAACCGTTCAAGTATTAGAGGAGTTTATAAATTCCGAAGGTTATCAAACTAAAATGGAAGGAATGCGTCAGCATCATGAGATCTATATTGGTGACCCACGAAAAACTGCTCCAGAAAAATTAAAGACTGTTATTAGACACCCAATTATTAAAAGGTAAAAGCATTATTTATTATAATGAATAAATATAAAAAAAATAGAAAGGATAAGATAAATGAAAAAAGCAAAGATTCTAGCAATTGTCGGATCGCTTAGAAAAGATTCCTTCAATCATCAATTAGCAAAATTAGTAGAAGCAGAAGTTGGCGAACGAGCTGACTTTGAGATCCTTGATTATCAAGATGTTCCATTTTATAATCAAGATGTGGAATTCCCGGCACCAGAGGCTGTTAGCCGAGTTCGTGAATTAGTAAAAGAAGCCGATGGCATTTGGTTTTTCTCACCAGAATATAATCACTACTTTTCTGGGGTTCTTAAAAATTTACTAGATTGGCTATCACGTCCTGTAGGTAAAAATGAAGCACCAGTATTGATTGGTAAACCAGCAGCTGTTAGTGGTATTACTCCTGGAATGAGTGGGACCTTAGTAGCTCAAGACCATCTAGTAAGTTTAATTAGTTACTTAAATATGAAAGTAATGAACTTTCCACGCTTGTCTGTTCCTAATGCGATGGATCAACTTGATAGTAATGGCAAACTAAAACTTACTAATAGTTATCAATTCTTAAAAGCTCAAACCGACGCTTTTCTAGATTTTATAAAAAATAAATAAACAAGATAGATGCCACCTAGCGGTGGCATTTACTATGCGGTTAATTTGACATAGTTAAAGTAATTCTATATAATTTAAAGTAGTATGGTACAGAGAGGAAATAAACATGGATAGAATACATATAAATTTATATGACTTATTGACATCACTTTCTAATGCTCAAGGACTTGTATCGATGAAAATTGCCAGTCATCATCAACAAGTTGCTTATTTAGCTTATCGTTTGGCAGAGTATTTAGATTTACCTTCAAATGAACAATACGATATTTTTCTAGCATCATTGATTCATGACATTGGTGCTCTTTCCATAAAAGAACGTTTTGAATTAATTGAGTCAGCACCAATTCATATTAATGAACATGCTTTTCGAGGAGCTAAGCTATTAGAAGGCTTTGAACCATTAAAAAATGCAGCAAAGATAATTAAGTTCCATCATATCCCTTGGGATCATGGAAAGGGAACAAAATATATGGATGAGGATGTACCACTTGCTAGTCACATTGTGAACTTGGCTGACCGATTAAGTACAATGATAACTTATGAGACTAATATTTTGACTCAAGTTCCACACATTATTGATAAGGTTCAATCACTATCTGGATTAGCTTTTAAACCAGAATATGTTGATGCTTTAGTTAGTCTAAGTAAAGAAGAGTATATGTGGCTCGATTTAGTGTCTCAAACTCCGGCCAACTTTGTTTCACATAATGTTAAATTTGATATTTTAAAACTTGATATTGACGAACTAATTGATTTATCTTATATATTCTCGCGAATTATTGACTTTAGAAGTCGTTTCACTTCTGTTCATTCTGCAGGGGTAGCAACAACAGCCGAGAAACTAGCAAGACTGATGAATTTTTCACCCCACGAGTGCAAAATGATGTTAATAGCAGGTTACCTTCATGATTTGGGTAAAATTGCGATTAGTGATGAGGTTCTAGAAAAGCCGATTAAACTTACCGAATATGAGTTTAATGAAATGCGGGCTCATACCTATTATACCTATCGCTTGCTTGAGCCGATTGAAGATTTAAAAGTAATTAATGCCTGGGCTTCGTTTCACCACGAAAAACTTAATGGTACCGGATATCCATTTAAACTCTCCGGGGATAGCCTGACCCTAGGATCAAGAATTATGGCGGTTGCTGATATATTTACTGCCATAACAGAACATCGTCCATATCGAAAAGGTATGGAACCTGAAGCAGCAAAACAAGTTCTTCAAGACATGGTAGCTAATAATTCTATTGATGGAAAAGTAGTAGAAATATTAATAAACAATTACGATGAAATAAATGAACTTCGTGAAGATGCCCAACAAAAAGCAGCTATCGAGTATAAAAAATTCTTAAATGTATAAGAAATCCCACCGTTAATTTGGTGGGTCTTTTTTATGTTTATGATTTGTAGGTATTTAGTAGACGTAAGAAATGATTTGCTTCTCTTAAGACATGGTCACCCAGTAGTGGAATAATTATTGATTTTATCTTACATTCTAAGAGACCAATGGTTCCTTGTTTTTTAAAGTCTCTGATTTTAAGAGTTTCTTCAAAACTGTCATTAGTGAGTTTGTCTAGAGGTATTGTTTTGTTCATAGCTTTGATGGCTTCTTCAGTAAGTTGATCAAAGGTGTTTCCGAAGTTATTAGCGATGGTGAATAACTCTTCTTCGGTAGGATCTAGTAGTCCACGAATAAATTTAGAGTGTTCAGCCATGATACGGTTCCAAAAACTTTCTTGTTCCAATACTTCTTGTTCATAGTTAATTATTTCTTTTCGCTGTAATCTTTCTAGCAATTGAACATATAGTATTGCTTCTCTTCTAATATGATCAATTAATAAAGGATAGTTAACGGTAAACATTTTACAAGTAGATACATTATCAATAATTGTAGTTTTAAAATCAATCAATGAATTAGTTAATTCAATAGCTCTTTGGTTTAAGGTAAGGACAGCTTGTTCTTGATTAGTTGTAACTCTTACAAAATCTCCACTGATTAGGCTTTGTTCGGCAATGGTCAAATCAGTTGCTAGATTGACACCAGTTAAATATGAAGAAGCCTTTTCAGCATCTAAGGTATATTCAGTTACAACTTCTCCCGAATGTAGCACTTCACCTCTTACGATTCCTCTTGATAAATAGATGACATCCTTTAATAATCGATCGAATTCCGTTCTAAACAAGTCAGCGCTTTGTGAGAACTGGCTATCTCTTGGAGTGAACCCTACTTCCAAAAAAAATGAGTGCTCCTTCATAATGCGAGCAAAGAACAAATGCAACTCTAAAGACTCCCGAACATAGTTAATGCTAGATAACATTTTATTGTCACCTCCCCCTATATCAATATATGAAGAGAGGTAATTATCAATACCAAAATAAATATTTTTGATGTTGAATATCAATATTACTAAAGATTTGACAAATAGTTTCAGTAGTAGTAAAATACAATAGTAGTTAAATCCAAAGCATTGGATGGTATTATATTTGGGGACTTACGTATTAATTATATACGTGGTCTTTTTCATTTATTATTGGACGGAGGACATTATGGATATACTATCGATTTTTATCATAGCATTAGGAGTAGCAATGGATGCTTTTGCTGCAGCAATCGGAAAAGGACTAGACATGAATAAAATAGATATTAAGTGGTCCTTGATTGTGGCCCTTTTCTTTGGCGCATTTCAAGCGTTTATGCCAATCTTGGGGTGGTTTTTAGGTGGGCAATTCCATAATTATATTCACGATTTTGATCATTGGATAGCTTTTATCTTGTTGGCAATCATCGGAGGAAAGATGATTTGGGAATCAAGAAAGGAAGAATGTGAGGAGCCCCAAAATAAACGGAGTTTTAAAGAACTTATAATCTTATCAATTGCAACAAGTGTTGATGCATTAGCAGTGGGCGTGACCTTTGCTATTTTAAAAATCGATATTGTTGTCTCATCAATAATTATTGGACTTGTAACTTTTGCTTTATCCTTCCTTGGTGTTTTACTTGGAAATAAATTTGGATGTCAATATAAACATAAGGCCGAACTATTTGGTGGTATTATATTAATACTAATTGGTGTTAAAATTTTGTGTGAACATTTAGAGATTTTTTAAATTAATTATGATTTAATTGAAAAATCCTAATTTTCGTGATAGAATAAAGACATAAATTTCCACATAATATAATTCAAGAATGGAGTGAAAAAAGTGGACAACATTTATTTTATCATTATTAGTATTGTGGTAGCGCTAATGGCATTTCTTTTTGCGGGATGGCTATATTTATGGGTAAAAAAACAACCTTCCAGCAATGAAAAGATTGCACGTGTTGGTGAGTTAATTCGAAGAGGAGCTAATACCTTCCTAAGAAAAGAATATGTTGTTTTAGCGAAATTTACCCTTGTAGTTGCAGTATTGATAGTGGTCTTTTTGCCTACTCCTATTTGGAAAGGCGATGTACTAGAGAACATTATTATGGCTCTTGCTTACATTTTTGGTACTATATTTAGTGCCTTTGCTGGTAAAATAGGAATCCAAATTGCAACTATCGCTAATGTTAAAACTGCTGAAGCAGCTCAAAAAGGAATTAGACCAAGTTTTCTTAGTGGATTCCGTGGTGGAGCAGTTATGGGAATGGCAGTTGTAGGTGCCAGCCTTTTAGGTGTTTCTTTAATTTTTATAATTACAGATCAAACCTCAGCATTACTTGGCTTTAGTTTTGGGGCTTCAAGTTTAGCGCTTTTCGCAAAAGCTGGCGGTGGTATTTTCACTAAAACAGCTGATATTAGTGCCGACTTAGTTGGAAAAGTAGAACTTGGTATTCCAGAAGATGACCCTCGAAACCCAGCGGTAATTGCTGATAATGTTGGTGACAACGTTGGTGACGTTGCGGGTATGGGGGCTGACTTGTTTGACTCTAACGTTGCATCAATGGCGGCTGCCTTAGTTATTGCATCTACCCTTGGTGGTGGTAAACACATTGGTACTGTTTTCTGCTTTGCGGCTATTGGATTGTTGGCATCAATTATCGGAGTAGCTGGTGCCAGAATGGGTAAAAAAGATGACCCTACTGCGGCATTAAATATGAGTACTTATGTAACCACTGGTATTTATGCTGCCCTAACTGCCTTAGCAACTTATTTGTTTGAGTTTAATTGGCGCATTTGGGGTGCAGCAATTGTTGGTTTATTAGTTGGTGTAATCATTGGTATTGTAACCGATTATTTCACTAATGATAATAAAAAACCAGTACAAAATGCGGCTGAATCTAGTGAAAAGGGTCCGGCCTTTACCATCTTGTCTGGTGTTAGTTATGGATTCTTAAGTGTACTTCCAGCGATGGTTGGAATTGCTGTTTCTGCTTTAGCAGCTTATAAACTATGTGAACCACTTGGTGCTGGTTATGGCATGTTTGGTATTTCTATTGCGGCTGTTGGTATGTTATCAATTGTTGGTATGATTATCAGTAATGATGCTTATGGCCCAATTGTTGATAATGCGCGTGGATTAGCTGAAATGGGTGAATTAGGAGAAGAAGTACTTGATATCACCGATTCTTTAGACTCTGCTGGTAATACAGTTAAAGCAATAACTAAAGGTTTTTCAATTGGAGCAGCTGGTTTAACCGTTATTGCACTTCTTGGAGCCTTTATTTCTGAGGTTAATATTATTGCTGAAGAACATGGAAAAGAATTAATTTCTGGTTTTGATGTTACTAATCCAATCGTTTTCTTTGGTCTTTTAGTTGGAGCAGCTATACCAGCCGTATTTAGTGCTTTACTAATGCTTGGTGTAAACCGAAATGCTCAGCGTATGGTAGCAGAAATTCATCGTCAATTTGATGAAATTGAAGGCTTAAAAGAAGGCATTGAAGGTGTCGATCCAGAATATGATAAATGTATTGAAATCGCTACTGAAGGTTCAATCAAAGAACTTATCCCAGCCGGTCTATTCGCAATCTTTATGACTTTAGTTGTCGGCTTTGTTGGTGGAGTTCAAGCTATTGGTGGATTCTTAGTAGGTAATATTGTTAGTGGATTATTCCTAGCCTTATTTATGAGTAACAGTGGCGGTCTATGGGATAACAGTAAAAAATATGTTGAAAGTGGCCATCACGGTGGTAAGGGAAGTGTGGCTCACAAGAGTGCTGTAGTTGGTGATACCGTAGGAGATCCATTTAAGGATACAGCAGGCCCAAGTATTAACACTCAAATTACTGTTGTAAGCTTAGTTGCAAGTATTTTTGCGGCATTGTTTACTCTTTATTCATTATTTTAATCGATAACTTAAAGTAGCCAAAGCAAAATACTTTGGCTACTTTTTATTATTATTCATCTAAGATTATCTTGTTGGATCATCAATTAAGGTCGTAAAATTATAACGATGAAGATGACCATCATCGAAAGTAGTAGACCCTTCAGCAAAATGAATGTGTCTACCGTTCTCGAGAAAAATAGCTGGGCCGGTGAATTGTCTCATATTATGATGGTGTGCATCAGTAGTATCAGTGCGATTAAAAAACTCATGAACATGTGATCTTCCTGAGAGAATGGCAGGTCCTGTTACTCCAGCAAACCGGTGGTTATGACAAGCAGAACCAAATTCAGAAAAACCAGTACTTCCTAAATATTCATGGACATGATTATCGATGCGGTGTTTATCTTTTCGACATGGGTCATGACGCTTGTGATGATCGGGACAACAAGGATTACAAAAGTTAAAACAGTCAAACATAAAATACCTCCTTTTTAATAGTGTATGTAATAGAAAAATGATTGCTCATGTTCTCAGTCTATGATATAAATAAAAGTCAGTTATGGGTGCTTATTGACTGAATTTGACAACTTAGAAAGTTAGGAGTATAATGGATAGTAGTAATAATAAATTAGAAAGGTTTTTTATATATGACATTCAAAATGTGGAGTTTAGGACACATCCTATTTATATTAAGTTCTTTTATTTTAACGGTAATCTTATATTATTTAACCAAGAAAAATAATAAAAAAACTAATCGGTTAATTGGAATTATCTTATCGGTGATAGCAGTAGTGTTGCTAATCGCAAGAAATGTTGAAATCTATGTAAAAAGTGGATATCAATTTCAACCAGAAATAGTACCATTTCAAATCTGTCACTTTGCTAACTTTGTGTTACTGTTTGCTTTTGCTTTGAAAAATAAGACATTACAAACTGTTGCATTTTGCTTCAATTTACCTTTTGCAATGTTGAGTATAATATTTGCTGATAGTTTAGAAAATTATCAAACGATTCTTAATTGGCGGGGGATGGCTTATATTTTTGGTCATATGCTTATTGTCGCAATAACCCTTTGGGGATTAATGACAGATCAAATCGAAGTGGATAAAAAGAGTTATCGTAATAGTATTATAATGGTTGTATCTTTATTTGTTCTTTCGGTTCCGATTAACAATATCTTTAACAAGTTAATGCCAGACTTTACAGCTAATTATTTTCTATTCTTATCGGCCAGAAGGGGCACACCACTTGAATGGTTTTTTAATTGGGGAAAAGAGACAACCCTTTTAGGAATGGAAATTAACATCATTTATATTGCCTTATCAGCCTTGCTAGGAATAGTTGTCTTGTTTTTATTTAAGAAAATATACGAACTATATTATAAATTCAAAAAGTCTAGTTAATAAAAAAGGTAAGTACAAAATACTTACCTTTTTGTTTTATTTCTTAATTTCCCAATAGCATCTTTTTGGAGAAACGATTGCTTCTTCCTTTTTTAATTTTGCCATTATTTTATCGACCTCTTTACGATCGATACCAGTTGCTGTTGCAACTTCGCCTGCACTTACAGGCTTTTCTGCATTTTTAAAGAATTCTAATACTACTTGATAGTTATCCATAATATCAATTCCTTTCTATGTTTTTAATTATTATACCAATATTTTTCGTTATATTACAGTGAAATGCTTTAATTATAAATAATACTTTTTTTAAAAAACGCAATGTAAGCGTTTTACACAACATTTTTTATATTAATATCTTGCATTGCTAAAATTTTGGTGCTATAATACTAGCAATAAAGTTGAAAGGAGCTATGTTATGAAAAAGTCAATATTTAAAATAGCTAACGCACAATTTTATTATTATTATTACTTTCCAAGCGTGTATCGTGAGTAACGATAATCTCTTGGCTTTTTGGCTTACTTAAGAGAAGCAGGAAAGTAATTAAAGAGAAGGTTATTACGGTACACAACAGTAATGTTGTATAAGTAATAACCGGAATATCTAATGGAAATTCAAGTGTTATTACTTATACAAAGGTAATAACACTTTTTATATTTTTATTAGATAATAGGAGGAAAGAAAATGAAAAAAATTAGAAGTCTTTGTTTAGGAGTGTTAGTTTTATTATTGGGTATTGGATTAGCTGGTTGTAAAAAAGATTATGAATATACCATTGGTATTCTTCAATTAGCAACCCATAATGCTTTAGATTCAGCAAGAGAAGGTTTTATTGAAGAATTAGCTAGACATGGTTTAGTAAAAGATGATAATGTTAAAATCGTATACTATAATCCCGAAGGAAGAGCAGAAGATTTAAATGTAATGAGTGTTAATATCGTTCGTGAATGTGATTTGGTTTTAGCTATTGCGACAGATGCTGCAGTAGCCGTACAAGCAGCAGCAAAAACTGAAGGTAAAGACATTCCAATCCTCTTTACCGCAGTAACTGATCCAGTAGCAGCGGAACTAGTAGCTAGTTTGGAAAACCCAGGTGGAAATATTACTGGAACAAGTGATATTAATCCAGTTAAAGAACAAGTAGAGTTAGTAAAAGAATTGCTTCCTGAGATTAAAAAAGTTGGAATTATCTACACTGTGAAAGAAAAGAATTCACAAGTTCAAGCTACTATTGCTCAAGGGGCAGCTGAAGAAGCAGGTCTAACTGCACTTGTCAGAACCGTTGAAGAAATTAATGATATATCTCAAGTTGTGAATAAACTAATCAGCGATGGAATTGAAGCATTATATATTCCGACAGATAACAATTTAGCAAAAAACCTTAGTATTGTAACGCAAATAACAAATGAAGCTGGAATACCAGTTATCAATGCTGAAGAAGGACAAGTATTAAATGGTGGAACTATTACTTTAAGTATTAACTACCGTAAACTCGGTGTCCAAACTGGAGCTATGGCAGCAAAAATCTTACTAGAAGGTGCCTCTCCAGCCACTATGTCAGTTCAAGTTCAAGGTGAAGAAGATTGGTCTGTCGTAGTTAATGAAGAAGTATTAGCGATTATTGGATTGGAGCTACCACAATCAATTAAAGATCGATTAGGTAATAAATAGTAGTCATGGAAACGATAAGTTATATTCTTATTGACGCGCTTCGTTTTGGTTTTCCGTATAGTTTACTGGCACTTGGTATCTTTATAACCTACCGAGTCCTTGACTTTCCGGACCTAACAGCAGAGGGTAGTTTTACCCTCGGAGGTGCGGTTGGCATCGTTTTGATTCTTGCTGGAGTAAATCCATGGGTAGCGACACTTTTAGCAGCATTGTCAGGAGCGATTGCCGGAATGATTACGGGGATTTTATATACTAAATGTAAAATCCCAGGATTACTTTCAAGTATCATCACCATGACTGGTTTGTATTCTATTAATATGTTTATTATGGGGTTTCAAAAGGGAAACACCAGTGGATATGATACCGTAGCCCGTCTTGGTGAAAACAAATCTTTATTTCAAAGTTTTATACAGTTTTTCAGTAAACCAAATTATAATATTATTCTAATCTCACTATTAATTGTAATAATTATAGTCATTATTATCTACTGGTTTTTTGGGACTGAACTTGGAATGTCAATTAGAGCAACTGGGATGAATTCTAAGATGGCTCGGGCCCAAGGAATTAATTCAACCTTTATGATAATTTTAGGGTTAGCCATTGCTAATATGTTGATTGCGATGGGAGGTTCACTAACCGCTCAAATTAACCGTACAGCGGATATTAATCTTGGGGTCGGTACGCTAGTTGTCGGTCTATCTTCTATCATCATTGGAGAAGCTGTCTTTGGCAAGCGAACTTTTAAAAATTGGTTAATTTCTGTTGTCTTAGGAACAATTATCTATTATGTAATTATCAATAGTGCTATTCAATTAGGTTTACCTAATTACTTGAAACGATTATTATATGCTGTTTTAATCACCGTTGTCTTAATAATTCCTTTAATCAAAAAAGCGCTTAATAAAAAGGAGGGTAACAATGCTAGAGTTAAAAAACATTACCAAAACCTTTAATACTACCGGAAACCCTCTGGATTTAAGGGTGGCGCTTGACAATATTAATCTTAAAATTAATAAGGGCGAGTTTGTTACCATTATTGGTGGTAATGGTTCTGGAAAAAGTACTTTACTTAATGTAATTGCGGGAGTAGTACTTCCTGATGAAGGTGAAGTAATAATTGAAGGAACAAACATTACCAATCTACCAGAACACAAACGTTCTAAGTTCTTAGGAAGGGTATGTCAAGACCCAAGTCAAGGGACAGCCGGTAATATGTCAATTGAAGAAAACATGGCTCTTGCGATGCGAAGAGATCAAAAGAAAACTCTTAAGTGGGGCTTTGTAAAGTCAGATCGAAAGTATTTCATAAATAAGTTAAGTGAATTAAATCTAGGTTTAGAAGACCGTTTGAATCAAAAGGTAGGCCTTTTATCAGGTGGGCAACGCCAAGCGGTAACTTTAATTATGGCAACTCTTAAAGAGCCCAAGTTATTGTTACTCGATGAACATACTGCCGCACTTGATCCCAAAACGGCCTTAACTGTGTTAACATTAACTAATGATATCGTGTCAAACCATGAAATTACTACGATTATGATAACGCATAATATGCGTGATGCTCTTAAATACGGTAATCGTCTCTTGATGTTGAACAACGGAAAGATTGTCCTTGACGTTAAAGGGGAAGAGAAAAAGAAGTTAACAATCGAACAATTGTTAACAAAATTTGAAATGGATGAAAATATTGAATTATCCGATAAAATGTTATTATCGAAGTAGGGTGAAAATATGGAAATAAAAGCGGGAAAAAATAAATTTTATATTGGTGAAAGTGAAAATAATGCGTTTGCAGAGATTGAATTTGATTATCGAGATGAAAAAGTAATTGTTGCACATCATACTTTTGTTCAAAAAGAATTTCGGGGACAAGGTCTAGCAAAGCAATTAGTAGATGCTTTGGTGTCTTTTGCTAGAAAAAATCAATTAAAAATAATACCCCAATGTTCTTATGTACGGGCAGTATTTGAACGTGATAAAGGACTTGATGATGTTAAGTTTTAGAAATTCATAAATCATTCTCCTTATTCATAAAAAACTCCAGTTTAGACTGGAGTTTTTAAATTGAAAAGTTTGATAATTGTTCTTTCGGTTTTCTAATGAATGATAAGATAATGAGTATAAAAGGTATTATTAGTTCAAAGGTAAGGTTAACATATGGAACAATATATTCAACGCGAAAGAGAATAAATTTCAAGTAGTTAACATTAGTAAAAATTGTTACTAATGCGATAATTAAACAAACAATGCCAAGTACAATTGCATCTCTCTTTCGAGGAATTTTTTCATTCTTTCTGGGGAATGTTGCATTGATAAGGCTTTTAGCAACATAAATTAATAGAGTTGCTTTCCCAAAAGCATAGATCGCCAACAACCCGATAACAATGATATCATACCTTTGAATAATGTTACCAAAGTTAATTAAGTGTGAAAGGCCAACTGAAGGACTTAATTCTGAAGACATTACCTCGCTACCCAAGAGACCTATATTTAAAATGGTAAGCGATAATAAAGCAAGGCCGCTCATAAGAATACCTAATAAAGGAGTCTTAGTTTTTTTCTTTTTGTTTTTAACATATTGAAAAAGGATAAGTAAAACAAATGATTCACCAAAAGGGATAGAGTAAGACATTTGAAAGGCAGGCTTTATTATTGGAATTATACCATCTTCTAAAATGGGCAGGAAGTTATCAAATTTAAATTGATTTACAATGAGCAACAGTGAAATAGATGTTATATAAAAGAAAATAAGGCCAAAAAAGAAGCTTAGTAATACTCTACCCAGTACTTCTATACCATGTCTTGCTGAATAGAAACTTACATATAAGCAGGCAAGAACAATGATGAAGTTAGGAGATTGATCAAGTAGATATCCATTAACTAATTCAAAGTATACATAGCTATTCAAGAAAGCTACTAACATAAAATATACTGCATATATAATAAAGAAGATTTTGCTTAAAAACTTGCCCATAAGATGCTCAATCATTTCAGTAAAATTTGGGTAGTTTTGATTTTTATATATTATTAGGTATGCTGAAAAGATTAGCAGTGAACCAATAATACCTAAGAAAACTGGAATCCATACATTGTGTTTTAATTCAATAGCAAATATTCCTCTGATTAGGTCATTGGCCACAATATAAATAAAGGTAATAGCAAAAAATTCTTTAGCATCAATTCTTTCTGTCATAGAATCACCCTAATATCTATTTCTAATAATGTTTACTTTTACTTCGACATTAATGTTAATATTTTTGTAGATTTGATCGTAGTTATCCTTTATTTCCTTCCAATATTTTGGATTTCTTTGATGGATCTTTTTGCTGAAATTAAAGAAATCAGTATTGTAAACATTTTGCGATTTTTGAATACAACTTTGGATAATACGTTTAATCTCTTCCTGGGTCTTATTTTGAACCTTATTGATATGTTCAGGTGTTCTTTCGATTTTCCCTGAAGTATCTTCGGAATATATTCCTTCGACATTTACCTTTATCGTAAAGGCTGGAGGTTTTTTATCTTTGTGATAT